>Ga0334890_1002497_pt1 | contig 21033 bp, 19 predicted proteins | sample GraSluR1_MG_3_FD_207220 | JGI IMG/M metagenome (GOLD analysis project Ga0334890, IMG submission 207220) | Sludge microbial communities from methane-producing bioreactor in Wageningen University, Netherlands - Granular Sludge_31_08-R1 | ecosystem: Engineered > Bioreactor > Anaerobic >... | reverse complement strand
TCCTTTAAAGACCGAGGAATGGTCATGGCAGTTGCGAAAGCGGTCGAAGAAGGCAAGAAAGTAATCATGTGTGCATCAACCGGGAATACTTCTGCTTCGGCTGCCGCATATGCTCGACGAGCAGGGATTCAATGTATTGTCTTGATACCTCAAGGCAAAATTGCCTTAGGGAAGCTCTCGCAAGCATTGATGCACGGAGCACGGGTTATTGCTATCCAGGGTAATTTTGACGAGGCTTTGACTATTGTCCGTTCTATAACCTCGCATTATCCGGTGGCATTGGTAAATTCCATCAATCCTTTTCGAATTGAAGGCCAAAAAACAGCGGCTTTCGAAATCGTTGATTGGATGAAAGGAGTACCGGATTATCTTGCTCTTCCGGTTGGCAATGCCGGAAATATAACTGCCTATTGGAAGGGCTTTAAGGAACTTTTTAACCGAAAAGAAATCAACGTCCTCCCCAAGATGATTGGGTTTCAAGCCCAAGGATCTTGCCCGCTGGTAACCGGGATACCGGTTGAGAAACCTCATACGGTTGCAACGGCGATACGAATTGGAAATCCCGCCAGTTGGAAGGGGGCGATCAATGCCCGTGATGAATCGGGTGGGAGCATTGAAGCAGTAACCGATGAAGAAATTCTTGCAGCGCAAAGAATGTTAGCCGGGGAAGAAGGATTGTTTGTTGAACCGGCTTCGGCGGCATCTTTGGCAGGTGTATTGAAAAAAAATCAAGCCGGGTTTTTCCAGGGAAAGGAAACGGTCGTCTGTGTGCTCACCGGCCATGGACTCAAAGATCCTGATATCGCCATTGAACAATGCCGGGATCGGATAGAAGAATTGGAGGCATCGGAAGAGAAAATCATTGAACACCTTGAATTATCTGGAGAAAAGCATGATTGAAGTCAGCATACCGGCAACCACTGCCAATTTGGGATGCGGGTTTGATGTATTGGGGATGGCTTTGGATATTTTTTATACCGTTCGTGTTCAAACTATAAAAGAGAACCAATATATTATTCGAAATCGTGGGGAAGGAGAACGCTATCTCCCTGAAGATGAACGGAATCTCTTTTTTAGAACTATAAAAAAAATTTCAAAATGGAAGAATTTTCCCGAGCTGGGATTGGAGGTTGAAGCTTTCAATCAGATTCCAGTCAGCCGGGGATTGGGAAGCAGTGCGGCTTGTATTTCCGCGGCGGTAGCTACCGTAAATGAGTTGAACGGAAGAGCACTGTCGATTGAGGAAATGATTCATTTCGCCGCCCAAATCGAAGGACATCCCGATAATGTCATTCCCGCCATGGTTGGTGGTTTGACGGTTGCCATGAAAAACGGTGAACAAATACACTATCAAAAATTTCCATTTTTTGATAATATTCATCTCGTTGCCTGTATTCCAGAATATACCCTCTCTACTGAAGAAATGAGAAGGATTCTACCATCTGACTATTCACGGGAAGATGTTATATTTAATTTATCCCGAATTGCCTATTTGGTGGGGAGTATTTTTCGTCAAGATCGGGAAGGTTTTTTTACGGCCCTGGATGACGCTATTCATCAGCCTTTTCGAGGGCAAAAAATACCCGGTTTTTTTGAGGTTCGTGGATACTTACGTGAGAAGGGGATGGGAGAGGCAGTTATAAGTGGCTCGGGCTCGACGGTTCTTTTAATGCTTCGGGATCCGATCACAACCTCTGGCAAGGAAAAGATCAGTGAACTGTTTGCTCAAAAGGGCACCAAAGATCTGATTATAAAAAAAGTAAATTGGCAGAATCAAGGAATTCGAGTGAAACAATTATGAGTCTTATTGTTCAAAAATATGGTGGATCTTCGGTAGCCGATCTGGATAAGGTGAAGTCGGTAGCTTGTCGGATAAAATCCTATGTGGATCAAGGACATCGTTTGGTTGCGGTGGTTTCGGCTATGGGAAAAACCACCGATCGTCTTATGGAAATGGCCCGAGATATTCACCCTTCTCCCCCGGATCGAGAGTTGGACATGCTCCTGTCGACCGGAGAACAGGTATCCATCGCCTTGCTTTCCATGGCGTTGAATGCTCTCGGCCAGGAAGCGATAGCTCTAACCGGCGGCCAAGCAGGGATTCACACCTCGAATTTCCATACCAAAGCGAAGATTATTACCATCGATCCTCAAAGAATATTTCGTCATCTTAATGAAAATAAGGTGGTCATTGTCGCCGGCTTTCAAGGGATGAGTTCGGATTATGATATCACGACTTTAGGCCGGGGAGGAAGCGATACCACTGCCTGTGCCTTGGCGGCTGCTTTGTCTGCTGAGTATTGCGAAATTTTTACCGATGTCAATGGGGTATTTACTGCTGATCCCAGGATCGTGCCCCAGGCCAGGAAAATCAATCGGATATCCTATGATGAAATGTCCGAGATGGCGAATTTAGGTGCCAAGGTTCTCCAAATTCGTTCTGTGGACTTTTCTCAGGTCTATGGAGTAAAAGTCCAGGTACGGAGTACTTTTTCTCAAGAAGAAGGGACGTGGGTGGAAAAAATGCGATCGATGGAAGACGTCAAAGTGAGAGCGATTACCCATAATGGAAATGTTATCAAAGTGGTTTTTCTGGAAGTTCCCGATCGGCCAGGCATTGCTGCCCTTATTTTTAAAGAGTTGGCTGATTGCTCGGTTTCGGTGGATATGATTATTCAAAGCGAAGGTCGAGAAGATAAAAAAGACGTAGCTTTTGTTATATCTCGAGAAGATGATAATCGCTTAAAAAAAGTGGTGGACAATTTAAGCCGGAAGGTTCAATTCAAAGGGGTCAAACTGGATGAAGCAGTAGCAAAGATTTCTATCGTTGGAGCGGGTATTGCCAGCGATCCCAATATAGCCTATCGAATGTTCCACGTTCTTTCTGAGCAGGAGATTAATATTGATATGATCAGTACCTCGAATTTGAGGATATCATGTTTAATTCCCAATTCGAGTATCAATGAAGCTGTTCAAGCGCTTCATAAAGAATTCATCGAAGATGAGGAGGTCTCTATCCATGAAGAGTTATAATGTCGCGGTAGCCGGAGTAACCGGAGCAGTTGGCCAGGAAATGTTAAAAATTCTTGAAGAAAGAAATTTTCCGGTTAAACAATTAAAACCGTTGGCATCGCAGCGATCGGTAGGAAAGATCGTTACTTTTCGTGGAGAAAAGATCCCGGTCGAGATTCTGTCAACGGAAAGTTTTCAAGGAATGGACTTCGCATTGTTTAGCGCTGGAGCATCGATTAGTAAGGAATTTGCTCCTCTCGCTAGTCAAGAGGGGTGTATCGTTATTGATAATTCATCGGCATTTCGTCAGGACCCCGATGTGCCTTTGATTATTCCGGAAGTGAATCCCGGTGCCATTGTCGATTTTAGAAAGAAAAATATTATTGCCAATCCAAATTGCACGACAATTGTCACGATTGTTCCTTTGAAACCGCTTCACGATTATGGAAGAATTAAAAGAGTGGTAGCATCGAGCTATCAAGCGGCTTCGGGCGCTGGTGCTAAAGCGATGCAGGAACTAGAAGATCAAGTAAAAGAGTACGCTTTTGGTCGAGAAATGGTAGCGGGAGTTTTTCCTTATCAAATTGCTTTTAATCTCATACCTCAAGTAGACGTATTTCTAGATAATTTTTATAGCAAAGAGGAAATGAAAATGGTTTGGGAAACTCGAAAAATCATGGGCGAACCTGATTTACAGCTAACAGCGACCTGCGTCCGGGTTCCGGTGCTCCGTGCCCATTCGGTATCGGTGAATATTGAAACTGAGAAGAAGATTACCCGAGATAAGGCAATCGAGCTTCTTTCGGCTTTTCCGGGTGTCACCGTTCAGGACGATCCAGCCAATCGAGTCTATCCCATGCCCTGGTTGGTATCCGGAAAAGATAATTGTTATGTGGGGCGAATTCGAGAAGATATTTCCTGCCCGAACGGGTTAACTCTCTGGTCAGTAGGCGATCAAATCCGCAAAGGGGCAGCTCTTAACGCTATTCAAATTGCTGAATTGCTGATTGAAAAAAAATTAGTATAATAGTTGAGTGAAAAAGTGCGAGAGTGGCGGAATGGCAGACGCGCTGGACTTAGGATCCAGTGGAGAGATCCGTAGGGGTTCAACTCCCCTCTCTCGCACCAGCTGAAACCAAAGATCTTTAGTAATTTACCCTGTAAATCCACAGGCAGGATTAATCAAACCCCTACAAAAGAATTAAAAAATGTTGGAGCGCATTTTATCGCGCCCGATTCATGTAGCGCCATGCCATGACATGTCGAATCCTTGGTTTTTGATCCTCATCTAGTGTTACCAAGTGGCTTGAATGTCTAACTCCCCAAAATTTTCTTTATCAAAACCGACTTCAACCTGCCCTTGATTTTTTCTGAAGAATAATTACAATAAAAATACTGAAAGCGTTTTCAGGAATTATAACAGGGTGTTACAGGAAAGAATATGAAAATAACTATTGAAGAAGTAGCCAAAAAAGCCGGGGTTTCCAAGGCAACGGTCTCGAGAGTTCTGAACAACAAATCTTGGGTTTCCCCAGAAACTCGTCAGATGGTTTTAGAAATTATTAAAAAGCTAAACTTTTCACCAAGCGAATTTGCCAAACGGCTGGGGAGCCATAGCGAACGCCTGGGCATTGTTGGTGCCCTTATTTCTGAATCCTACTATGGATCTTTGTTCGACAATTTCCTTTTATTTGAAATATTAAAAGGAATCGGAGAAGTAGTAGATGAACAAAATGAAAGTTTATTGCTGAAAACGATCAATCACACTGATTATCAAGGGATAAGAGATGGAAAAGGTTTTCCTTTTTATAGCAATCAGAGAATAGTCGATGGGATTATTATTGCTGGGATACCGGTTCGTGAGCAGCTGATAAAAGACCTGATTTTAAAGGGTCACACTGTTGTTGTGGTTGGAAGATACCGTAGCGCTCCCTATCGTATTTTAGTCGATAATTATGGTGGTATATATAAAGTTACCGACTATCTGATCAGTTTAGGTCATACCAAAATTGCCATCATAGTTGGGCCTCTCGAGTTTTATTCTTTCCATGATAAATTATTAGGTTTTAAAGATTCTTTAAAAAAACATGGGATAGCCATCGAACCGGAGTTTATTGTTGAAGAACAAGGAGATCCCACTCAAGGTGGCTATCGGGGGATGGAGAAAATCCTTTCTTTAAAAGAAAGGCCTTCAGCAGTTATAGCTACCGACATGAATCAGATGGCTGGTGTATTTCGCTACCTCGGTGAAAAGAAAATTCGTGTTCCCGAAGATATTTCCATTGCTGGATATAGGGGTGAAGATATTAATTCAATTTTTCCTAAAAGTGTAACCCGAATAAGAATAGGTGAAAGAAACATCGGAAGAGTAGCTGCGCGAATGCTTTACGATGTTTTTAACAATTTGATTGGACCTCGTATGGATATCACTCTTTCCACCGAGCTGATTATTGGTGACACCTGCAAAAGAATGAATAATAGGGAGGTGAGAATTGAATTATAAAATTGGTTTTTTCCATATAAAAAAGTGAATACGAGAGAAAATAAATTGGCAGTTTTTATACAATTAATCGGCTATAGAATGAAAATTTGATCCTCGAAGAAAAAAGAATTTTTTAAGTAAGAAACTGTATTATTTTATAATTGAAAATCCGAATCACTTTTTTAACTTTCATTTATCTGAATAATATTGAGCCGATTGAGTCACAAGATGAAAAAGAACAGAGTGGGTGAGAGCGATTGATGAGAATCAAATCGAAATTGAATATCCCGATGTTAATGTTGGTTCCTATCATAACATTATTGGTAGTCGTTATTGTTATTCCAGGAATATGGGCTATAATTCTGAGTTTTTCCCAATACACGCCAGGTAGCACGCCAGTTTTTAACGGCATACAAAATTATGTTCAAATTATTCGTGATCGGTTTTTTAAGAACGCTTTGGTTAATAATTTAATCTTTGTCGTGGCAGTAGTCGCTTTAGAATTTATAATTGGTTTGGGAAGCGCTTTATTATTAAATCGAAAGTTTCCTCTCCAAAAACTTTGGGTTTCATTGCTTATTGCCCCTTATTGTATCAGCGAAGTCGTGGCTTGCGTAATGTGGAGGTATATGCTAGATCCCAGTTACGGATTTGTGAATTATGCTCTTTCTTTTCTTGGATTGGGACCAATTGCCTGGTTTGGAACGGCTGTTTCCTCTTTTATCGGCGTCATTATCGTTACAGTTTGGAAAAACTTCCCTTTTATTATGATTATTGCCTATTCTGCTCTCACCGCCATGCCGCAAGAAGTAATTGAGGCTACAAAAATTGATGGAGCAAATCGCCTGCAAACCTTTCGGTTCGTTGTATATCAACTCATTAAACCCGCTCTGTTGGTCGGTTTAACCTTCAGAATAATATTTGCCCTTCGTGAATTTGGAATAATCTGGATTCTTACCGAGGGTGGCCCAGCGGGAGGAACCGAAATTTTACCCATTTATCTTTACCGGCAAACCTTTCGATACTATGAATTTGGAAGAGGAGCAGCAACAACAACCATCATGTTGATTATTACCATTTTGATTTCAGTTCCTCTGGTGAGAAGGATCTATAAGGGGATGTATGAAAAAATTTATTGATACCTGTCGGATTTTCGATGCAAGGAGTGAAAAAAAATGCTAACCCACAAGAGAAGAAACTTGCTTGTAGATAAAATTCTTCCCGGCATTTTATTGGCAATTGTGGTATTGTGGGCTTTTTTCCCCATAGTGAATGCGATAATAGGTTCTTTTAAAATGCCTCTCCATATTTGGGATTTTCCCCCAAGGTTTTTTGGTCGTATTTACTCTTTGACCAATTATCAGGAGCTAATCCGGGATTGGCCTCAATATTTCGGCAATTTGGTGAATAGCCTTATTGTTACTGGAGGAACAGCTTTAGTCGTGATACTTTGTTCGATATTGGGCGCTTATGCATTTTCTCGTTTTTCCCATCGTCTGGTGAGGATGTCCACCCTCTTCACCATCATCATCAGAATGATTCCTCCCATCATTGTCGTCATCCCATTATTTCCAATTTTTAATGCCTTAGGTTTGGTTGATAAACAGTTTACCCTTATTATGCTTTATGCTGCTTTTATGGTGAGTATTACCACTTTGTTGATGAAAACCTTTGTTGACGATGTTCCGGTTGCCTTGGAAGAGGCAGCACTCATCGACGGATGTTCACGCTTTCAAGCCTTCTTTAAAATAACTATTCCTCTGTCGGCACCTGGCATTGTGGCAGCAATTATTTTCACGGCAATTTTTGCCTGGAATGAATATTTGTTTGCTTTTATATTTACCAGCAGGAGAGCAGCAACCGCACCGCTCATTTTGTCAGAATTTATGGGATCTTTCATGGGTGTTCAGTGGGGGATGTTATTGGCAGCCGCAGTCATTCACCTTATTCCCATGATGATTCTTACCTGGATGATGCAAAGCTATTTAATTAAAGGAATGAGTTTTGGAGCAGTAAAACAATAAAAAGAGAAAATATTTCATTTAACTGGAGGGAGTATTCATGGAGAAGGTTACATTTTCACAAGAAGCAGCGATTGAAGAAACCGATGTTTTGGTGGTTGGAGGAGGGACAGCTGGTTTAGCCAGTGCGATATCCTCAGCCAGAAAAGGGATGAAAACAACTCTTGTGGAAAATAGCGGCAACTTAGGGGGTATGGCAACGATTGGATTGGTTGGTCCTTTTATGACTTGTTTTAGCAGTGATGGGAAGGATCAAATCGTAAAAGGGATTTTTGATGAGGTAGTTCGCAAAATGGAGAAAAAGGGAGGAGCCATCCACCCAGCCAATATTCCAGCTTCCAGTCCTTATTCTAGCTTTCACCAAATTGGGCATGACCACGTTACGCCTTTTGATCCAAATGTTTTCAAATTGGTCGCTTTTGAATTGTGCCAGGAAGTCGGAGTGAATTTAAAGTTATACTCTCGTTTTTTAGGAACCACGGCGGCGTCTTCGAACGGAATTACCGGCATTCAAGAAGCTTTTATTGCCAATAAATCAGGAATTCAGGCTATTCGAGCCAAAAGATATATTGATTGCACCGGTGATGGCGATGTTGCTGCTCAAAGTGGTGTTCCTATGGAAAAAGGAAGAGATATGGATAAGAAAATGCAGCCATCATCGCTTTTCTTTCGGATTGGGAATGTCGATTCTCAAAAGTTGATTACTTTTGTTCGCAAAAGCTTTCCAGTGGGGAAAGATGAAGATGGTTTTTTAGAAATAATCAAAAAAGGCAGAATAGAAATGAATTACTCGGTACCTCACGATCGGATTGGCTTTTATCAAACGGTCCGATGGGATGAATGGCTTATCAACCACACCCGAATGCTGGGAGTTGATGGCACCAACGTCGGAGATTTAACCCGAGCTCATATGGAAGGACAAAGGCAAGTTTTTGAAGCCTTGGAATTTATGCGGCGCTTTATTCCAGGGTGTGAAAACGCTGAAATCATCGAGGTAGCCGATCAAGTTGGTGTCAGAGAAAGTCGACGTATCCAGGGTGAATATGTATTGAAAGTGGAAGATGTCTATAATTGCGTGCCTTTCGATGACTGTGTGGTTGCTGCCGGGTTCCCGGTTGATATTCATGATCCGGCTGGTTCTTTTGGTTTATTTGAACCACCTCGAGGACACCATTATGAAATTCCCTATCGGTGTTTGCTCCCTCTCAAAGTTGATAATCTTTTGGTAGCCGGTCGATGTGTTTCGGCAACTCATGAGGCTCTGGGTGCCATTCGAGTGATGCCTTTTTGCTTTGGTATGGGCGAAGCAGCGGGAACGGCCGCCGCGTTATCCCTTCAAGATGGTGTTATTCCCAAAAAAGTTGATACGAAAAAATTACAAAAAGTCTTGGCAGAGCAGGGTGCCTACATCCCAAGGATCAGTCAATAATCAAATTTTTATGAGTATTTTTATGCTATATGGAATGAGGGTTGTTTTTTCAAGGAGGGGGAAATATACAAAAATAAGCTAGAAGGGGGTGTTTTGGAAAGTAGTCGATGGGAATAATGTTTTTTGATTCATCGTGATAATACCATTTGGTTTTTTTTTGGTATTCAGACCAAGGAAAGGAAGGATAAATGATGTATAGTAAAAGGATATTTAGCTGTTTATTGGTTGTTTTTTCTCTATTATTAATTGTTTCTCTCGGGGCGGTAGCGCAAGAAAAAATCGAGCTGATCGTTATCGGACATCAAGTTCATTTAAATGCTGCTTCATCTCAAGAAGCGAGTGCTAAAGGAGATAATTTGATCGAAGAGTTTGAAGCTCTTCATCCAAATGTGAAAGTTGTCTATCAAACCTATCCCAACCCCAAAACCCAGGAAAAGTTGAATCTTCTTGGTCCTCTTAACCGGACCGAAGAAGATATCATTCATGTTCTTGATCCCTGGTTTGTACCCCGGGTAGCCAATTTCCTCGAACCATTGGATAAATATTTAGCCGAAAAACCGCTGGAAGATTATCCCAATGATTATCCGGAAGGTCTTCTTTCGGTCACCAAAATTAAAGATGTTCCCTATGCTATTCCAGTCCGGGTAGTTTATAACGGGATACAATGGTTCAATCAGAAGATATTGGATGAAATTGGAGTGGCTTATCAACCAACAGTAACTGGACCAGAGCTTTATGATATTGCCAAGAAGGGTACATTTACCCGCTCCAATGGAGAAAAAGTTTTTGGGTATGCCTGGAGAGGTGTTATTGGTAGTATTTTTGAAATATTCGATCGCTGGGCACGATATTTTGGATCTCGATTGATAACCGAAGATTTAAAACCAGCCGTGAATTCACCAGGAACCGTCGAAGGACTATCCTATATGCAGAAATTTTATCAGGAAGGAATCGTTCCGCCGGATGTCCATACTTATGAATACGCCGAAGAAGTAAAGCTGTTTATGGAAAATCGATCAACGGTTTATGACGGGAACACCAGCTATGGTGTTACCTTTAATGATCCATCCAAATCCAACATTGCCGGATCGGCGGTTTTGACCAAGTCGGAGCTGCCTCCCGACCTACAAGCTCAGGGTCCTCATCATGGTTCAGCAGCTCTGTGGTCGATGGCAATTTTAAAAGGTTCTCAGAAAAAAGATTTGGCCTGGGAATATATTCGTTTCTTGGCTTCTAAAAAAGGTGCTTTGAGCATGGGTCTTTCTGGAAATACCCCAGTTCGGGTTTCAACCTTAAATTCAGAGGAATATGTCCAGAACAATCCAGCTGCCGAAATGGAAGCTTTAGTTGCGCCCTATGCTGAAGTTTATTGGCCACCCTTTGATCGATCAAATGAAGCCATTGATTTAATTGGAAATTACTGCCACGATGTAATCTTTAGAGGCCAACCGGTTCAAGAAAGCATGGATCGGCTTGCTAAAGAATTAGAAGCGATGTTACCGTAATACTGTTTTAGTCATGTAGTCATTCCTATCCCCGTCTTATTTATAAAGGCGGGGATAATTTTTATTAAACGTTAAAAATTATGTTAGTGAATGATTATAAATATGAGGCGTTAGAAAAAAATTTAGGAAAAGACTTTATCATGAAAGAAAAAGGAAATTGATAAATCAATTTCCAAAATGAGCTCAGATTCTAAAGGGAGGAAAAATTAGTGCCAAGAAAAACCTACACAATATCAAAAGATGTAATAGTAGTTGGTGCAGGACCTGCCGGTTGTGCAGCAGCCATTGCCAGTGCACGGAACGGCGCTCAAACTCTTTTACTGGAAAAAAACGGCATCTTAGGTGGTATGGCGACTGCTGGTATGGTGAAACCATTTATGACCAGTTATGTTGGGAATAAAAAGGTTATCGATGGTATTTATGGGGAAATAGTTCAAACCATGCATTCGCTCAATGCTGCTCTTGGCCCCTTTGCTTGTCCTAATTTTGAAAATCACAATAAAAGAGATCTTGTTGTCAGAAAGGTGAGTCAGCAAGACACCCATGGGACGGGTGGATATGTCACCGTATTTGATCCGGAAATATTGAAATATTTGCTCATTGTAGAGACCGAGAAAGCTGGAGTTGAAATGCTTCTTCATACTTTGGTCACTGATGCTACCCTGGAAAACCAGAGTATAAAAAATATTGTTGCTGAAACCAAATCGGGACGTTATATCTTTACCTCCAAAATCGTCATTGATGCCAGTGGAGATGGTGATGTTGCTGCGGCAGCAGGTTACGATTACGTTCTCGGCCGAGAGGTAGATGGAGTGTGCCAGCCAGTTAGTGTTATGTACACATTGGGTGGAATTGATACCGATAAGGCACGAAAATATATTTTACAAAATCAAGACCAGTTTGAATGGTTGTCAATGCCCGTCCTCAATGAACCGGTTTTATCTACCTACGAGTCGAAGCCCATGGCCGGATCGGGATTTTTTAATATTATTGCCGAGGCAAAGAGTAAAGGAGAGCTGGAATTAGGTCGGAATCAAGTGACCTTTTTTACTGATTTAAGAAGAGGGGAATGGACGATAAATGCAACCAGAGTGAATGGAATTAATGGGAATTTAGTTGAAGATTTGACTCAAGCTGAGAAGTCGGCACGAAAGCAGGTGTTTTCTCTCACCGAAACCTTAAGAAAGTATATTCCTGGTTTTGAAAATTGTTTTATTCTTGCTTCATCGAGTGTGATCGGAGTGAGGGAAAGCCGAAAGATAATCGGTGAGTACGTTCTTACCCGTGAAGATATTATTGAAGGAAGAAAATTTACTGATTCGATTTGTAAAGGATCATTTCCTATTGATATTCACGATCCTTTTGGAGATAAGGGAACCTGGGTCGAGCTTGATGATGCCTATACCATTCCCTATCGGTCGCTTATTCCTAAGGGGGCAAATAATTTGTTGGTGGCTGGCCGATGTATTTCGGCAACTCACGATGCCCAGGCATCAACCCGAGTAATGCCAACCAGCATGGCCATTGGGCAAGCAGCAGGAACTGCCGCTGCTCTTTCGTTGAAAGACGGAGTTGAAAAACTTCCCAATGTTGATATCAAGCTGTTACAAAATACTTTAAAACAACAAAACGTCATTTTGTAACCAATAATAGTTTTTTAAAAATGAAGTAAGGGGTGAGCCGTGAGTTGTGAGAAGCAACTTATTCATCCTCATCACCCCCTCTCACACTCGCCCCTTCAGTTTTCTTCCTTGGAGGAAAAACACTTTCTCCTTTTTTCCTCTCCCCTGGTGGGAGAGGATTAAGGTGAGGGGGCAACTCATTTTCATCCTCATTTGGTGCTGTTGAACAACATGAAGGTCTATCCTGAAAATACCATCTTATAAATTCCCCCATTGAGGGGGGATAAAGGGGGGTGTGCCTTTAATCGGTCATCCTGAGCCCTCGCTTTTTGAGGGCGTGAGGATCTCATTTTCCCATGTCTTAGTTTTAAAATACTGTGAAGGATGAGATTCTCACGTCGCACAATACGCTCCTCAGAATGAAGGAGTGGGTGGATGAGATTGCCACTTCGTCTGGCCAAAAAACGGTTGGCCTCCTCGTAATGGCAGTTTTGAGAAAAATATTTTTCATTATCATCTAGTATCGTGAAGCAAAATAAGGGCCTTTTTTCCAGAAAGAGTTATGGAAAGAGAGGAACAATTTCCATATTTATCGGATCACGCCATTCAAGAGGGGAATGGATTATTGAACATTTCCGATAATTTTATTGAATCATATTCAGAAATTTTTCAAAATAGGTTAAACTATTCCCTTGAGTTAAAGATAAAAAAGGAATAGGGGTGTTTTTATCTTAGCACCCCTATTTTAAACTTACTTGTCAGACGGTTTGGTTAATCAAAACCGGCAGCTTAAAAAATGAGAAAAAATAGTGAAGGTATCGTTTTAAAACTTTAGGTGAAGATATGAAATCAAAGTTTGGATCATTGCTCAAAGATGAAGTGAAGAACTCCTTGGGGAGCATTATTCTGCTCCTTGCGTTGGTTATTGTCTGGGATCTTTTTCTCTATACTCGAAGGGATTCTTGGGATATTACTCTGGTCTTTATTTTAAGTTTTCTTCCCATTATTTTCCTTCCCTTTTATGCCTTGGTAAGCGGATTTTATTTGCTTCGAGAAGAATGGCGGAAGAAAACCATTGTGCACCTTCTTTCCCTTCCAGTGAGAGGGATTACCCTGACCAGCGTCAAACTGCTTATCTTATGGATAGAAACGGTTATTTTTATAGTGGTCATTTTTATCGGAGTCATCACCTTTAGTAAAATTGCCCTTTTAGAGCCCATTCCCAATCAAGTTTTGTGGCAGCTCGGGATACTTTTATCGATAATATCAATTTTAGTGGCAATTTTAAGCCAATTTTCCTATCTGGTTGGTCGAGTGTTTCGCTCCGGAGGTTGGTTAATCAGTATCTGGACTTTTCTTGTGTTTGGTTGGGTTATTATTCGTTATTCTGGACTGCTTGTCCCATACCTTTCTTTTATTCCCAACTTGCAGTTAAATGGCTGGTTTCTTTCTGGAATTTGGCAGTATTTAGGAGATGTTACAGCTCTACAAACTATCAATATTCACGGACCAACCGCAACGGCGTTCTTTTTGAGTTTTTTCTTCCTTTTTCTTTTCGGTTCCTGGATCTTAGAAAAATATACCGTCATGCCGGCAGGAGAGTAAAACATGAGAGCGAGTAGAGTGTTACTGCTGGTATTGATCTTACTGACATTGCTTTTTGTCTTTGACTATTCACGGGGTGGAATTTTTAAAATTGGAACTCAAATGAGCCAGCTAATTATCCTTCCGGCACCGGTTGGGAATATTCCAACTTTAGATGATCATTGGTTTGGGGAGTAAAAATCTGGGGTCAGGTCTTGATTCTTGAATTTTATAAAACATTTTGGACATAACTTGAGGAAAACGAACTCGGTAATTCTGCTTTTGAACCGCCGTCTAAAAGAGGAGAGTCAATTTTATCCGTAAGTACCTCTTTGTCCTCTCAAAATTGCATGAAAGACTCCACAGGATCGTTGATTGAAAAAAGAGAACATACGGCATTACTTTCTTTTGTGAAGAGGGGGAAAATTCAAGAATCAAGGTTTAATTCTCGCTGCTCAACAAATGGCGAAGAAATGTAAATTATGTGGATCAAATCACCTAAAATTTTGAATAACGTTTATTTCAGTTTGGGCCTTCGTACGATAAAAAACCTTCTGAAACTCCCCAAAAAAGTTGCGTGAAAAAAAACTTCATCGAGAAGGAATATCTGATATCATCCCCTGGTTAATTAAAACCAAACACCATTTCTCAAGAAATGATCGTAGGAGTCAATAAGGATCTTTGGTATTAGTTATGAGTAAATTGCGAACTTGATTTGAAAGATACTTTCATAACCAAAGGAGAGCACAGTAACAATGAGAAAGGCTTTTTGGGTTTTCCTATTTATTCAGATTGCTATTCTCATCTTTCCTTTCACTGCTGGCTCTTGGCAAGTTGGAGAGGAGGCTCCTCCTTTTTTTATTGAATCGGCTGATGGGAAAAAATTATATTTAGAAATAATCCACGGTACCCTGAGCTTGATTTTTTATGAGGATCGATCAGCAGTCGAAAAAAATAACGACATAAAACACCAACTCTCTCAATTTAGGGATAACAATTTGTCTCTCCTTCAAAATTTTCAAATCATCCAAGTCGTTAATGCATCAAGTGCCAATTTCTTGACCAAAACCATATGGAAGAGAAAACTCCTACAAAATTCCCGAAAAAACAATATAGTTATCTATGCCGATTGGACCGGAGATATGCTGCGGGATTACCAATTAAAAAGCAGAGAATCGAATCTCATCTTCATTGATCAGGCTGGGATAATCCGCTATCTCTTTTCAGGGAAAGTCAATGACCAAGAGCTAAAAATCATAGAAGATCTTTTATTGAGCGTTGCACATGAATCACGATAAAGATCAATTAACCGTCCTTTTCTTATACCTTTCCCAAGAATGATTTTATTCTTTTCAACGGTTCCCTGAGATCTGCCAACTGGATTACTGGTAATGCCTTCTGGTTTAGTCATTTTGCTCAATTTGAGTCATTATTAATCCTGATACGAGAAACTCGGCTTTTCATTCATTTCTAATTCTCTATTTTTTCAAGAATACCAGGGTGAAGGGTACCGGCATGAATCTCATCTCCCTATAATTAAATTAGATCTTCCTCAATTAAAAAAATCCCTATCTTTCCAAAATTAAAATATTGATCTGGGAATAATGAGGTTATTAGGCATTACCTTCTTTTGTGGAGAGGAGGAAAATTCAAGAATCAAAATCTGAGCCTCGATGTGCTATTTTTTTAATCTTGATAACTTGACCAACTCCAAATTCAATAAAATCTTCCTGGTATTCTTCAGCAAATATTTCTCGAACCGAATCACCAGTACAATGGGACGGAGCGACTTTTTTGACACCGATTTTTCTCAGTTCCTTGACAACGGATAAAGGAGGCTGATGAAATCCCCCTAAAGCAAGATAAATGGTTTCTTTTTTTATAATATCTTTAGCCTTTAGAACGATGTTTACTATTCCAGGGTGAGCACAGCCGGTTATCAATACAGCGCCTTTTTGAGAATCAATAAGGAGAGATTGCTCATTTGGTGGGCCGGGAAGCTCTCCAGTAGAATACACAAAATCGGAAATTTTCATAGGTTCGGATATTTCATGGATTTTTGCGTGGTGGTTTATGATCATTTCTCGTATAGAAGAAGGAAAGGTATGAGGGATATAAACCGTTACTTGATTATTTTGTTCCAAAAAACCATTTAATCCACCTACGTGGTCTCCGTGTATATGGGAAAGGACGATTTTTTGAATCGATCGTGGGTCAATGTTCATTTTCTCTAAGTTAAAGAGCAGAATATCGGAGCTCCCTCCGGTGTCAAATAAGATTCTTTCTGCAGGTGTCTCGATTAGACAGCTAAACCCCCAGGCAGTTTTCAAATCTGAATCAACGCGGTAGTTATCATAAACTGAAGTTATGATAATGTCTGGTTTTTTATTATTTACCGATTCTAAGTCGATTTCTTGGAGGCTAGCATTTTGATTATGAGTAAAAAACCACAACCCAATACTTATGAAAATAATCACTCTGGCAATAACTAGCAACTTATTATTCATACGGGATCAACTCCCATTTGGTTAAAAATCTGGGGCCAGATCTTGATTCTTGAATTTATAAAAAATTATGGACGTTGTTAGAGGAAGACGATCTCTGCACTCCTGGATCATCCCAAGAATTTACTCTTATTCCTAATCTTGGTTAGGATATAGCCAGATCTGTGAGAGTGAAGTTTCAAAAGATTCTTTTTCTTTATAAGGAAAATGGATGAAGAGATTGTATATTATAACATAACATGTTTTCCGTTGCCCCGTTCCCATGCCTTTGTTAGGGACAATAAAAAAACCCGGGTGGCATTTCGAGAGTCCAACTCAATCCAGTCCCCTGGATAACCAAACCCAATAACCACATTCCCGCTCTGAAACATCGTCCTTTTTATCCGGGAATGCCTCGTTATCCATTTAAATTGTTTGATATACTCCTATTCGTAATTGGTGGAAGACGCCGAGGGAGAGAGGGCGAAGGGGTGAAATTTTCCCCGTCATTCTGAGGAGTCCGGTGTTCTTTATTGGACGACATGTGGGTCTTATCTTTCCAACTTTATCCAGAATCCATATCCCCCCAAAAATTCAAGAATCAAGACCTGATTCCAAGTTTTCAAATTTTTATGATTTTTTAAATCTCATTGCCGATATGTTAATGTATGGTGTATTTCTATTTCAATCTTTGACACAGTGTGTTATAGATTAATCAGTTTAAATAACCTTGTGATACCTTTTGGTAAGTTTATTTTAAATTAGCTGTTCTTAAAAAGGGAGGAATTTGAATACAATTGTGTGGAAGTGAACATTTCCGATCTTCAAAAGATAAAAGTCAACGTAAAAAACCACCTTTTAAGAGATTGCTGAAGTTTCTCCAGCGTACCGGTTTCTCAAACGAAAACAATTCAAGAATCAAAACCTGGCAACATAAGTTCCGTAATAAAAATAAATGATCAAAGAAGTGGAGGGGAGTAGTTTGAAAAATTTAAGGGTTCAAATTCTATTGATAATCTGTCTTTGTTTTCTCGGTTTAAGTTCTATCGTAGGAGCTACTGAAAGTCTCTATGACATTGCTTACCAGACATATATCTATGCCTATCCAATGGTTTTGACCAAAGCGACTCAACTCACCCAGAATATTCCTGATAATCAGTTTCTCCATTATCGAGATGTTCCATCCCCCAGTAACCGTGATGTCGTCCGACCGAATCGGGATACGATGTATTCGTTAGCCTGGCTCAACCTCAATGAAGGTCCCATTCTCTTAACCGTTCCTCAGACCCGAGGTCACTACTATCTCGTTCAATTGATGGATATGTGGACCGATACCTTCGCCAGCCCCGGTTCTCGAACCACCGGCTCAGAAGGAGGACAATTCCTTATCGTTGGTCCCAATTGGAATGGCCAGCTTCCTGATGCCACCGATCCAAAAATCAAGGAATTCATCAATGATTTCAGGTTAATCAAATCACCAACCAATCAAGTCTGGATTGTCTGTCGGGATGAAATAGGGAATGAAGAAGACTATTCTGACCTTCACGCCATACAAGATGGCTATCGCTTGGAGCAAATTGGAAATCCCACGGATCTGCCCGCTCAAGCCGAACTCGCCCCTCGGGAAGATCCTCGTTTTCTTGCCCTAACTCAAATGATAGAAAACAGTAAAATGATTCCACCCCAAATCATAGCCCAGATGGATGCTGGAACCTTTTTTGAAACCTTTGCGGAACTGATGATTGATAATCCTCCCCATATTCAAGACTGGCCGATCGTCGCATTAATGAGTCAGATCGGCATCCAGCCGGGCAAACAGTTTGACTTTCACAGTGTAGAGCAGAATGTCCAGGATACCATCCGTCAAGCGGCTCAGGATGCTCAAAAAAATATCCAAGTCCAAATACCCTTCCCGGTTGTTGATAATTGGCGATTTATGACCCAACATTCCGGATCTTATGGAACGTCTTACTTGTTCCGGGCTGCCATTGCTTATATTGGGCTTGGAGCCAATCTTCCTGAAGATGCTGTATACCCAGTGACTCATATAGATTGCAACTCTGACGTCCTCGATGGCAGCAAAAACTATGTTGTCCATTTTGAACCAGGGCAAATCCCACCGACTTATTCATTTTGGTCGCTTACGGTGTATGACTCATCGGGGTATTTGGTTGAGAATCCCATGAAACGATATAATTTAAACAGCAAGCAAAATGAATTGAAGCTCAATCCCGATGGATCGCTGGATATCTATTTACAGAGCACTTCACCTGGGCCAGAATGGGAGCCGAATTGGCTTCCGGTTCCTGCCAGTGGAAGATTCGATCTCACTTTACGAATCTACTGGCCAAAAAGGGGAGTTTTGGATGGAACCTGGAAATTGCCTAAAGTCTGCCCTCGATAGTAAGTATAGGTATTCATGTCAATTTCACGTCACCAGATGAGGATGAAAATACTTATATAAAAACGCATTGCGAGGAATCCAACCGCTTTTTAATGGGATGACTTGGCAACCTGATTTGTCCATTCAATCATTCTGAGGTGTCCGGTCTTTCACTGGATGACGTGAGAATCTCATCATTTATTTTTTCCTAGTGGTCCGATTCCCCGAAATTCAAGAATCAAGACCCGAACCCGTCGGATTCGCTATCTCATTAAGCCTCATCTTGCTCATCACATTCACTGAGGAGATCCGCGATCCGTTGATCGATCTGCTTGAGGACTTTTTGGGTATTGTTCTTATCCCACTTCTTTTTGATCGAGGAATTCGCTTTAAGATTACTGTCATCAAGGAATAAGGCGTTCCCCCCAATCAGGTTCAGCTTTATACAGAGATAAGCAGATTGTTTTAAGACTTCGGCTAATTGTGAGCGGTTTTTTCTCCTGAATTCAGCGATGGTCTTATGGTCGGGCTTGAGCCCTGAGGTCAGCCAGATAAAGGAGAGATTATAATGGATAGCCTCTTCTAATTTTCGAGAACTCCGGATCCCATAGGCATAACCATAGACTAAGAGTTTTAACATCATCTTGGGGTGGTAGGCGGGATTCCCAGCTTGGTGGGGATCCAGGTTAAATCCTAAATTTTCTAAATCAAGAGCCTCTACAAAGGTATCATAAACTCTAACCGGATCATCGGGAGTGACGTATTCTTCGATACTCGGGGGCAAGAATTGCAGGTGGTTTCTATTCTCAGGTCGATAAGCCATAATAAGAGTATCCTTTCTTAGGCCATTATTCTCTTAATTTTATAACAAAAAAAAGTAACTCTAAGTCTTGTAAAACAAGAATTATATTCGATATTTAGGTCTTTTTTTATTGATACAAATTGGTATTTGTAACATAGTCTGATTGCAGGGAGCACATTGTGCGAAGTAAGAATCTTATCCTTTCCAAGCCACACAGCCTTTAAACATTCAAGAATCAAGACCTGACCCCTACAGGATGTTATCAACTCATTTTTTTAAATTCATCGTAAGTTAGATTAGCATCTTTTAAAATTTTTCGAAGAGTTCCTATCGCAACATCTTTCCCTTTGTGAATAGGAACCGTTGTCCACCTCCCGTCGAGATGATGAAAAATGGCATGGCTTCCACTCTGGCGAATTTTTTAAAAACCAAGCTTTTCAAGAGTACGTATAACATCTAAAGGCTTGGCAGGTTTAATTTTAGACAACAACCTCAACCTCTTCTATGAGTATTTCAATAGGTATTGGTTCACCAAGTGCTTGGCGAGCTTCGATATGGAGTTGGATAGCGTCTTTGATATTCTGTAACGCTTCATCGACAGTATCACCTTGGGAATAACATCCTTGTAGAGCAGGGCAAGAAGCAATATATATACCGTTTTCGTCTTTTTCAATGAGAATTCGATACTTGTATTTCAAAGCTTTTCACGCTCCTAAATTAAATTACCCAAACCAATAATATCATAAAATGTAGAGCAGTAATAATAAAGAAAAGAAAGGCAAATGACAGAGGGATATAAAAGTGAAGTAAGAGAGAGGTGTGGGAAGCATTGTTTCCTTGTCTAAAGACAAAAACCCCTCAAGATTCATCTTTCTAAAGAAATAGACCATCAAAATTTATAAATTAAATTTTACGACAAATTTAAATACTGATTTAAGCAAAATACTCATTTTCCACTATTATCTTTAAAAAAGAAAAACGTAACAAATTCAAGAATCAAGACTTGATCCCTAGGATTGTTATTTTATATAAATTAAGGAGAAATATATGAATAAGAAGGAAAGAATTGCTGCTGTTATTCATCATAAAAAAATTGATAAAATACCCTGGACAATGTATGCATCCTATCCACCCTGGGGTGAAACTGAACGGAGATTCAGGAACGAGGAATTAACCTTGATTTACCAGCACTTTCCGATTTGTAAAGTGACAATGCCGGAGGTCAAAGTGACTGAGGAGAGTCACTATCTTCTTGGAAGTGACAATGGAAGAAATGTAATAATCAGAAAGTTTAGTACACCTCGTGGAGAGGTCTCGACAAAGCATGAACTTTTTATAAACAGTCTTCCTACTCCTGGTGATCTCATTCAGAAGTTTGGGAGCGAGATTGACCAAGAAATGCTTTCATGGGTAACTGGTTTTCCATTTCAGTCTGAATCTGATTATGAGATTTTGGAATTTATTTATAAAAATATGCAATTTAGTCCGAACTTTGAAGAATTTATAAAAACCGAGAAATTAATCGGTTCAGATGGCTTTATAATGGCTAACCTGGGTCAATCTCCCTTTCAAACCCTCCTGTACCAACTGATGGGAATTGAAAGGTGCTATCTTGAATATGATAGCAATCCAAAGAAATTTCGAAGACTCTACGAAGTGTTGTATGAAAATTTAAGAAGGAAATACCGATTAGCCGCTGAGGCGCCAGCC
>Ga0334890_1002496_pt1 | contig 21057 bp, 18 predicted proteins | sample GraSluR1_MG_3_FD_207220 | JGI IMG/M metagenome (GOLD analysis project Ga0334890, IMG submission 207220) | Sludge microbial communities from methane-producing bioreactor in Wageningen University, Netherlands - Granular Sludge_31_08-R1 | ecosystem: Engineered > Bioreactor > Anaerobic >... | reverse complement strand
GAGTCCGCGCCGGCGAGCATCCCCGCGACCAGCGCCATCACCTTGCCGCCGGCGTTCGCGCCCTTGTCAGTCGGGACGCTCAACCGCGACTGGGCGAGCTCGTCAAGCCCCGCGGAACGCGCGAGGCGGAGCATCGGAACCAGGCCCGCGGCCGACACGAGATTCGGATCGTCGAACATCGCCGACACGGCAGCGGGAGCATGCTTGAATTGCATCTACGAGATGCCTCTCGTCTCTGGGAACTAGAACCTTAGACAAGCTCTATTTTCCCTGATCCGAGGGGCATTTCCCCGTTACGGCACCCACTCAACCCCAGGCTCATCGGTGGATCGAGGCTTAGCACCGGTTAACAATTCATTGGCCCGTGAGGCGATCACCTCGTTCACGTTCATGTGCAACACCGATCCGCCGCCGCCGGTCATGGTGTCAACCGGGAATTGTGTTGCGAACTTGCCTGCCATCACCTCGCTGGCGGCCTGGACGATGGCTTCGCTACGGGCGCTGTCCAGTCCGCCAATCCGCTGGTTCGCTAGTGCCGCGCATTTCTTGATGGTGGCCAGGTAGTAGATCAGCCGGGTTGCATCCTGGCCGGCGGTCCTGCCGGAGACGGTCGGCAGTGCAACCGCGCGCGTTGTCTGGGGCCCGTAGTATGCGTCGTCGGCGACGGTCACGTCACCCAACAGGTCGTGTTCGACCCTGCCTATTCCCGCCACGACTAGATCGCCCTTCCAAAGTTGGACAATCTCATCGAGAGTGCTGCGGCCCTTTCTGTGAGTTCTGGCGCTAGTTGGAGCATCACGTCCTTGGTGAATCGGAAGCTCGGTCCTGACACATTCAGCACGGCGACAACGCGTTCTTGTTGATAGATCCCGGTGGATATCCCATTCTCGTTGTCGGCGAGTTCGGCGCAGACCATCGCGAAGCCCCTGCTGCGGGTCATTGCCAGTTCGGCTCGGATCGCTGCCGGATCCGTCACGGTCTCCGCGGTTCGCCTCTCGAGCGCCGCACCGAGGACGGCCGAGACCTCGTCGTCCGGCATTGCGCTGAGCAGCACCTTGCCGGTGGAACTGCAGTGCAAAGGGTCAACTGAGCGAAGGTACGGCTTCAGCCGCACCGCGTGCGGCGAGTCAAGTTGCGCGACGGTCATCGAGCCCCCATGGCGGGGCACGGCGAGCAACACAGATTCCGAGGTACGGTGCAGCAACTGCACCATGTCGGGTCGGCAAATGGCCACCAAGGATTCATCGTTAGCCAGCGCCCGGGCACTCAGTGCGGTAGCAGCCAGACCCAATCGATATCTTTTGGTCGCTGGGTCCCGCTCGATGAACCCGTGGTCTTCGAGTGCGCTGGCCAATCGCCACACCGTCGTTCGGTTCAGGTTGGCCATTTGGCATAACTCGGACAAGGAGATCCCGCCGGACGCTTCACCCACGCATCTGAGTAACAGCAACGTGCGATCCACCGCTTGCCGCCCCGAGCCCGAGCCCTTCGTCTCGGGCTCGGGTACTTCACTTGACTTGCTCACCTGTCACCTGCTTACTTCTGTGGGGGATCGGGCCTAGTCGAACACGACGATGTAGCGCCCGGTGTTCTTGGCGGTGGGATCGTGGAAGGCATCGAAAGCCTCATTGATATCCGCCAGCCGAATGCGCTTGATTACCAGGCTGTCCAGGTCGTAGCGACCCTCCATGTAAAGCCGGGCAATCTTCGGGAAGTCATCGAAGGGATTGACATCCCCATAGAAGCTGCCCCGGAGGATCTTGCCGAGCCGGTGGAAACCTCCCGCAGGAAGTTCGAGTTCGGCATCGGCGGGGTAGGCGCCGATCACCACCACGGTCGCGCCCTTGCGTGCGCTCAACCAGGCCATCCTGCCCACCGCCGTACTACCGGTGCAGTCGATGGCGTACTCAACCCCCAGGCCCTCGGTGAGCTGTCGGATTTCTTCGACCGGATCCGCGACCTCGCGAGAGTTGACCACGTGCGTGGCACCGAACTTCTGGGCGGTCTCGAGATTGTCGTCCTTGATGTCGCACGCGATGATCTCGGCGGCGCCTGCGATTCGGGCCCCTTGGATCGCGTTGATACCCACGCCACCAATCCCGAAAACCGCCACGCTGGAGCCGGCGGTGACCTTCGCGGCTCGGACAGCAGCGCCATAGCCTGTCGCGACCCCACAGCCGATCATGCTGGCGGAGACCATGTCCATGCCCTTCGGCATTCGGACGCAGCTCATCTCGGGCACCACGGTGTACTCGGCGAATGTCGACAGTAGCGACATGTGGTAGCACGGGTCGCCGTTCATCGATAGACGCGAGGTACCGTCCAGCAGGGTGCCGGCGAACATCGGTCCGAAGGCGGATTCGCACAGGTTGACCTTGCCTGCACGACAGAAAGCGCAAGTGCCGCAGTAAGGAACCCAGCTGAGCGCCACCTCGTCGCCGGGTGCGCAGGTTGTCACATTGGGCCCAATCGCGACCACGACGCCGGCACCCTCATGACCCAGTACCTGCGGAATCGGCGTGGTCGGGTCAATCAGGGTATTGAGGTCGCTGTGGCAAACCGCAGTGGCCTTTATTTTCACCAGCACCTCGTTGGCTTTCGGCTCGGCCAAATCGACCTCGCGGATCTCCAATGGGTTGGAGACCGCGGTCATCACGGCGGCTTGCATCTTCATGATTGGTTACCTCCAGATCTCAGTTCGCGTACCAGATGGCCTTGGTGCGGGTGTACAACTCGAGCGAGCGAATGCCGCACTCGTTGCCCCAGCCGCTCTGCTTGTGACCTCCGAATGGGCTGGCGGGGTCATAGCATCCGTATCGGTTGATGAAGACCTGGCCTGCTTGGAGGGCATTGGCCACTCGCTGAGTGCGGGCTACGTCATTGGTCCAGAAACCGGCAGCCAGTGCATAGACGGAGTCATTCGCCATGGCGACGGCCTCTTCTTCGCTGTCGAATGGGATGACGGTGAGTACGGGGCCGAAGATTTCTTCTTGTGCGATGCGCATTTTGTTGGTGCAGTCCACGAAGATCGTGGGGTCAATGAAGAACCCCTTGGCGTTGCTGCCCGCGGTGTTGCGAGTGCCGCCGCACAATAGCCGAGCGCCCTCGGACTTGCCGACCTCAATGTAACCCATGATCGAATTGAAATGTTCTTCGGAGACTTGGGCTCCCTGATTCGATGCGGGATCGAACGGGTCACCGACCTTCCACTTGGCGGCTTCTCTCAAGAGTCCGTCGAGCACCATCTGATAAACACCGCGCTGGACGAACAATCGGGTAGGCTCGGTGCACTTCTCGCCCTTGCCGGAGAACATTGCGACGAACGACCGGGTGATGGCGTACTGCAGGTCGGGTGCGTCGTCGAAGATGATGTTGGCAGACTTCCCGCCCAGTTCGAGCGACAGCATCTTCAGGTTCGAATCGGCGGAATCATGGACCAGTTGCTTGCCCACCACGGTGCTTCCGGTGAAAGCCAGCTTGTCAACCCGCGGATGGCGACTGAGGTAGGAGCCGACCTGGCCGCGACCGACGACAAGGTTCAGCACACCAGCCGGCAACAGTCCGGATTCGTCGAAGATCTCAAACAGCCGCACCAGTGACATCGAGGTCATGCCCGATGGCTTGATCACCACGGTGTTGCCCATGGCCAAGGCTGGCCCAAGCTTGTAGCCTGCCATGTCCATCGGGTAATTCCAGGGAATGATCTGACCGACCACCCCGACTGGATCGCGGCGGGTGTAGGAAAGGTAGCTGTTGACCGGGTTGACCTCGCCGTAGAACTTGTCGGTCCAGCCGGCATAGTAGTCGAAGAAATCCGCGACGCTGGTCACGTCCTCGCACGCCTCGGTGAACAGCTTGCCGTTGTCCAAGGTCTCCAAGGTCGCGAGTTGTTCAAGATTGGCCCGAATCGCGGCCGCCAGCTCCCGCATGATCTGGCCGCGCCGTTGGTGGCTGATCGTGGTACGCCAAGGCCCGTCGTCGAAGGCCTCACGGGCAGCCTCGACGGCGAGGTCCACGTCGTCCTCGGTCGCGCACTTGATGTGGCCGATCACCTCGCCGGTCGCCGGGTCGACTGAATCCAGCACCGCTCCGGCACCGTCGTGCCAGGCCCCGCCTATGAAGCAACTGCGCGGTTGCTGCAGCCATTCGGTGGCCCACTCCAGCTGCGGTTGGTAGTCCGTCATGACTCCTACCGGTCCTTTCCTTGGTTCTGCGATATTGGTGTATGTGACGTTTCTGCGAGAGTCATCGGTCCGACTCAGTTATTCGGTTGGTCCTCGGCACGCAGTTGCTGAACAGCCTGTCTCAGGCCGACCCCGGCAATCAGGTCGGAGATGTAGTGGTAGCCGTGCCGTTGCTTCGCCTCGGCCAAGAGAGGAATACCGGCGTTCGCGTATTCCGCGCACTTGTCGGCATTCAGTTCGATGCCGGTTACACATTTCTCGTCGAACAGCTCGAGTGCGCGGGTGAGCATCTGCATGTTCTTGATTACCAGGAAGCCCATCATCGGCTCGAAGACGTTGAGGTGTGCCTCGGAGCGTCCGAAGCCGGCAACCACGGCGGAGTGATTAGCCGTCACCAGCATGGCGCACTGGATCATCATCTCGGGCACCACCGGGTTCACTTTGCCCGGAAAGAACGAGGAGCCGGCTTGAACGTTGGGGAGCGTCAATTCGGCAAAGCCGCACTCCGGGCCGGACGAGAGCAGCCGCAGGTCTTCGGCGAATTTTTGGCCCAACAATGCGATCAGCTGCACCGTTGCTGATAGCTTGACCAGATCGTCCTGATAAGCCGCCGCATCATAGAGATTCGGATGTAGATCGAATGCGATCTGGGTGACGCCCGCCAGCTCGGTGACGACGATTTCTCGATATTCTGCAGTGGCGCCCAAGCCCGATCCGATGACCGTGCCGCCGAGGTTTATTCGGCAGAGTTCTGCGTCCAAAGCCTGTAGGTCTGTGCGCAATCGCGCCAAGGCAGACGCCGTGGACTCGAATAAGGCACCCGCGGAGACGCGCATGCCGTCCTGCAAGCAGGTCCGCGCGATCGTTTGGTACGGCGCGAAGGCGGTCGCCTTCGCCTGCAGGGTCCGCTCCAGCTGCAAGCTTGTCGATCGCAGCGCGCGTGACATCGTCAACAAGGTGAGCCGCAGCGCCGTATGGCATACGTCCGCGGTGGACTGCGACATGTTGATGTCGCTGACTGGGTCGACTTCAGCTCCAGCCAGAGTCGCGAGCACCTCGTTCATGTTCATGTTGACGCCGATCCCACCGCCGCCGTGGAATACGTCGACCGGGAACTGGCCGAGGGGAGGCTCGTCGGCCACCAACCGGCAGGCGTGGCTTATCTGTCGGTATTTGACCTCGTCTAGCTGACCGCACGCGTGATTGGCGCTAGCGCATGCGAGCTTGACCAGAGCCAGGCTCCGAAGGTAAGTCGGAAACTGATCCAACCGCGCGCCTGAGAACGACATGTTCTCGACTGTCAAGCTGGTCTGTTGCCCGTAAAGCACATTCATCTGGCTACACCGCCCAAGAACGTTATGTTCACAATGTGAACGTTATGTTCATATTGTGTTGCGACTGATAGTAGCTCCCTCGGGTAGGTCGGTCTAGTGGATAGCGAGACTTATGTGTGCGATGGAGTCGCGCCTCACAGCTCACTCGGGAAAGTGGTCGCCGTGAGCAGATAGGAACGGCCATGCTGCTGTGCCTGAGCACCAAGCCAGGCCTTGACGGAATCGTCGAGCCCGCGGACGACAATGGACGGCATAGCAACCACCTCCAGAAGTGATGGCATCAATGAGAGCGCTGGGATTGCGGCCGATTGACTACTAGTGTCGTGGCTTGTCATCCGGTGGCTGCGGTGTGTCAGCCCAGTAGCCAGGGTGCGCCACTCGCCGCGGCGATCCGGCGCACTTGGTCGAGCAGGCCGGGGCCGACCGGAATGCCGTCGCGTCGCCGCTGGTCGGCTGTCGTCCACTGGGGGTCACCTGCGACCATGACGGGTCGGCCCGGGTCGGCCGGGTCCGTCGCTCGCAGATCTGCGCACAGGCGGGCAACATCGTCCTCGAATTCCTCCCGTGCACGGAAGACGGTGGGATCGATCACGATGAAGCAGTGGCCGATGTCGTGCGCGTGCCCCGTTTCCGCGTGCACCGATGCTTCGGTGATCAACGCCGCACCCGACAGGCACGAACTGAGAATGTTGACCATGACCGCGAGCCCGTAGCCCTTGTAACTGGAATTCTGCGGGGAGCCTCCCAGCGAGGTCATGAATCCGCCTTTTTCGCGAGTGACCAGGGGATCGGTGCTCGGGTCTCCTTCGCGATCAAGAACCCAACCGGGCGGGCAGGCGAGCCCTTCGTTCGCCCGGTTCCTGATTCGTCCCGCGGCGACTGTCGTTGTGGCCATGTCAAGGAGAAATGGTCGTCCGCCGGAAGTCGGCGCCGCGAAAGACCACGGGTCGGTGCCGAGTTTGGCTTGCTTGCCGAAGGTGGGCGCCACCTGCGCCACGGAGGCGGTCGTGCACGCTATGCCGACCAGGCCCGCAGCGGCAGCCAGTGAGGTGTAGTACCCGGCCGCGCCGAAATGGGCTGAACCACGCACGACCACGATCGCCATGCCGGCAAGTCGTGCCTTGTCGATGGCGAGTTGCATGCCAAGCTTGGCCGGAACGTGGCCGAACCCGCGACTGCCGTCGATCAGCGCGGACACGGGCGTCTCGCGGATGTTGGTGGGATGGGCCCGCAGATTCACGCGTCCTTGCTCACGCAGTTGGTTGTATCGGGGAAGCATCGAGATTCCGTGGCTATCGATGCCGTGCAGGTCGGCCCAGGACAAGACCTCGGCCGTCACCTCGGCATTGTCCTCCGGCATGCCCCACGCCAGGAGAATGGCTTTCACCTGGGCTCGATGAGTTTCATAGGTCGCTGGCATGAATGAACTCCTTCACAGTGAGGGTCTACTAGCCGATTCGCGACGAATATGACGAAATGGCGCCCGCGTCTCGCCGTCTTCGTCTCAGGATCGGTGTGTGAGCAACGTGCTGGCCACAAAAGGCCTTGACCAGGCCATCAGGGAGCCCGAGATGGGAGGCGACTCATTCCCAGCGACCGGAGTGCGGATACTAGTGATCGCTCAGAAACAATGACCCGGTAGATGCTGCTGCCGACGTCACGGGCGACAACAACGCATTACCGCGGCACCGCGGCTGCGAGCAGACGATGATTCCGCGCGTGCGGGCAGCCGCACGATCGAGCGTGGCAAGGCCCGATTCGTCGCGGTATGACTCATCATGGTCCCCTCAGCAGCCCGCAGGTCGAATGGTCTTGTCGAAAACAATAACTGCTGGCCGCGACAATCTTCCAACAGGGGGATTGATCGGTACGATGCTTGCCACGGGCTCTTGATGGCTCGGCTTTTGATGTCGGGACGTGTGCGGGTGGAGGTCGCTGTGATCGGGCGGCTGACGATCACCGTCGAAAAAGTTGGACGGGGTGTTTCGATCAGGCGTCGGTCACGACTGACGAGCCTCATCAAGATACTGGTAAGCGGTACTGCGTGAAACGTTCAGTCGCTGAGCGATCCGCATCATGCCATTCGTCACATTGGTAGCCCCCCGCTGATCCAATTGCTTGACGATCTGAACGCGCTCGTCTCGTGAAAGAGTCCCCGCTGTTCTCCCCGTCTTGGTGATCGCACGCGTGATCATGTCGTCAACCACGGAGTCGAGATTTGGCCCGACCAGCTCATCAGCCGTCCTCGGTGATGCGCTTCGCGCATCAGGCTCGAGGGCCTCGAACATTGCCTTGATGGTATTGAGTGCGCTGACGTCGTAATTGACGCAGAGTGCCGCGATGATGCGACCTTCCTTGTTGCGAAAGTACACGGACGAGGAGCGCAGTTCTTTGCCGTCATGGGTGGTGCCGCGGTAGCCGAACGCATCGTGATCGACATCGTCATCAGCAACAACGTCGAAACCGAGGTTTGACGACGGACCGCCCTTGCGACGCCCGCTTACTTCACCGTTGATGATCGCGGCGATCGTGTGCTCAAGGTTGACAGATTCGCCGCCCAGGTCGTGAAGGACGACTTCACAGCGAGGGCCGATTGCGGCGGCAACAGCGTTCATGAAGGGGCCGAAGACGTCGTAGACCTGCTGAGCAGACTCGAAGCAGATCGAGTTTTGGGAGACCCTAGGCATGGGGTCAATCTACATCACGGTCGAGTTACAGGGTCGTCACGATCTGGAAAATCTGTCCGACTGTGCAGACATGTCGTCCGCCGAGGGGTATGCTTCATTGAAGCTGAACGAGATGCTTGACCCTGTAATTCGGAGTTCAGGGTTGATGCCCGCAATTGGAGGAGTCATGACGGTTTTCTCTTGTGTATCCGGTCGGAGGAGCTGATGACGCGGCATGGTGTCGAACGAATCTTTCGAGATGGTCACCAAGAGATGAATCTGGAGCATCCGAAGGAAGCCGGTTTTGGATGACGCTGGCCTACGGATCCCAGAACGATCGCCGGATCTGTTTGTCTCCTGGTCCTAGACCGCGAGGTGATCAATCACGTGGCATGTGAATTGAGAGGGTGATAGTCCCCGTATCTTGAGGACGTCTATTCTCTTGCGGCGGTTCGGTTGTTGATGATGTGCGAATATTCGGGGCGGTCCGGTGGTCGACCCTGAGATTCGCGAATTGGCTAGATATGTACTTGGTTGTGGTAATTGGCAGGTGCTGCTACTCCCGTGGCAATGGGAGAGCAGGCGGACGGGAAACCACGTAGGTGGCTACGGTCGCCTGGTGGGTTGGACAAAGAAATATTTGATTTGCATCGTTGTCGTGAAACAGTGCTCGGAGCCATCGTGCACGAGCCTTCTTGAGGGGAAAAGACGTGAGTTCAGTCAGTTTTCGTCGGCTTCGACGCGGAGTTATTGCCGCTATCGTTGCACCAGTTGTTCTTGCGATGGTGTCCTGCGGATCTTCCAGCGGGGATTCAGGCAGCTCTGCAGCTGGGGGCAGTGACGCCATCAGCATCGGCGTGGCAGAGATCAATCTCTCCCTGCCTTTCTACGTTCAGATGCGACAGGGCTCGGAGGCCATCGCAGAAGATTACGGCGTGGACGTGACATGGCAGAGCGCGGATGCGTCTATTGAGAAGCAGATCTCCATCATTGAGAACTACATTGCGCAGGAGAAGGACGCGATCTTGATCGATCCGATCAATGCCGATGCACTGATCGATGTCATCAACAAGGCCACGGACGCCGGAATACCCGTAGTCACGATGGGAAATGAGGTCAAGGGCGAGAGCAACCACAACACCTTGTACCCTGACTTTGCGAACTGGGAGGAAAACGCCCGGATCATAGGCAACAAGCTCGGCGGCGAGGGTAAGGTGCTGCTGCTCACGGGCACTGTCGGCAACTACGTGTCTGATACCCGACAGAAGGGCTTCGAAGATGTCATGGCGGCCGAGTTCCCCGGCATCCAGGTGATCACTCAGACTACAGATTTTGATTCGACCAAGGCGGGCAGCGTCACCCAGACTGTGCTTGCAAATAACCCAGATCTTGCCGCTGTGGCAAGTATTACCGACGGTGTCACACTGGCTGCAATGAAGGTGCTTGAACAACAGGGCAAGACTATTCCCGTTATCACCAACGACGGTGATCAAGACACATACACCTACATTGATGACGGCACCATTGTGAGCAACATCTTGACTGGCGCCGAGCGCGTGGGGGCCTGGAATACTGCAGTGGCAGCTCGCCTTGCACAGGGTTCAACGTTCGACACCAACCTCTACATGCCGACATACTTCGTGTCGTCTGACCTTCAAGCCAGCTTGATGAGTCAGGTGGGTGTCGAATGGGTATCTACCGACGAGGCCATCACGCTGGCGCAAAACTACGTGGAGGAGTTCGGTGCAAGCAGGTCTGACGCGGATATGACCGTCGGAGCCTGATCTTCAAACGGGCGGGTGTTCTTCTGAGCACCCGCCCATCTCCCAGAGGGATAGTCTTGATGAAAGAGTTAAAGAGTCGGGCAGTGAGCTTGGCGCGATCTGATCAGAGTCGTACGACGCTGATTCTTATCGGTGCGATTCTTTGCAGTGGTGTGTTTTTCGGGGTCGGATTCCCCGGGTTCTTGAGTTCCTATAACTTCACAAACATCGCGGTCCAGACTGCCGTCATCTCGTTGGTCGCTTTCCCGATGACGGTGGTCATTATTGTGCGCGGGGTTGATCTGTCGGTGGGATCATCGTTGGCTCTGGCCGGCGTCGTCGGCGCCATGGCGTTCCAGGCCTCAGGCGGGAGTTCCTTCGTTTCGCTGGCGGCCATCATCCTCGCAGCTGTGGCGGTCGGGGCATTCAACGGGTTCTTGATCTCTGTCCTGCATGTGAATGCCTTCATGGCCACACTCGGAACGATGGCCCTCGCGCGCGGCGCCGCGACGGCGCTGTCCGGTGGGAACGCGACCCCGGTCCAGAGTCCCGCGATTCTCTTCTTGGGTCGAGAGTCGCTCGGCGGTATACCCTGGTCAGTCATCGTGACCGTGATTGCATTGATCGTATTCGCGCTTCTCCTGCAGAAGACGTTGCTCGGTCGATGGCTACTCGCCGTGGGCGGGAATAAGGACGCTGCGATCGCGAACGCTATCCCCGCTCGATCAGTCGAGTTCTTTGCCTATGTCTTGATCGGGCTGGCGGTCGGCATCGGCGCCATCATCACGATCGGCCGCACCGGCTCGGCTCAGCCGCTCGCCGGGCAAAACCTCGAATTCTCCGCGATAACCGCCTCCATCATCGGTGCCGCGAGTCTTGCGGGCGGCCGCGGATCTGCAGTCTCGACCTTCTTGGGTTCAGTCTTCGTCGGACTGATATCGTCCGGATTGTCGTTTGCGGGCGTGGATCAGTCCATGATCTACGTCTATACAGGCGTCCTGACGGTGCTTGCAGTCGTGGTCTCGCAGAAGGAAGTGACCGCAGATCTGCGAGGCAATGTCCTCTATCTCGCCAACTCTGCGCGAGCCCGCGCCTCCCGACGGGTCCGCGCATCCATGGGTGGTGGGAATGCCGCCCATACCTTGGAGATTGCAGAAATCTCCAAGTCCTTTGGCGCCACCAGGGTTCTCAAGGACGTCTCCTTCGACGTGCGTTCCGGAGAAGTCGTCGCCCTGATGGGCGAGAATGGAGCTGGCAAGTCCACGCTCGTCAAGGTCATCGCCGGAAATCATGCCCCGAGCGGCGGAAAGCTGCTGCTCGATGGCCGAGCTCTGGAGCTGGCCGGCCCAGAAGACGCCCGCAAGGCAGGAATTGCGGTCATCCATCAGCACTTCAGTCTGGTTCCTGACTTGACGGTGGCTCAAAACCTCTTCCTTGGAAACGAACTCCGTGCCGGTCGCTTCGGCCCTCTTCGTCGCCGTCTGATGGTAGCCGAAACCCAGAAGTCGCTTGACGAGTTGGAGATGCCATTTGCCGCAACCGATCGTCTCAGTGACCTGTCGGTCGGACATCGACAGATGGTCGAGATCGTACGGGCGCTGCGCGAGGACGCCTGGCTGGTGATCATGGACGAACCGACATCGGCCCTGTCCTCGCGCGAGAGGGACCGACTGTACGAGCTGATCGAGCGCCTGACAGCCCGAAATACGGCGATCTTGTATATCTCCCACAAGATGGACGAAGTCTTCCATCTGTGTTCTCGGGCGGTGGTGCTGCGAGACGGTCAACTGGTGGGTGACGAAAACCTCGACGCGGTGACGTCAGCGGGTCTCGTCGGTCTCATGGTGGGCAAAGATGTCGACAGTGCGTTCACCCACGTGCCGTCGAATCCCGGAGAGGTGCTCGTGCGCGTCTCGAATGTGGGTGATGGATCCCGCCTGATCGATGCCTCTTTGGAGGTCCGTGCTGGTGAGAGTGTGGGCCTCGTGGGCCTGATGGGCTCGGGACGGTCCGAATTGTTGCGGTCGATCGCGGGGCTCAATCGTGTGGCCCACGGGACGGTTGAGGTTCTGGGAGCCGACGCTTCTCACGCCAGTCTGCACGCCTTGGCCAAGAAGGGACTTGCCTTTGTCCCAGAGGATCGTCATTCCGAGGGCATGTTCCCTCAGATGAGTGTGGCGGCGAATATCAGCCTTTTGTGGCTGAGGGGAAAGACGACATGTGGCTGGATCAAGGCGACTCTTGAGCGACCAGAAGTCCATAAATTGATGACTCGTCTGGGTGTGCGCCCTTCTGATCCGACCGTCGCGATCAAGAATCTGTCGGGCGGAAACCAGCAAAAGGTTGTGCTCGGACGGTGGCTAGCACTCGATCCAAAGATCATCCTCCTTGACGACCCGACCAGGGGGGTTGACGTCGGCGCCAAGTCTGAGATTCACGCGTTGATCAACGAATTCAAGATCCAAGGCGCCGCTGTCGTTGTCACATCGTCCGAATTGCCTGAGGTTTTGGGCGTGACTGATCGCGTGGTCGTGATGCGAGAGGGCTCCACCGTTGCCGAGTTCGCGCGGGGAGCCAGCGAACACGAGGTCATGGCGGCCGCGTTTGGAGACCATAAGCGTTCGTCGACGGCATCGAGCACCGACGATATTCAGAAAGAGGTTGTGCGATGAGCATGCCAGTGGTTGCGTCTGGCGATACTGCAGCCTGGGCAGACAAGGTCCGCCGCTTCGTCGTGCGCTTCACGCCGGAGCTCTTGTTGCTGCTCATGGTGATTGTGCTGGCGATTGCGAATCCAGCCACAGTTCGCCTTCAGAACCTGAGCGACATCATCATCAATGCTGCGCCCATCGCAGTACTGGCGCTAGCAGCGATGTGGGTGCTCGTTTCGGGCGGGCTCGACCTGTCGGCAGGATACGGCGTGGCAATGTGTGCGCTCCTGGTTGGCGGCGCCATCGAGGTCGGTCAGCCTCTTCCCGTCGCGCTCTTGCTTGGGGTGGCAGGGGGAGCGGCCTTAGGACTCGTGAATGGACTCTTGGTCGGACTGGTCGGGATGCCGCCATTCATCGCGACCTTGGCGACCATGGCGGCCGTGCAGGGCATCGTCCTACTTCTCGGTGGTCAAGGCACCGTGATCATCTCTGATCCAGTCATCGCGACTATTGGTTCGGGACGACTCTTTGGAGTGCCCTGGCTGGTGATCATTGCCCTGTTGGCGGCGGGCGTTGTTTACCTGATCGCCCAGTTCACATCGTTCGGTGTTCACACCTACGGACTCGGATCGAACCGAACCTCGATGACCGCCCGTGGTGTTCCGGTGATCTGGCGCACCGTTCAGGTTTACGTCTTCAGCGGTGTGCTCGTCGCGATAACAGCAATTCTCTTGGTGGCGAAGGTCCAGATCGTCGACACCTCCATCGCCAGCACTACAACGCTGATGGATGCTTTCGCTGCGACCATCATTGGCGGCACCAGTCTATTTGGTGGCAGAGGAACAGTGAGAGGAACCCTGGTCGGGGCGCTCCTCATCAGTTTCATCTCGACCAGCCTGGTCGTGTTGGGGATCAGCCCGAATCTGATCCAGTTCTTCAAGGGCCTCATCATTGTCGCCGCAGTTGTCATTGATGCCCTCATCCGTCTTGCAGAAAAGAAATCAGCGTAGTCATGGGCGTTTTCGCCACGACACCTATTCAAAGGAGCAGCATGTCATTCAATATCGCTGTAGTCGGCTCGGGTTTCATGGGCCAACTTCACGCTCGAACGATCAACGAGTCCCCGGTCGCGACCTTGGCGGGTGTTGTCGACATCAATGAGGCGGTCGGGCGCGACGCCGCCGAGCGTCTGGGTACCAAGTACTACGCTTCCGTGGAACAGGCACTCGCTGATCCCGCAGTGGACGCATTTGTGCTTGCACTTCCAGATGCGCTCCATGAGACGGCTTCGGTCGAGATTCTCTCGGCCGGAAAGCCCCTGCTCCTCGAGAAGCCGATGGCGCACTCCTTGGCGGCTGCTCGTGCCATCTATGCCGCCGAGCAAGCAGGCGGATCGCGATTGTTGGTGGGCCAGATCATGCGTTACGACCCTCGATATGCGGAGGCCGCTGAGGCCGTGCGCCAAGGAAAGGTCGGCGTTCCGCTTCATCTGGTTGCGGGTCGTATCACCGGACGCGGCGTTGGCGTTCGAATGAACGGAAAGTCCAGCGTGCTGTTCTACGTCGGTATTCATGATGTCGATGCCGTGCAGTGGATTACCGGTCAACGGATTACCCGCGTGTACTCTCGCGCCGTCAGCAAGCTCATGCCGTCGCTGGGCGTGGATTCGGAAGACAGCATCCTGACAGTCTTTGATCTGGAAGATGGCGGTGTCGGCCAGCTCTTCGCGGGATGGACCCGGACCGACTCGAGTCCGGTGGGCATCGACGGACGGTTCGAGCTTTTCGGCACCGAGGGCGCACTCGAAATCGACGTTCGAGATCATGGTCTTCGCGTCTATGGCAAGGGCGGGTATGAGCTTCCAGATGGGCTGCATTGGCCGGAGGTTCATGGACGCATCCAGGGTGATCTGGCCGCAGAGCTGGCGCACTTCGTTGACGCGGTCAGTAACGACAAGCCATTCATCATCACCTCTGAGGAGGCTCTACGAGATGTCGCGGTGAACGACGCGATCCTGCGATCCGTCGAACTCGGCGAAGCCGTCGAGGTTGAGCACATCTGATGCTCTCCGAACCATCCGACTCATTTACCGGGCCACCTTGTTATTTCGATACACCGTCGATGGGCTTGCCTTGCCGGGAGACCATCCGGGATATGCAGACGGCGCTGTTCGCCTGGGCCGATGGCACCGCAACATATGCGGATTGGGAGACGGTGATGGAACAGTGCCGCGAGCAGTTTGCGGTTCGGCACGAGTGCGATTCCGCGTTGGTCGGCTTGGTTCCTTCCATCACTACCGTCGCGGCAACGGTCGCGTGGTCGCTTGCGCCTCGCGGAGGAACGGTTCTCGTACACAAGGACGAGTTTCGTTCGCCCTCGCTAGCATTCGCCTCCATCCTCGGGATGAATAGGATCACGATCTGCGATGGCCCCTACCGGACTACGACATTTCTCCGACATCTGTCCACAGACGTGGCCGCCGTCATTGTCTCGACGGTCTCATCCGCGGACGGCGCTCGACCAGATCTCGCCGAACTGTATCGCGCAACTCAAGCGAATGGCACCGTGCTCGTCGTGGATGCGACTCAGTCGGAGGGCATCGTTGGCACAGGGATTCCATGGGCCAGCGAGGGTGTCGCAGTTATGTGCGCGGGCTATAAGGGTCTGCTCGGGCCTCGAGGCACCGGATACGCCATTGCCGACCCGGTCCTGACAGCGCTCGGACCAATTGCACCGAGTCCTTACGGCATGGCGGATGCCGAGGTGCGCGGATCGTATGGTGTGCCGGGTAGAGCATGGCCAGGAGCGAGAGGGTTGGATCAGTCTCCAGCATGGTTGCCCTGGATAGGGGCCCTGCCGGGACTGCGGCTGTTGAATCAAGCGCCGGGAGGCAAGGTCGAGCACCATGTGCTCGAGCTCACGTCAAAGCTCACCACCTTTTGTCAGGGTCTAGGCCTCATGCCGCAGGACACCGATCTGAACTCGCCGGTCGTATCGCTGCCTGTTCGACCGGGTCTCGAGGCTGAACTTGCATCGGAGCTTGCCGAAAGGAGCATCCGGGCCGCGATTCGACTCGGACGATTGCGCTGCGGCTTCCATATCTACAACACCTGCGCCGATCTTGAGGCGCTCGAACTGTTTATCAGCGGCAAAGCGCTGCGATTCTTTGAAAGGACCTAACCATGTCAGCAGGCTCGACTCCTGTCCCCATGCATGTCGGAGGACAGCTCTTCACGCCGGAGCGCGACACGCGAACTTACGAATCTCCCAGCACAGGCGTGGACGCAACCACCATCTTGCTCGGAGATGCCAGTGACGTCGACCGGGCGGTTGCGGCCGCACGGGTCGCGCAGCCCATCGTGGAGGCGATGGGTCTTGACGCGCGCGCGGAGCTGCTCGACCAGACCTGCGAGGCAATCATGGCTCGTCAGGAGGAGTTCGCTCAGATGCTGGCCGTTGAGCACGGCAAGCCAGTCAGCGAAGCACGAGGAGAAGTCGCTGCGAGCGCAGGCGCGATGGCTGCTGCAGGGGCTCAAGCGCGCTGGATGACCGAATCACACTACCCACTGTCAACTCCGGGGAAGAGGCTCCTCACCCATCGTCGTCCGCGTGGTGTCTACGGCATTCTGACGCCGTGGAACTTTCCGCTGGGTATCGGCTGCCAGTACTATTTCGGGCCCGGCCTGGCCGCGGGCAACACTATCGTCTGGGTAGGTGCACCCTCGGTGACCGGGGTTCATGCGCTGCTCGTAGAGACTATTGCGCCGTTGTGGCCGGCAGGCGCCATCAATTTGGTCACCGGGGACGGTTCGGTAGTGGGCCAGGCGCTCGCATCGCACTCAGGCGTTGATGCTGTCGGCTTTACTGGTTCTACTCAGGTCGGAAAAAAAGTCCACGCAGCGGCGGCAGGTAAGCCAGCCTTCTTGGAGCTTGGCGGCAACGGTCCGACGATTGTTCTTCCCGATGCAGACATTGAACGCGCTGCCGCTGCCATCGCTGGGGGCACGTTTACGAATGCCGGTCAGATTTGTACTGCTACCGGGCGGATCCTTGCGCATGAGAGCGTGGCTGCACAGCTTAGCGAAGCAATTGCTGCGCAGTCAGAGAAGTTCAAGATAGGTGATCCGCGGGAAGAGGCGACATCCATGGGGCCGGTGCATCAGACATCCTTGGTGGAGCGAATCCTCAGCCAACTGGATCAGGCGGTTTCTGATGGCGCCAAGATTGTCACTGGCGGAACTCGTGCGAATGACCTTCCTACGCCCAATTATTTGCTCCCCACCGTGGTCGACAATGTCGGTCAAGATTCTGACCTTCACCGCATTGAGACCTTCGGTCCGGTGGCCCCTGTCGTTCACTATTCGACCGATGAAGAGTTGTTTGAGTTGCTCGACAAGAGCACCTTTGGTCTTCACGGAGCGGTGTTCTCTCGCGACGTTGAACGAGCAATTGGATTGGCTGAGAAGCTTCGTGTTGGTCATGTGAACATCAACGACACGAGTGCATACTGGGAGACCTCGATACCTGCGGGTGGGGCGGCCGGACGAGCCAGCGGCGTTGGTCGTGCCGGAGGCCCTTGGTCTGTTCTGGAAATGACCGAAGTGCAGACCATCGCGATTGAATCAAAGTAATAAACTACGGGCAGCCATTGACCTCCTCCCTGAGGTGGTCAATGGCTGCCCGTAGCAGTCTGTGCTGCTGCCCGGAATCTCCGTTATAGAAATCTATGAATTCGATCGGAGGTATCTACGAGTAATTGAACTGTATAGATCTACGGCTTGGTGAAGTTGATCGACGCCGACACACTCGTTGGCCCCATGCGCGAGACTCAACCAGCCGGGACCAAGGCTGGTGATGGTTGGAATCTTTCCCTCGCCCATGAAGTATCCTGCGTCAGTTCCTCCGGGGTAAGCGGCAATGCGCAGCCTGTGTCCCAGAACACTCTCGGCCGATTCCAGTGCGCAGCTGACCAACGGATGAGTCGGGGACAGCTCACTGGCGGGCATCCAAGCCATGGACCCGTCGAAGGGTCTGATGGAAACCTCCGCAAGACCGCCTGCAACGCTTTCCGCAAGTCTTTGAGCTGCGGCATAAACGGCGTTTCGGTCCATGCCAGGAACCGTGCGGATCTCGATTCCAACAGATGAGCTTCCTGGCCAGACTCCGAAACACACTCCACCTGAGGCAAAGATCCCAGAGTTAACTGTGGGTTGGCAAGGCACATCTCCAGGATTCTCAATGGGGGAAACGAAGCTTTCGAAAGCCTTCAGGATGTCGGCAGCAACGAGTATTGCGTTGCGTCCCAAGCGTTCAGACAGGCCACTGTGTCCCTGTTTCGTAGAGATGTCCACCCAGAAGCAGCAGATTCCGCGTGACACCAAGAAGAGGTTCTCCCAGGGCTGATCGACACCGCTCGGCTCACCGATGAGCAATCCGTCGAATTGGGGAAGCCGGCCACTTCGAACGAGCGCTTGGGCTCCGGCATCCGATCCCTGTTCTTCATCTGCCGTCATGATCAGGGAGAGCGTGCCTTGCTCATCACTGGCCGCGAAGCTCGCAGCCGTGATCAACATCGATGCCAGGGAACCCTTCATGTCCGTTGCGCCGAGGCCGTAGGCCAAGCCATCCTTGATGGTCAATGCGAAGGGGTCGGTCCTCCATAGGTCGATCGCATCACCGATTGGTTTGGTGTCCAAATGAGATGCCAAGCCGAGGTGTTTCGAGGGCCCGTGGTCAATTGTTACGAGCACATTGGGACGTCCGGGCTCGATCTCGATTATCGTGGGGTTGAGACCGTGGTCCTGGCACCAGTTGGCCACATAGTCGGCGATCACGCTTTCGCCCGGTCCGGGATTCTGTGAATCTATTGCCACGAGAGCGCGAGTCAGCTCTACGACGTCCATGATGAACCTTTCTAGTGGTGGCTATTTCGATACTAGCGCGGAATAAGAAGGAGGACTGTTGTGTTCTGGCGATGCCTGCCGGTCTCCTGTGACTGAAGATTCGGTTGACCTATATCTGCGTGCGGATCTTGTTCCGCCCTTGCGGTGGGCAATGCTGGAGAAGCGGGAGAGTCCGTGAATGGCACCGACCCGCCAGCGTCCGGGTGATTCGTGCCGAGAATGGTGTGAGTAGCTTTCAGTGACAAGTCGGTAAGCGGTGGGATCTCCTGGATCGAACGAGCACGGGTTCCTGCTTGGTGTACACTGCGAATACGTGTTTGCGAGACGCGGGTGCAGGTGATAGAAGACGCCATTGCTTGTGTTCATCTTTGTCTCTTGAGATGCGCGGATGGTTGGGTTTTCACGTGATCTGATGACCATGAGGCTCAGAGTCGGTATTCCCCGGTGTGAACCCGGGGCATGTTTCTTGAAGCTTGTCCGAGTATGCACAGAAATGGGATGGGACGCCCCCAGGGTTCACATGGTGGACTATATGTCCGATAAATAAGACGAAAAATCCTGACCAGTGTAGTGTGGACAGGTCGGACGGACTGTCCGGCTCGAAACTCTTCTTTGGAGGAACTATGAAGCAGGTAGTAACTACCGACAGCGCCGCTGCCCCTGGCGGCCCCTACTCCCAGGCGGTCGTAGCGAACGGCTTCGTCTTCATCTCGGGGTGTACTGGGCATAGGCCGGGACCGGCCAAGGAGCTGGTGACGAGCAGCTTTCGCGACCAGGTGACCCAGGCGTTCGAGAACCTGAAGGCTTTGGCTGAAGCCGCGGGGGCATCCCTGAGTGATGCGGTGAAAGCTACGGTCTACCTGGCCGATATGAACGATTTTGCTCAGATGAACACGTTGTTCGAGCAGTACTTCGGACAAGAAGGGCCGACGCGGACTACTGTCCCCGTCTCTCTCCGCGGGTTTGAGTTCGAGATCGATGCGATCTTGGCGGTCCCAACCGTCGCGTGAGACTGCCCCGGATTCCGCGAGCGAACGGAGGCGCCGCCTGACGCGAGGTTCCGGGTTCGGGCAGTCATTGCTGCTGGGTTTGTGGGTCGTGTGCGAACGCGGATGTGCTCCTGATCGCGGACAGGGGTAGGACTGGCCCTGCCGAGGCCGGAACGCCCCCGACGATCCTGCTGCATCCCTGTACCGGCGGCTTCCGACGTAGGTGATCTGATTTGCTGCACGGCGATCGCCGGCGCTCTGGCCTGGGTGCCGGTCGAAGACGAGACGCTCGCGTAAGACCGCTGACCGCGGCAGTCACGAGCACGTTTCGACAGCTACTCACGGCCGCCTATGCTCAGGGTTCGAAGCGGCGGCGTGCCTAATCTTCTTCACCTGGGGCGTTGGATCGATCCAAGCCGGCTAATTCGCCAGTTTTCGGCTCAACTGAAGAAGATCTGTCACGCCACCGCGTACCGCATCTTGACTCGCCCTGGGCGCTCGTGTTGCTGACGCTGCCGCTGCGGCGGTCACTGAGGAGCGGTCTCAGCGCTCAACACGGCTCGGGAACGCTATGCGGCATGACACACCCGCGCACCTGTGGGACGCGCAGGAAATGGCGAAGAAGGCCCAGGTGATTATCACCGGATTGACGCGGGACGAGCACCTCGCCGACTGGATCCGGCAGGCAGCATCGGAGCAACAGCTGGAGATAATCGGCGAGGCGCTCAACCGAATCCGCCGAAGCGATCGTGGAATCGCCGATCAGCTCGGACGACAGCCGTCCACCTAGTCCGATGCATGGGGAGCGGACCGTGGCTCCCCCGCAGCGTCAAGACAGGGCATCTTAGATGTCGAGCAGGATCGCGAGCGTTGTGCGTAGCTGGTGCAACACGACAGGTCCGACGTTTCCGATGCGGGCGGTTACGCATTTGGTGGCGACTGACCGAACGTGCTGGCACTGTGCTGCCGACGGCACGCGTAGACCGTTATGCTGGTCTGGCTCCAGCACGATCTCGGCGCCGCTTTCGCGAATGGTCGTGGTGAGCGGGACAACTTGGATGACATTGGGTCGCCCGCTGAGAATCGGCTCGGCCGTGACGACCACGGCTGGTCGCCGCATCCCTGCCTCCGGCCCAGCAGGGACTCCGAGGTCGACCTCGATGACATCACCTTGCGTCAGCATCGAGCCATGCGGTCTCATCGTCCCGAAGCGGGACGGAAAGCTCTCGTCCAATAGACTCCTGCTGTAATAGTCGCGTCGCACGCGCGACCGCATCTGACAGCGTCCGACCCTGACGCGCTGCCAGATCGGCAAGCGCGTCCCTGGTCTCGCGACTTACCCGGATAGTCGTCGTATCAGCCATATGCCCATGTTATCGACGTAGACAAGATCGTCTACTTTGCGAGTCGTCCAGTCGCGTTCCAGGCAGTCCGGGGGGTCTAGGTCGTGTTTCGAAAGTGGTGTCCGACGAGGGTGTGGCGGCTGGCGTGTCGGTCCTGACGGTGGGAGGGCTCCCGGGGTAGACGGATTGGTATCTAGTCACTCCTACTTCCCCGGGAGTCCTCG
>Ga0334890_1002490_pt1 | contig 21095 bp, 18 predicted proteins | sample GraSluR1_MG_3_FD_207220 | JGI IMG/M metagenome (GOLD analysis project Ga0334890, IMG submission 207220) | Sludge microbial communities from methane-producing bioreactor in Wageningen University, Netherlands - Granular Sludge_31_08-R1 | ecosystem: Engineered > Bioreactor > Anaerobic >... | reverse complement strand
ACAAAGCCGTGCTCAACACGGCCGAGGATCTGCGCGACTATTTCGGCTTCGACCTGACGCTTGTGCCGGTGGACGGCGCAGGCCGCGTGTCCGTGGAGAGCATAGCCGCCGCGCTGGGGGATGGCAGGGACGTAGCCATAGTCAGCGTGATGACGGCCAATAACGAGGTAGGCGCCGTCCAGCCCATCGCCGAAATCGGCGCCTTGTGCCGGTCGCTGGGCGTACCTTTCCACACAGACGCGGTGCAGGCGGCGGGCAAACTGCCGCTGAGCGTGGACGAATTGAACGTGGACGCCCTCAGTGTCAGCGCGCACAAGTTCTACGGCCCCAAAGGCGTCGGTTTTCTCTATCTGCGCACGGGTACGCCCTACCTGCCCTATATGACGGGCGGCAGCCACGAAGGCGGCAACCGGGCGGGCACCGAGAATGTGCCGCTGATTGCCGGCATGGCCAAGGCGCTGGAACTGGCCGAGGCCGAACGCGAGCAAGAGCAGGCGCGTTTACGCGTGCTGCGCGATCAACTGATCGGCGGCATTTTGGAGAGCGTCGAGGGTGCGCAACTCACCGGGGACCGCGAGCATCGCTTGGCGAACCACGCCAGCTTCGCCATCACCGGCGTAGAGGCCGAATCCGTGCTGATTGCGCTGGACTTGGCCGGCATCGCCGCCAGCAGCGGCAGCGCCTGCGCCAGCGGCTCAACCCGCCCCAGCCATGTGCTGGAGGCGATGGGCGTCCCCTACTTGGCGGCGCGAGGCGCCCTGCGTCTGAGCCTGGGACGCGGCAATACGCCTGAGGACGTCGAGTATGTGCTGGAACGGCTGCCGCAGATCGTGGCGCAGGTCAAAGAGAGCGAACCGGCTTGGAAGTGAGCCGGCCTTGCACCGAAGGCGCTAGGCGCTCGGCCCGGCCTCTTCCGTCTCTTTGCGCCAGGCCTCCGCGATCAAGGAGAAGATGTCGGTTTCGGTGACGATGCCTGTCAGGTGATGCTGTTTAGGAAATTCGGGGTGGGGTTCCACCACGGGTACGCCGCCGATCTTGTTCTCGGTCAGGATGACCGCCAGTTGGCCGACTGTCATGTCGAGATCCACCGTAATCACATCCGGCGTCATGATGTCCGCGACTGTCAGCCATTCAGCATCAATGCCGGGGTCATAGGTGCTGAGTACGCTGCCGGCGCTTTCGGCTTCCCGCACATCGCTGTCGGTGACAATGCCGATCAGACACTCGTTGTCGTCTACGACCGGCAACCTGCGGACGTTGAATTCTTCCATCAACTGGGCCGCGTCGGCGACCAGTTGATCCGGACCGATGGTGACGACGTTCGTCGTCATGATCTGGCGCACGGGAACCCGGTGCATGAATCTCCCCTCAGTGGTAGACAGGCGGCACAAGTTCAGGCGACGTTGGCCGATATGGGATGATTATACCATGACCCCGGCGGATTCTAGTGTGCGTTTTTCCGGCGCGGTCCGGGTGTCAAGCGCAGCCAATGCACCCCAGGCCGGCGCTTGTGCGCTTTTTGCCGCGGCATTGTAAAATGCTACGGAATCATCTGGACACGGTGCGACGCCCACGGAGCCTGCACAGCTTGCCGGCAGCCAAGACAGAAACCCAATGAAGCAACTATACGGCGCAGTGAGGCTGGCTCTGGCAGTCTGCTTTATCCTGGTCGCCGCGGCGACGATCCTGATCGCCGGGTTGATCCCCGTCCGTGTGCATGGCGCCCCCTTCGCGGCGTGGGCCGTGTCTGCCGTCGACCGTCTCATCCTCCCGCTGTTTGGCATCCGCGTGTCCAGCCCCGCCCCCGAACTGCTCCGCTCGCATCGCGGCCTGATCTTTCCTAACCATGTCTCCGCGCTGGACATTCCCGCTCTGTTTTTCTTCGGCCCGAAGCGTTTCTTGGGCGCGGCGGAGATTGAGCCGCGCCTGTTGATCGGCTGGATGGCGCGCCGCTTAGGTACGGTCTTTGTCTCGCGCCAGGACAGGCAATCGCGCAAGCTGGCGCGCGTGCAGGTGGCAAACGCGCACCGCACGGCGGACCGCCCGCCGATTGTGCTCTTTCCGGAAGGCCGGCTCGGCCCTGGCGACGGCATCTTCCCCTTCCGTCGCGGCGGCTTCGAGATCGCCATGGAGCACGGCATTCCCTACCTGACCGTGGCGCTGCGCTATGACCCCGTGGATGTGGCGCTGTGGCGAGCGGCGCGTGAGCGCGAGGAGATGTGGGGATCGCTGTGGCGGCTGGCGCAGTACACCGGCACTGTGCATGTCGAGGTGATCCCGCTGTCCGTCGTACACCCCAAGCCGGTTGACGACGCGCAGGCATTAGCCGACGCCGCCCGCCGGGAGATCGCAGACGCGCTTGATCTGCCTCTACTGGAACCGGCGGACATCGGGGCAAGGCCTTAACCGCGGCCGTGCTAAACTGTTGTGGGGATAGAAAACCGGCTAGACGACCTCGATGCCTTCACCCTTAACGACTTCGCCGACCTCCCAGCAGGACTGCTTGGCCTCGGCCAGCGCGGCTTGCAAGACGCCGATCTCCTGCGGCGGAACGGCCAACAGCAGGCCGCCGCTAGTCTCGGCCTCCCAGAGGAATATTTTCTGGGCAGGGGTGATGTGTTCGGCCAGGCGCACATGCTCGCCCAGCGCGGCGGGATTGCGCGAACTGGCGCCTGTGATGTAGCCGGCCGCGATATAATCCCAGACGCCGGGCAACGCCGGCAGGTCTGCCATACGGATGCGAAAGCCGGCGCCGGCCTCGCGCCCTGCGGCAAGGGCCATCTCGACGGCATGGCCCAGCAGCCCAAAGCCGGTGATATCGGTGGCGCTGCGCACGTTGGCGGCCTGGGCGGCGCGGGCGGCGGCGCGGTTGAGCGTGGTCATAGAGAGGATAGCGGCGTCTAAATGGCGCACGTCCAGGTCGGGTTTGCCCTGGCTGCGTCGTTCGGCCCGGTGCGCTTCGCTTTCGCCGGGGCCGGTCTGCTTGGCCCCTGTGGTGATCACGCCTGTGCCCAGCCGCTTGGTCAGAAAGAGACGGTCGCCCGGCCTGGCGCCGCCCTTGCGCATAATGCGCGCCGGGTCGACCCAGCCGGTGACGCTGAGGCCGTAGAAGGGTTCGGGGCTGGTGATGGTATGGCCGCCCGCAATCGCGCCGCCGGCCTCGCGCACCTTGGCCGCAGCGCCGGCGAAGATCTGGGCGATGGTCTCGCCGCTGAAGGACGAGGGAAAGCCGGCGATGTTGAGGCAGGTCGCGACCTCGCCGCCCATCGCATAGACGTCGCTCATGGCGTTGGCCGCGGCGATCGCGCCGTAGATCCACGGGTCGTCTACGACGGGCGTGAAGAAGTCGGCGGTCTTGATCAGGGCGTGCGTATCATCCAGGCGGATAACCGCGGCGTCGTCCGGCTCGCCCAGACCCACCAGCACGTCGGGATATTCGGTTGCCGGGAAGAACCCGGCCAGTTGTCGCACGACCTGCGACAGCGTCCCCGGCGGGAGCTTAGACGCTCAACCGGCGCAGGCGACGGTCGCGGTCAGCGCTACGTCTTGGGTATCCATCGTATCCTAGTATAGACTGGCGACAGCAGACGATGCTGTCTCACGGGCGGCGTTAGCCGAAACCGTGTGCGAATGCCGAGGCGGCGCCGAGACGCACGCTTTTATCGATTCTAGCGCAGGGAGCGCAATCGCCAAAAAAGTCTCCCTCCGGTTCCGCAACTGCGCAAACAGATTGCGGGCCGGTCACACTCATGATTGACCGAGGCATACACAATGACAGAAGCTGATCAAACGGACTATATCGAGAATGATGAGACCGAATTTGTCGTCGTGACGGGCGTTTCGACGGGCATCGGCCACGCCATCGCCGCGGACCTGACCGCCCAGGGCTACCATGTATTCGGCAGCGTGCGCACACAGGAGGACGCGGATCGGGTGCAAGCCGAGTTCGGGGAAGCCTTTACGCCCCTGATCTTTGACGTGACGGACGAGGGCGCGGTGCACAGGGCGGCTGACCAGGTAGCGGCGTCTATGGGCGAGATAGGGTTGGCGGGCCTGGTCAACAACGCCGGCATCGCCGTCGGCGGCCCCCTCATGCATTTGCCCATCAACGAGATGCGCCGCCAATTGGAGGTTAACGTAGTCGGCGTGCTCCAGGTGACCCAAGCCTTCCTGCCCTTGCTCGGCGCACAGCCCGACCCGCCCTTCGAAGCCGGCCGCATCGTCAACATCAGCTCCGTCAGCGGCCACATCGCCTACCCCTTCATGGGACCCTACGCCGCATCCAAACACGCCCTGGAGGCGATGACGGACAGCCTGCGCCGCGAGTTGATGGTCTACGACATCGACGTGATCCTCGTCGTCGCCGGAGCCGTAGCCACGCCTATCTGGGAAAAGGTCAAGAATGCCCGCAGCGGGAGCTATGCCGGCACCGCTTTCGGCCCCGCCCTGCTCAAAATGGCCGAGGCGACCGACGCCAACGGTTCCACCGGCATGCCGCCGGAACGCGTCGCCTACACCGTGCGCGAGGCGCTGGAGGTGCGCGAGCCCAAGCCGCGCTATTTGCTCACGAATAGCTGGCTGATGGGGTGGCTGCTGCCCCGCTGGCTGCCGACGCGTAACTATGACCGGCTGATGGCCCGCCAACTGGGGCTATTCCCACGCTAGACGGACGGCGCGTCCGCTTGGCCGGGCCGCTTGCCGATCGCCCGGCGGCTGCGGTATCGTATACCTGTCGCCCGCAACGGGCGTTCGCTATTCGCCGCCGGCCCCGCGCCGGCAAACTCCGGAGGATGCGAAATGAACGCACGCTTCGACTTGCTCGCTCCACGGCCGCAGAAGCTCTCCCCATTGGAGGATCAGGTCTCTCTGCCGCGTTCGCTGACGATTCGACTGGCGCAGGATGCGCAGGCCCTGTTGTTCAGCGCGAACTGGCTGAAGAAGAACGGCCATACCTTCGGCATCGCCTCCACGATCACGGCTGCGTCCGCCGGCAAAGCCGAAATCACCCTCGCCGTGGACGCAGCCATCTGTCCGCGCCCGCAGAGCTACCGGCTGGTGATCGGCCGGGATGGCGTCTTCATCACCGCCGGAGACGCCGCCGGACTCTTCTACGGCGCAACGACCTTGTGGCAGTTGATCACGCTGCACGCCGGCGACTTTGGCAACATCGTGCTGCCCGCCGTGCAGATCGAAGACTGGCCGGACTTCCCGCAGCGCGGCGTCATGTTCGACGTCTCCCGCGACCGCGTCCCGACCATGAAGACGCTCTACGAGTTAATCGACCTGTTGGCAAGCCTCAAGGTGAACCAACTCCAACTCTATACCGAGCATACCTTCGCCTATCTGGGCCACGAGGTCGTCTGGAAGGATGCCGACCCTCTTACAGGCGAAGAGGTTCTGCTGCTCGACGCCTATTGCCGCGAGCGACATATTGAGCTTGTGCCCAACCAGAACAGCTTCGGCCATATGCACCGCTGGCTGAAGCACGACGCCTACCGCCACTTGGCCGAAAGCCCGGAGGGTATCGATCACCCCTTCACACCCGACAAGGAGCCGTACAGCCTGTGTCCTATCGACCCGGGCAGCCTCGATCTGCTGGCCGACCTGTACGACCAGCTTCTGCCGCACTTCAGCAGCCGCCAGTTCAATGTCGGCCTGGATGAGACGTTCGACCTGGGCCTGGGACGCTCGAGCGAGGCCTGCGCCGAAAAAGGCACGGGGCGCGTCTACCTGGAATTCCTGAAGAAGATCCACGGCCTCGTCGCCGAGCGCGGCCGCACGATGCAGTTCTGGAGCGACATCATCGTGCGCGACGAGCCGGAATTGGTATCGGAACTGCCGCGCGATGTGATTGCGCTGGAGTGGGGTTACGAGGCTGATTACCCGTTTGCCGAGAATGTCGCCCTGATCGCCGCGTCGGGCCGCAGCTTCTATGTTTGTCCTGGCACGAGCAGTTGGAACACCCTGTCGGGCCGCACCGACAACGCGCTGGGCAACCTGGCGAATGCGGCAACCAGCGGCTATGAGCATGGGGCCGTCGGCTACCTGAACACAGACTGGGGTGACAACGGGCATTTGCAGCCGCTGCCCGTCAGCTTTTTCGGCTTCCTGGCCGGCGCCTATTTCTCATGGAACGCGGCCTCGGCGCAGCAGCCCTACGCGCCCGACTGGCCCGCCATGCTGGACGCGCACGTGTTCGGCGACCGCGCCGGGGTGATGGGGCGCATCGCCTGCGATTTGGGCAGGGTCTATCTGCAGGCCGGGGATCCGCTGCACAATAGCTCGCCGCTCTTCTGGCTGTTGACGCTGCCCGACGCCCTGCCGGATCATCGCCAGGCCGCGGGCATGACCATCCCTCGGTTGGAACAAACCATCAGCTACATTGACGAGGTGATGGAGCCTATGCGCTGGGCGCAATTGCGCCGCGCCGACGGCGAACTGATCCGCTCCGAATTTGAATGGGTGGCGGACACGCTTGCATGGGTCTGCGCCCTAGGCGTCGCCCGTTTGAGCATCGGTCTGGATAAGCCGGTCGAGGAGATCGGCTCTGCGACGCGCGCCGTGCTGGCCGAGGAGTTGGGGCGGCTGATCGAGCGCTATCGCGTGCTCTGGACGCGGCGCAGCAGATCGGACGGGCTGAAGGATTCCGTCGGGCGCCTGACGCGTATGATGGAGCGTCTATCCGCCTAGCGACCGGCGCTGCGATCAGCGGCGCAAGCCAAGCGCAGAGGGCGTGCAGCCCGTTATTCTGTCTGAGCTGCGGTCTGCGCCCCATGCGAATGGTCCATTTCGCGTTGCGGTCAAGCCGTCGTCAAGCCGTCATGCCGCACTAGAAACGGAGTTTCTGCGCAGAAACTCCGTTTCTAGTGCGTGCCTTCAACCGTACTCATCGCTGCTCTCAAGGCGGTCGGACGCGTGCGGCGAGATTGACAAGCCAACGTCCTCTATGCCAAAATGCCCTGCCGCTTGCGCAGCAAAGCCGCCAACCATCGCACTAGAATCGGAGTTCTATGGCTGTCCATACACCGGATTGGGTCAAGCACGCAGTATTCTACCAGATCTTTCCCGACCGTTTCGCGCGCAGCGAGAGAATCCGGCATCCGCGCGGCATTCGCTTCGCCCCGTGGGGCAGCCCCCCAGAGGACCAGGGCTTCCAGGGCGGCGATCTGCTGGGCATCGTCGATAAGCTGGACTATCTGGAAGCGTTGGGCGTCAATGCGCTCTACCTGAACCCGGTGTTTGCCTCGGCCGCGAACCATCGCTACCACACCTACGACTACTACATGGTAGACCCGCTGTTGGGCGGCAACGACGCCCTGCGCGAACTGCTCGACGCAGCGCACGAGCGGGGGATGTACGTCGTGCTGGACGGCGTGTTCAACCACGCCAGTCGCGGCTTTTGGGCCTTCCATCATATCCTGGAGACAGGCGGCAGTTCGCCTTATATCGATTGGTTTTATGTCAATAACTGGCCGCTCTACCCCTACCCGCACGACGAGCACACCTCGCCCAACTATGCGGCCTGGTGGGGGCTGCCTGCGCTGCCCAAGTTCAATGTGGCGAACCCCGGCGTGCGCGACTATCTGCTGGACGTAGCCGCCCACTGGATCGATTTCGGCGCCGACGGCTGGCGTCTGGACGTGCCCGAAGAGATCGCCGACGCGACGTTCTGGCGGAAATTCCGCACCGTAGTCAAGCAGGCCAATCCCGAAGCCTATCTCGTCGGCGAAATCTGGCATGATGCGATCGAGTGGCTGCGCGGCGATCGCTTCGACGGGGTGATGAACTATGTATTCAGCCGGGCGGCGCTGGGCTTCTTCGGCGCTGAGACGCTGCGCACCGATTACCAGCCAGGCGGATATGCACTAGCGCCGCTTGACGCCATGGCATTCGCCGCTGCCATCGATCACACTCTTTCCCTATACGAACCGCAAATCGCGCTCGCCCAGTTGAACCTGATGGACAGCCACGACACTGCCAGGGCCCTCTGGATACTGGACGGTGACGAGAGCGCGTTGCGGCTGTGCGTCCTGTTCCAGATGACAATGCCCGGCGCGCCGTGCATCTACTACGGCGATGAGATCGGGATGAGCGGGGCGACGGATCCCTACTGCCGCGCCGCCTTCCCCTGGCATGACGAAAGCCAATGGAATAACGATCTGCTGGATTATTACCGTCGGGCCGTAGCGCTGCGACGTGACCATCTCGCGCTGCAAACCGGCGGACACGAAACGGTCTACGCAGCCGGTGGCGTCTACGGCTTTTTGCGCTGTATGGAGGATGAGACATTGTTGACGTTGCTCAACACAGGCCAGGAACCGGCGACGGTGACCGTGCCCAGCGCTACCTGGCTGGCGGATGGAACCCTGTGCCGTGCGGTGTGGGGCCGCGGCGAGTTTGTGTCGCGACAAGGCCGGCTCGACGGCGTTACCGTGCCGCCGCGCGCGGGGCTTGTGCTAGCTCCGGTTGCGGGGCGCGTCTAGAGGCTGCGCCGTGGACCGCGTGCTGGTGGTCTTCAACCCTGCGGCGAGACGCGGCCGCGCAGTTTCGCGCAAGCGACGGCTGGCCGAGTCGCTGCGCAATGCCGGCGTGCCCTATGATTTGGTGGAGACGACCGGCCCCGGCGATGCACGCGCTTTGGCGGGCACGGCGCACGAGCGGGGCTACGGCGTGGTACTCGTGGCAGGCGGCGATGGAACGGTGAATGAGGCGGTCAACGGCATGGCCGAAGCTGCGCTTCCCGGCGCGTCGTTGGGCAAACTGGCGCTCTTCGCTGCGGGCACGGGCAACGATCTGGCGCATGCGCTGGGCTGCACCAATTCGCCGGATGGCGTCGTGGCGGCGATTGCCAACGGCCGCACACGACGCATCGATCTGGGCTTGTTGCATGTGCGCGGCGAATCGGGCTCGGTGCGCCGCTACTTCGCCAACAATGCCGGCGTCGGGCTGGAAGCGTCGGTCACGGTGGAAAGCCGCCACATCAAACGGTTGAGCGGCTCCTTGCTCTATTTGGCGGCGGCGCTGCGCGCCCTGCGCGGCTATCGCACCCCCTGGGCCGACATTGCGTGGGAAACAGACAACGGCGACGCCGCATCCCTGGCGAAACCCATCACACTGATCTCAATAGGCAATTCGATGCGCGCCGGCGGCGGGTTTCGCCTGACGCCGGATGCGCTGCTCGACGACGGCATGTTCGACGCCGCCATCGCCGACGCGCTGTCGCGTCGGCGCGTGCTGATGTTGTTGCCGCTCGCCTTGTTCGGCAAGCACACCGGCGACCCAGCCGTGCGCATGCTTCGCTGCCGGCGACTGCGCATGCGTTTCGAAGAACCGCTGCCGGTGCACCTCGACGGCGAAGTGGTGTGTACGGATGCCGTAGAAGTGGAAGCGGAGATCGAGCCGGGCCGTCTCGAATTGGCGATCTAGTTTCGCCGCTCCGGTCAAGTCTGGTATAATCAACGCGGGTTCGGGACCCATGCGAGCGGTGATCGGCTCGCGTGGGTTTTTTTCGCTTATCCGATCGATTGTCGAGCGTATTGTGGCTAGATTGCCTGCCGTTGCACCTTTGAACGTAGGCCAACAATTCAACCGATTCGCCGCATGGGTCAGGACTTTGGCGACGGCGGAGAGCGCGTCTGGAGACGGCGTCAGCCTAGCCGGCAGCGCGACGCTCAACGCTCAGTTCTGGCTAAGCCAATACCCGTGGCGTCCGACTGCGGGCTGGGCCGCGGTCGCCGCGTTCCTGTCTGCGGGGCTGTTGGCGCAACCCCTCGACCTGGCGTGGAGCGAGGCGGCATTGCTGCTGCTGTTGGTTGACCCGTTGTGGGGGAGCATCTGGCGGCTCGCGGGCGGGCGCGCCCAGTTGCTGCCGCTGCACGAACACGAGTTGCCCCGCCGCGTGTGGCTGCCCTATATGGAAGCGGCTTCACCGGCAGCCCTGTTTCTCGGGCGCGACGACAAGGGCGTGCTGCACTTGCTCTTTCGCGTGGGGCTGCCGACGCTCGCGCTGGCCTTTGCGCTGGCAGCCGTACTTGGTCCCTCCGCAGTCTGGCTGACCGCGGTCGTCGTCGGCATCGCCGTGTTAGGTTGGATCAGCCGGCACGTCCTGGATACGCTGCCGGCGCTGTTGCACAGTGTGATCACGATCGCGCTGCCGTGGATGCTGGTCCTGCTGCTCTTCGGTCTGGGCGGTGAAGATGGCGGTTGGCGGGCGCATGGGCTGCTGGCGCTGCTTTGGCTCATACACAACTGGGGCGAAGGGCGCGTCCTGCGCAACGCACGCGATCGGGCCGGGATCGGGCTTATGGCCCTGGCGGACATAGGCATCGCGCTGCTGATGGCGCTGCTGCGCGTGCCGCTGTGGCTGGCGGTAATGGCCGTGTTGTGGCTGCCTACGTGGCTGTCGCTGGTTCAGGGACGCCCCATGACGCGGCTAAATATCTGGTGGCTGCTCGCCATGCTGGTCAGCGCCGCCGCGCTCGGTCAAAACGTTCTATTCTGAATAGGTTGAGGTGGACAATGAGTGGTTCTGAGAAAAGGGCCGTGACCGCACCGGTCGGGCTTGCCGGCCAAGGACTGCCGGGCAAGGAGGGCCTCCTCGACGTGACTGCGGCGCAGGAGTCGGGCAATGTGGTCACGATTGAGGAAGTGCGGCGCGACCCGGAAGTCGTCGCTTTCATTCAGCAGGCGAACGCCTCGCTTTATGCGTTGGGCTATACCGAGCACGGGCAGCGTCATGCCGGCCTGGTGGGGCATATCGCCGCCAATGTGCTCGAACGACTGGGCTATCCGGAACGCACGCACCAACTGGCGGAGATAGCCGGGTACCTGCATGACATCGGCAACTGTATCCACCGGCAAGCGCACGCCCAGAGCAGCAGCCTGATGGCCTGGCGCATTTTGTCGCGGCTGGGCATGCCGCCGGACGAGTGCGCTCTGATCATGAACGCGATCGGCAATCATGAGGAGGAGCGGGGCACGGCTACGACGCCGGTTTCCGCTGCGCTGATCATCGCAGACAAGGCGGATGTGCATCGCAGCCGCGTGCAGAACCCCAAAATGGAGGAATTCGACATCCACGACCGCGTGAACTACGCAACCACGCGCAGTTTCGTGCGCGTTCGCCCGGAAGAGAAGGTCGTCGCGCTCGAGTTGGAGATCGATACCAACTACGCACAGGTCATCGAATACTTCGAGATATTCCTGGACCGCATGACGATGGTGCGGCAGGCCATCACCTTCTTGGGCTGTGAGTTCCAATTGATTATCAACGAGACGCGTTTTTCATAAGTCACAGGGTAAGACACTCCTTATACCCGGCAGATAATTGCCGGCCCGTATTTACCGGCAAGGAATAGGAACCGTCTATGCGCATTGTACGTTTTGTCGATATTCTTCCCGAGGCGCCGCTGCAATGGCTGGAACCGCAGTGGGGATTCATGGCCGATGAGACCGTCTACGCCGTCGACCGGGCGCCCTACCTGGCTCATGCCCAGAGCGAGCGTGCGCCGCTCCGTGTGACCGGCGCCCCCCGAAAGTTGGACGACGTGCGCTTGCTCGCACCGGCAACGCCAAGCAAACTGGTGTGCGTTGGACGCAATTACGCCGAGCATGCAGCCGAGTTAGGCAATGAGGTCCCGCCGGAACCGCTGATCTTCCTGAAGCCGCCTTCGTCCGTGATCGGGCCTGGCGAGGCCGTCACCTATCCCGCCATCAGCCAACGCGTGGACCACGAAGGCGAACTGGCTGTCGTGATCGGCCGCCGCTGCCGCCATGTGGCGGAAGAAGACGCGGCAAGCGTGATTTTCGGCTATACCGTTGCCAACGACGTGACCGCACGCGACTTGCAGCGCAAAGACGGCCAATGGACACGCGGCAAGGGGTTCGACACCTTCGCGCCTGTTGGTCCGTGGATCGACACCGACTTCGACCCGGCTGATCGCTTCGTGCGCTGTTCCGTCAACGGCGTGGTGCGCCAAGACGGCAACACCGCGCTGATGATCTACTCGATTGGTCGGGTGCTGGCCTTTGTGACGCAGTTCATGACGTTGGAGCCGGGCGATCTCGTGCTGACGGGGACGCCGGCGGGCGTTGGCCCGGTGCAGCCGGGCGATGTCATGACGGTCGAAGTCGAAGGCCTGGGCGCGCTGAGCAATCCGGTCGTCGCCGCGGAACCGGCCTGACGGCGCCCTCGCCTCGGCGGCAGCGCCGCATTTGATGGTCTATAATAACCATTCCATATACGTCACAGAGGGGACGGTTGACCATGCCGATTACGCCATTGCGACATTTCCTCGAAATCCGGAGTGTGGACGAGGATCAGTTCTGGGGATTGCTGCGCCTTGCCAAAGATCTAAAGGATGAGCGTACGCGCTTAGGCAGGAATGCGCCCATCCTCGACAACAAGGCGCTGGCCCTCTTGTTCCAGAAGCCGAGCTTGCGCACGCGCGTAAGCTTCGAGATGGGCATGCAACATCTGGGCGGCCATGCCTTTTACATCAGCCCGCAGGAAGTCGGCCTAGGCGTGCGCGAGAGCGTGCCGGACGTGGCAAGGGTGCTTTCCGGCTATGCGGACGGCATTATGGCGCGCGTCTTTGCGCATGAACACGTGTTACAACTGGCGGAATGGGGCAGCGTGCCGGTGATCAACGGGCTGAGCGACTTCGACCACCCCTGCCAGGCGTTGACCGATATGTTCACGATCTGGGAGTACTTCGGCCAGCTAGCCGGTCTGACGCTGGCCTATGTGGGCGACGGCAGCAACAACGTCGCCACCAGCCTGATCATGGCCGCAGGCAAGGTGGGCATGTCTGTGCGCATCATCGCGCCCAAGGAATACCAGCCCGATCCGGCCGTATTGGCGCAGTCCGGCTCCGATGTGATCGTGACCGACGAGTTGGTGGCGGTGACCGGCGCAGATGTCGTCTATACGGACACATGGACAAGCATGGGGCAGGAAGAGGAGCGCGAAGAGCGGCTCAAGGCGTTCCCCAAATTTCAGGTAAACGAGCAGCTTTTGTCCATTACGCGCAATCCGGACATCAAAGTCATGCACTGCCTGCCGGCGCATCGCGGGGAAGAAATCACCGACGATGTGGCGGACGGCCCGTACAGCCTGCTCTTTCCACAGGCGCACAACCGGCTGCACGCCCAAAAAGCGCTGCTGGCCCATCTGTTAGGAGGAGTCCCGCTTCAGTAAGGCGACATGTCCGAAATCCTGCTTTCGCTGAGCCGGCTGCAAGACTGGCGCAACCTGGTCGACGTCGCCCTGGTCTCGGTCATCTTCTACGTGTTGTTGCAGTTGTTCCGCGGCACGCAAGCCGTGCAGTTGCTGCGCGGCATCTTGGTCATCGCCCTGATCGCGGCGGTCATCAATCAAATGGTGCAGTTGACCGCATTCAAGTGGCTGCTGGCGAACAGCGCGGCGGTGGTCTTGGTCGCCATTCCCGTCATCTTCCAGCCGGAACTGCGCCGGGCGCTGGAACGGGTGGGACGAACCGCGCCGCTGCTCATGCGCAGGTCAGACGACGCCGTGTCGCAACGCGTCATCAACGAAGTGATCATCGCCATCGAGCAGATGTCGGAACGGCGCACGGGCGCGCTGATCGTCTTTGAAGGAACGACAGGGCTGGGGGAATTCATCAGCCGCGGCGTACCTCTTGACGCGGAAGTCACCTCGGAACTGTTGACGACGATCTTCTTCCCGAATACGGCGCTGCACGACGGCGCCGTGATCATAGCGCTGGAACGCATCGCCGCAGCAGGCTGCGTCTTGCCCCTGACGCAGCGTGAACTGACCGACTCGCAGCTCGGCACCCGCCACCGCGCGGCCATCGGCGTGACCGAGCAGGCGGACGCCTTGTCGGTTGTGGTATCAGAGGAGACGGGCAACATCTCTGTGGCGCGCAACGGTCGCATCTTGCGGCTAGACAGCGGGCGTCTGCGCACATTATTGAGCGACTTTTTCAGACCGTGAGCAAACTGTAACTTTGGACGCCATCACACCTCGTTCGTCGCGCACCAGGTGGCGACGCCTCATCGAGCAGTTGGGCACGCTGGCGCTGTCTATCGTGCTGGCGCTCATCGTCTGGCTAATTGCCATTAACCAGCAGGATCCGTTGATCCAGGGCGAATATAGCGAGCGCGTACCGGTGACCGTGCGCGGCCTGGGGGACGGGCTGCAACCGGTGCAGGACTTGAGCAAAGAAACGGTGCGCGTGGTGTTGCGCGCACCGCGCAGTTCGTGGGACAATCTCACCCTCGACGATTTCTACGCCTATATCAATCTGGCGGGGTTGAGCCAGGGCGTCCATGATGTAGACGTGACCGTGGAAGTTGTAGACCCGCGCGTGGACATCCTCACGGTGACGCGACCGGAACTGCGGGTTCAGATCGACCGCGTGGCGCAGAAGGAAGTGCCGGTGCGCGTCGACGTGATGGACAGCACCGCGTTCGGCTTCGATTGGCAAACGCCGCTTGTAACGCCGATGACAGTGACCGTGCGCGGGCCGGAGACACAGGTCACGCAGGTATCAGTGGCAGTGGCAGAGGTCTATCTGCGCAACGCCAAGAACCAGGTGGAACGCACCCAAACGCTGGTTGCGCAGAATGCGCAGGAGCAGCCCGTGCAGCGCGTGGAGATGTCGCCGCCGGAAGCGCGCATCATCGTGCCGGTGGAAGAATGGCCGGGGCGCAAGGAAGTGGCGGTGCGCGTCAATCTGGAGGGGCAGCCCGCTCCCGGTTACCGATTGAGCACGGTGCGAGTCAATCCCTCCACCGTAGTGCTGCTGGGCAGCGCCGATGTGTTGGCGGCCGTGCCGGGCTTTGTGGAGACGGAGCCGGTTGCGCTCGCCGGCGCGACCAACGAAATCCAACGCCGTCTGCAACTGCGCGTGCCAGAAGGGGTGACGGTGCTGGAAGGCCGGACCGTCGATGTCACCGCCTCGATCACGCCGATTCAGGGTGGCGCCACAATCCGCCAAGCGCCGGTAATTCAGGGACTGGACGCCGGGCTGGAGGCGAATGTCGCACTCGATACGCTGGACGTGATCTTGAGCGGACCGCTGCCGCTGTTGGAGTCGCTAGGGGCGGACGATGTGTTCGTCATTCTAGACTTGACCGGCCTCCTGCCCGGCAACCACACCGTCACCCCGCGCGTGGTCGCGCCGACCGAAATCCGGGCGGAAGGCGTCATCCCAGAGCGCGTGGAGGTCGTGATCACCGTGAGGTCTACACCGGATGCGGACGCGGGTCTGCGTCCGCCGGCGACGCCGACTGTAACGCCGGCCGCAACGATCACGGCTACGCTGAATAGCGCACAACCGGCGGCGGCGACTGCTGAGCCGTCGGGCGGCGACACGCCGTAAACCAGGCAGATAGTGTAGGATAGCCCAGCTAGGGGGCATGGAGTATGAGCGGAAGAAAACCGGTTGTGGCGCTGGTAGGCCGGCCCAACGTGGGCAAGTCGACCTTGTTCAACCGTTTGGTGGGCCGGCGCACGGCCATTGTCGAAGATGTGCCTGGGACGACGCGCGACCGCATCTATGGCGACAGCGACTGGAACGGGGTCGGCTTCATTGTGATCGACACAGGCGGGCTGGAAGCGCCTTCCGAACTGGGTCAGGCCAAGCCGCGACGCGGCGGCAGCCAGTTTCTTGCCGTAGATTCCCGGCTCTTTGTCGAACATATCCAAAATCAAGCGCGCCTCGCCGTCGAAGAGGCCGACGCCGTCATCTTCGTGGTGGACGGGCGCGAAGGCGTCTCCGCCGCGGACCTGGACATCGCCGAGGTGTTGCGCGCGGCCGAAAAGCCGATCTTCGTCGCGGTCAACAAGACCGAAAGCCCGGAACGCCGTCTCAATGCGCCGGAATTCTGGAACTTGGGCCTATCGGAGCCGGTCCCGATCAGCGCGTACCACGGAGACGGCGTCGGCGACCTGCTCGACCTGGTCGTAGCGGCCTTGCCCGCCTATCCCGTCGACGAGGAGGAGGACGAAAGCGTGGCGATCGCCATCGTCGGGCGGCCCAACGTGGGCAAGAGCAGCCTGCTCAACGCCCTGATCGGCGCCGAGCGCGCCATTGTCAGCGAGACGCCCGGCACCACGCGCGACGCCATCGATATGAAAATCATGTATGAGGGCCAAGAGATCACGCTGATCGACACCGCGGGCATCCGCCGTCGCGGCAAGGTGGAGCCCGGCATCGAGCGCTATAGCGTATTGCGCAGCATGCGCAGCATCGACCGGGCCGAAGTCGCGCTGCTGTTGATCGACGCGCTCGACGGCGTGACCGCGCAGGACACCCATGTCGCCGGCTACGTTCTGGAGAAAAAGAAGGGCGTAGTAGTCGTGGTCAACAAGTGGGACGCACTGGAAAAGGATACGTACACCATGGTCGAGTACGTTGAACGGGTGCGCGAGGACCTCAAGTTTATGAGCTATGTGCCCGTGCTCTTCATCAGCGCCAAGACCAAACAGCGCGTGCACACCGTGCTGCCCACCGCGCTCGAAGTAGCGGCCGCTCGCCGCCAGCGAATCCCGACCGGCGAGTTGAATCAGATCGTGCGCGAGGCGTATGACCGCACGCCCCCGCCGACGAAAAACGGCCGGCCGCTGCGCATCTACTACGCTACGCAGGTAGCTGTCTCGCCGCCGACCTTCGTGATCTTCGTAAACGACCCGGATATCGTGCATTTTTCCTACGAACGCTATCTGGAAAACCGAATCCGCGAGCAGGTGCAGTTTCCGGGCACGCCAATCCGGTTGATCTTTCGCAAGCGCGAACGCGAGCGCTCCTAAGCGGCGCGATCGCCAAATACGCACTATGTCATGCTTCGCTACGCTCAGCATCTGTTTCTCTGGCACAACGAGATTCTTCAGCTCGCTGCGCTCGCTTCAGAATGACAAATACTTGGCGATCAAATCACTAAGCGGTCTGGGCTGAACGAATATGAAGCGACTGCGGCGCTACTCCGTCGAAATCATCCTCATCCTGCTGCTGGGCGCAGCAGTCGGCTACTTCGCCTATTTGGGCTACGGGTTGCTGGCGCCTTCGTATGCGCTGGAGCCGTTTTCCGGCGAACGCGCCAAGTTCTACGTCGACCAGCAAATCGCGTTCGGCGAGCGCAGCGCCGGTACGGCGAGCAACGTGCGCACCGGCGATTGGCTGGTGGAGGAACTGCGGCTGTTGGGCTGGGACGTGCTGATCCAACCCTTTACCGCATATAACGGCATTTCGGCGCGTAACATCATTGCCATGCGCGGCGAAGGCCCCGCCGCAGGCCCGGTCGCCATCCTCAGCACGCATTATGATACGCGGCTCTATGCCGATCAGGACCCGGACGAATCCAGCCGCATCGAGGCGACGCCGGGCGCCAACGCCGGCGCGTCCGGCCCAGGCGTGCTGCTGGAGTTGGCGCGCACGCTGGATGTGCCCGCTTCCGGCCATACTGTGTGCTTAGTTCTATTCGATGCAGAGGATAACGGCGGCCTGGAAGAGTGGGACTATGCGCTGGGCAGCGCGTATTTCGTGCAACGCTTGAGTGAGGATGTGCCGCGGTGCGGTGCGCCGCGTGTGGCCCTCTATCTCGATATGGTAGGCGGCGCGCAAGCACGTCTGACCGCCATCAGCCCGGAAACGCGAGGGCTGGTCGACGCGCTTGTGGAGACAGCCGAACGCATCGGTTACACGGGCGCCTTCATCGGGCCGCACATTCGCGACGAAACCGACGCGCTGACTCATTTCAGCGCGGCTGGCGTGCCCGTGGTGATGATCGGCGAATTCGATTACGAGTACCGCCATACGCTGAGCGACACGCCCGACAAGGTGACAAGCGATACGCTGCAACGCGTAGGCGACATCTTGAAGGCGTGGCTGGAGCGCGGCGCACAGTTCTAGGTTGTGCTGCGCCTGTACCGCGGCGGGTACGGCTCTGTCAGTTGTAGCGCAGTTCCGCCAGCAGCCAGCGACCGTCCTGCCAGACGAAGCGCCAGCGGTCGCCGCCGAGTTCGGCGTACGCTGCATCGTCCTCGACGGTCATATCGAGGTCCGCCAACTGCTCTCGGCTTAACGGCGGCGGCGGAGCTGGGAAGACGGCGAGCGTATACCGGTCGAGGATCGCGTCGCGGCCCTGCCACACATAGTCGTCGGCGCTGTCGGGCGTGCTGCGGCCGTCGATAATGCGAGCGTCGGGCGCCCACAGCCGGCTGAGCAAGGCCAGGTCTCCGTTCATGGCGGCTTGGCGTTCGGCCAGGATCAAGGCTGGAACGGCCTGTTCCGGCGCAGCCGCGTCGATGCCGGGCGAAAGTGCGACAACTGGCTCGGCTGCGACAGGCATGGCGTCCACCGGCACAGCAGCCGGCGCAGGAGTGCAAGCAGCGAGCGCTGCCGCCAGCAGGCACGCAGGCATAACACTGCGGCCTACGCGTCTCGCTTGGGCTGCGACCGGCGCTTTCATTTTTGGACCGCAGACAAACGCGTAGAGGGACGATAGGATGAATCCGGTCATTGTCGATATTGGTCCGTTCTCACTAACATGGTATGGCGTGTTCATCGTGGGCGGCGCGGCTCTGGCCGCCTACCTCTCCGGGCGGCTGGCCGAACGCGCCGGCGAAGACCCGGACCATGCCTGGAACCTGCTTGCCTGGTCCCTGCTCATAGGCATCATCGGCGCGCGCTTGTATCACGTATTCAGCTCGCCGGCCGACGGCGCGGGCTGGGCCTATTATCGCGAGAATCCGCTCGACATCATCAATTTCTGGAACGGCGGCTTTCGCGGGCTGGGCATCTACGGCGGGCTGGCAGGCGGCGTCATCGCCATCGCCGGCTACTGCTGGGTGCAGAAGCTTAACATCGTGCGCTATCTGGACTTCGTTGCGCCCAACGTGCTCGTAGCCCAAGCCATTGGCCGTCTCGGCAACTTCGTCAACCAGGAACTGTACGGCCCGCCGACGAATGCGCCGTGGGCTTTTCACATCAACCCGGCCTATCCGTGCCAACTTCCACCCAATCTGCCCGAAGGCATTCAGGCGTGCGGAGAGGCAAATCTAGCGCAGCAAACGCTGGCCTGGTACGCAGCCAACGGCTTCCATCCCACCTTCTTCTACGAAGCGCTGTGGAACCTGTCCATGTGGGCGCTGCTGATGTTCGTCATCTGGCAGTTCGGGCGACGGCTGCGCGTGGGCGACCTGATCTGGCTCTACTTCATCGCCTACCCGCTCGGCCGTTTCTGGGTAGAGATGTTCCGCCCCGACGCGTGGGTGATGGGCAACATGGCGACGGCCCAGTGGATCGCCATCGGCCTGATCGCCGTCAGCGTTGTAGCCCTGATCGTGCGCCATGCCGGATGGTCGTGGCGGGACAACCCCGAAGAGAGCCTCGTCGCGCTCAGCCGTCATCGAGCGACGGCGGACTGATAGCGCCGGCCCCTCAAAACTGGCTGAGATGCGCCCACAGCGCATCGTTAACCTGTTCCCCAATCAGGAAACGCCGGTCGTGATCCACCCCCACGCCGGTGATGACGTATTGGCCCGGCCCCTGTCCCACGTAGTGTTGGAATAGCCGGTCGCTGACCTCGCGCCAGCGCAGCGCGTCGTCCAGCGATCGCCGCTGTAGACCGGTCCAGTCGGCGGGTATCTCGATGGCGATGAAGGGGGCGTCGGCATCCCAGTGCACCTGCGAGAAGCCGTCGTTGACGCGCACGATGTGCGGGTGATGCTGCAGGTCCAGCACGAGCGCGGGCGAACCCAGCGCGGGCACATTACGCACGCGATCCGAGCGCACAATCCAGGTAATGACAAAGCGCGAGGCGGGCACGCGATTCAGATCGTTGCGGAAGGGGTAATAGTCGGCGTGAAACTCAAAGGCGACGGCGCGCAACAGGCCGAAGTTGAGCGCGGCATTGGCATATTGCAGCGGGTCAGCCGTCCAGTTCACGATATCGATGCCGTCGGCGACGGCGTGTTCCGCCTGGGCCTTCTTAAGCAGGTTCGCCAAACGCATGCCGCGGTATTCGGACAATATGCCCAGCGTCTGCGATTCGAGGCGCAGGTCGCTCTGCAACTTGGCGTCCCAGTCTGCGGGCAGCGGCTTAAGGCCGAACTTGTAAAAACCGAAGAGAAACCCCGCCAAGTTGCCCTCGACGCGCGCCACGAGTGACGTGCCCAGGTTAAACTCGGTCGAGTGGATGTCGGCAGGGTAGAGATATTCGCTGGGGCTGTGCCAGATCTGCTGGTGCATGAGGCGGATATGCTGCGCTTCGGCTGCGTCGGGCCGGCCGATGACGGCATGTCCCACGCAACGCGCGCTGCGCCGGAAAGAATGGGGCGCGGCGGGGTCATAAGCGATGACTGCGGCGCATTGCAACCGGCTGCGGAGTTCAGAAGTAATCTGCGCAAGGAGCGCGGAGTCCTTGGCTGCCTCGCCCAACAAATGATAGCGCAGCGTATATTGGCGGCGAGCCTGGCAGTTGCCGAACGTTCCTGCTTCCGGGCATTCTGCATCCAGACCGCGCGGGAAGAGGAAACCGGCGCACAGAAAGGCGCGGTCTTGCCGCACCTCGACGATGGACCCGCCGAGACGGGGCAATACGACTTGCAGGAAGTGATAGGGGAAGACGTTCGGGTTGAGGTGTGCGTTCAACAATGCCCCGACCCGGTCGAGCCTGGCGTTCCAGCTGGGAGCGGTCGGATCGAGCAGCGTGATGTCCATCTGCCGCTAGGCGCGAGTCTGGCGCGCCAGGTACAGGACGATGCTGCCGGCGACCGCGGCGTTGAGGCTTTCGATGCGGCCGTACATGGGCAGTCGCACCAAGAAGTCGCATTTCTCGCGCGTCAGGCGGCTGATGCCCTCGGCTTCGCTGCCCACCACCACGGCCACAGCCCCGGTGAGGGCGCGCTCTTCCAACAGCGGCGCATCCGGCTCGCTGTCCAGCCCGGTGATCCAGATGTTCTGCGCCTTGAGGGCGTCGATGGTGCGGTTGAGGTTGGTGACTTGCGCAACCCGCAACTGCTCGATCGCGCCGGCGCTGGCGTTGGAAACCGCAGGCGTGATGCCGGCGGCGCGTCGTTCCGGGATGATCACGCCGTGGACGGCCATCGC
>Ga0334890_1002489_pt1 | contig 21107 bp, 18 predicted proteins | sample GraSluR1_MG_3_FD_207220 | JGI IMG/M metagenome (GOLD analysis project Ga0334890, IMG submission 207220) | Sludge microbial communities from methane-producing bioreactor in Wageningen University, Netherlands - Granular Sludge_31_08-R1 | ecosystem: Engineered > Bioreactor > Anaerobic >... | reverse complement strand
CGGGGATGCGGACCGTCAACCACACCTGGAACAACAGAGTCCCGCTCAAGTCGTAACCGCGAGCGATGACCAGAAAGTCGCCGGAATTGCTGAATATGTAGTTCAACTCGACGCCGGTGTGCGGCTGCCCGTCGCCGAAATCCCATTCCACGCGGATGTCGTCGAACGCCGAGCCGCCCGGCTCGAGGGAGAAGGCGTACTCGCCGGGAGTTCCCTCACCCACGGCGTCGACCGCGATTCGATAGGCGGCCGTATTGTCTAGTGAGCCGCCATCGTCGATGATCAGGTCCTGGGTGTCCCGGCCGTCGGGGTCGCCTCCGGCGTCGTCGGCCGCGGATGCCGATGCGGGTGAGAACTGCCCGCAACCGATCGCGGTTGCGAGAAGGAGAGCGAACACGGACGAGCACAGCGCGAATCGGAACCAATGGGAGTGCGTTTTCACGTTGGGGTCCTCCAGCTGGAAGGTCGTGTATGGTGGTTTTCCTGGTTTGCCCAAGCTGTGTGCCTTCCTAAGGGGTACGATTCGGATGAAGGCCCACGCAAGGTACGATAGCCTGCGTCGAGAGTGTGTATCGGACGACGTGAAGAGGCCATCGAGGAAGCGTTCGCCCCATAAGGTAGACATGCGCAGGGATCGCCGAATGCACGCGCAAAACGTGCGCCGTTCCGAAGCGGGGGCAGGCTGCCGCGGATCTTGCGTCGGGCGGCGGGAAAACGTGGAGTTCGTTCTGCGCGGGTTGTACCATATGGGCGGAGGCGAGCGATTGTCCGGCCGCGCGGACCCCAATGGGGCCGGACGGCTGTGATCTTCGGAGCACAAGGCGGAAGCGAGATGGAGTCTTCGAGGACATCATTCGGGATCGCCCTGAGCGTTGCGGTGGCGATGCTCGTTGCCGGCGGAATGGCGGATCGGCGAATGGTCAGAGAGCTGGAGGGCGTGGGGATGCCTCGGGCGTTGTGGCCGGGCGCCCTGTCGGCGCTCCCGTTGCACCTGGGAGAATGGACGGGACACGAAATCCAGCTTGATCCGCGCGTGGTTCGGGCTACGGACACAGAGGACCACGTCAGCCGGGTCTACGCCCGGCCGGGAAGCCTCGAGGCCCTGTCACTCTTCGTGGGCTATGGCGTGCGCCTGCGCGATCTGTCCCGGCACCGGCCCGAGGTGTGCTACCCCAGCGCCGGATGGACGCTCGAGGGGATGACCGACCGCACGCTGAGGACGGCGGATGGGACGGAGGTGCCGGTACGGACCTACTGGTTCTCGCGCGGAGGGCTGCGTTCGGCCTGGGTCGCCGTGTTGAACTACTTCATTGTGGACGGCAACCCGGTGCGAGACGGAGGCACCCTTCGCTGGCGGTCGTGGAGAACGGCCGGAGGCGCGTCCCAGGTGGCCCAGGTGCAGATCGCCTGTGTGAGCATGGATCGCGCGGACGAGACGATGGACGTCGTGGCCGGGTTTGCCGCCCGTGTGGCGCCGATGGTTGCCGAACTGCTTCGGGAACCGGTCGCGGAAGGAGCGCCGCAGGATGAGTGACCCTCCCACGCCGGTCGCGCCGAGTGAGAAACCTGCCTTGTGGCGCGGGGCGTGGCCGGCGGCTGCGATCCTGGCGGTGGCGCTGGCGTGGTCTTTCGCCGGCACGCTTGCCGGTTTGTGGAGAGACTGGGGCTCCGACGACAACTACTCGGTCGGCGCGCTCGTGCCGATCGCGGCGCTCCTCATCCTGTGGATTCAGCGGGATCGCTTTGCGGGATCTTCCGTCCGCGTGTGCTGGTGGGGTGCGGGCGTGGTACTAGCAGGCCAGGCCCTGCGGTTCTTCGGCGTGGTCTTCCTGTTCGAGTCGGCCGAGCGGTACGCCCTTTGGCTGACGGTGGTCGGGCTGGTGCTTTGGCTGACCGGTCCGACGGTGACGTGGAGGGCCCGGTGGGTCCTTCTGTTTCTGCTGTTGGGGGTCCCGTTGCCCGGGCGTGTACACAATGCAATTTCAGGCCCGCTTCAGAGCGTCGCAACCCGGGGGGCGGTTGTGGGTCTGGAGATGCTGGGGGTGACGGTCCTCCGGCAGGGCAACGTCGTGGTGCTGAACGACGAGGTGCCCGTGGCCGTTGCGGAGGCATGCAGCGGCTTGCGGCTGCTGACGGCGTTTGCCGTGGTGACGGCGGTGATGGCGTTTCTGGTCCGCCGTCCCGTGTGGCAGAAGGCCGTGGTTCTGGTTTCGTGCGTGCCGATTGCCGTTGTGTGCAACGTGCTGCGGCTGACGGTGACCGCGATGCTGTTTCTGGTCGTCGAGGGGGAGACGGCGGAGTGGTTCTTCCACGACTGCGCCGGTTTCTTCATGATGCCGTTGGCGGTGGGGGCGGTGTTCCTGGAATTCTGGGTCTTGTCGAAACTTGTCCGAACGGACTCGGGCACGGGGAATTGACCGGGTCTGATGCGGGGCGTACGATCGACTTGATGTGAGCACATCGGCGGACCTGCGCGAGAAGGTCGTTCGAGTCGTGACGGTGGGAGCGTTAAGGATGGTTCCCCGAGTGTCCATCGGGTTACCCGTGTACAACGGTGAGAGTTACCTTGCCGAGGCGCTGGATTCGCTTCTGGCGCAGACCTGCGCGGACTTTGAGCTGATCCTTTCCGACAACGGGTCGACGGACGGCACGGAACGCATTTGTCGGGCGTATGCCGCGCGGGACTCGCGCATCCGGTATTGCCGTGTCGAGCAGAACCGGGGGGCCGCCTGGAACTTCAACCGGGTGTTTGATCTGGCGACGGCGCCCTACTTCAAGTGGGCCGCGCACGACGACCGCTGCGCGCCGACCTACATTGAGAAGTGCCTGGAGAAGCTGGAGGGTGATCCGAGCCTGGTGATGTGTCACAGTAAGGTCACGGTGATCGATGAGGCGGGCCGGCCCGTGGAGGACTATGGGGTGGAGCTGGGTCGTGTTGACTCGCCGAGGCCGCGAGATCGCTTCATCGACACCATTCTGATTCGGCATCGGTGTTATCACGTCTTCGGCGTCATGCGACGGGAGGTGCTGGCCCGGACGCCGCGGATTGCCAACTACATCGGCTCGGACCTGCCCTTGCTGGCGGAGTTGAGCCTGCGGGGTCGCTTTTGCGAGCTTCCGGAACGGTTGTTCATTTCGCGAGATCACGTGCAGCGGTCGGTGCGGGCGACCCTTGCGAAGATGCCGGCGTGGTTTGATCCGAATTGCGACGGCAAGGTCGTGTTCCGATACTGGCGGTTTCTCTGGGAGTACCTGCGTTGCGTTCGCCTGGCGCCGCTGGCTTTGGGTGAGCGGCTGGCGTGTTATGCGCGGATCGGACGCTGGCTGTGCCGCTACCCCGTGCGTCTGGCGGAGGATTTCCTCATGGCCGCCCGCCTGGTCTGCCCGGCGCCGATCCGGCGAGCTCTTCGCAGCGTTTGCGGGCGTGGCAAGGTCCCGGAACGCATGCGGGAGGGCCCGTCCGCGTAACACCGGCCGCCCCTTCCAGCGGGTCGTGCTTCGGGCGGCCTGGTTGACCGGAGCGGGAAGCGCGGGTGTGGTGCATTTCCCGGATCGCTTCAGGACGAGGCGGCGCCGGACCAGTCGGTTTCGTACAGGACGTAGCCGGCCGCTGTCATGCCCAGACGTTCGTACGTCTGTATGGCCCGCCTGTTGTGCTCTTCCACGTACAGTCGCAGCCCGCAGACGTCTTCGGCCTGCCGGGCCCGCTCCGCGATGAAGCGGTACAGGGTGCGGAAGACGCCGTGCCGGCGGTAATCCGGGTGGACGTACACGCTCTGAATCCACCAGAACCAGGCGTTCCGCCAGTCGCTCCATTCGTAGGTGATCAGGGTCTGACCCACGACGGCCCCGTCTGCCTCGGCCACGAAATAGCGGCCGCGGGTCGGGTCCAACAGCACGCGTTCCACGCCGGTGCGAACGGTGGCGGGATTTAGGTTCAGGTTCTCGGATTCGCGGGCCAGGCGGAGGTTGAATTCGGTCACGACGTTCCAATCGTCCGGTCGGGCCGGACGGACACACACCTGCGCTGAATCGGCCTCAGTCATGGGGACGGTGTCCTTCGGAAGTGGTCGGCGGTTGTTCGGGCTTGGGGGCGGGTGGCGTGGGCGCCGGGGGTTTCTGTTTGTCCGCGGGCGGTTGGACAAAGCGTACGCCGTCCTCGAAATCCTTTCGCGGTATGCGGTACAGGTTGCCTTCTTCGGTGAGGATCAGTATGTCATCGCCGTCAAAACAGCAGGCCTCCGCCGAGCACTGGGGGTAGCGTATCTGCAGGAGCTTGCGATCCTTGCGCGGCCGCCCCTCGTCGTCCAGCTCCGCCAGCCACGCCGCGGCGCCGGTGCATACCACGAGCCACCGGCCGTCGGGTGAGACGTCGGCCCCCTGAGCCAGCCAGACGGGCAGGGGAGCCACCGTCTCCAGTTCACACTCGTCTTCCGCGATCGGTGCAAGCCGGTAGATGGTGGGCTTTCCCTTCTCCCCGACGTTCAGGATGTGCATCTGCCCGTCTCGCACGTAGAGGGACTCGGCGTTGAATCGCTCCCGGGGGTACTTGAACTTCCACCGGCGGGACCAGGGCACGGGTTTGGAATGATCGGCCGTCGGGTCCGGCTCCGGCAGGACGTAGATGAACCGAGCGGGGAAGATCTGCCTGTTGTTTCCGATGTCCCCGATATAAAGATTGTCTTCGTCGTCGATCGCGATGTCTTCCCAGTCGCTGTTGGGCGCTCCGGAAATCTGAACGGTGGCGACCAGTTCCCCCGTGTCGCGGAACGCGAAGATCTGCGGGCTGGTGCCGGAGTCCCCATGCGTCCAGTAGATTCCGGGGTGGCGGCGGCTCTTGACGATGCCGGAGGGTTCGCGCACTACCTGCGTGTCGAGTGTGGCGATCGGGACCCAGGGCTTCGTGGGCGGTTCCGCCTTGGCCGGTGGGTGCCATTCCGGCGCGGCCGTCAGCAGCACCACCGCGCCGGCCAGGCCGGACATCGACCGGCGGGTCGGCACGGGGCTCGGGCGGTTCGAGGACATCGGTTCTGGCTCCGGGTTGCAGGTCCGTTGCGGAGTCCCTTTCGGCGGCTTGCCGGCGGGTTGTACCGGAACCGGCCTGTCGAGACAAGCCGGCCCGGCGTCCGCACGCCGCCAATGCCGCATAAGGGCCTTACCGGAAGACGGCGGAAAATAGTGTCGGACAATCCGGGGTTTTCTTGGTATAGTGCCCGGCATGGTCCGGTACATCCTCTTTGAAGATCAGAATTCGGCGGACTTGCTGCCGCTGGTTCTATGGCGGTCTGTTTTCGAGCTCAACGGGGGGCGGATCTGTCAGATGGACCGAATCGCCCGTCGCCTGGGGCAGCACCCGAGCGGGCTGTGGGCGCGCGAGTGGATCGCCAAGGTTGCGGCCCACCGGTGCCAACTGCCGGTCAACCAGCCGGTGGACGGGCAGTGCGTGCTGGTCAACGGCCGCTGGTCGGCGCGGCGAAACCTCGACATTCAGGCGGCCCCCAGTGCCGGTGTCTGTGGAGACTCACTGGTCTACGTGGCCCTGGACGACGCGTTCGCGCGCCGGTGGTCTCCGGAGACGCTGTTGGGAGAAGACCGCTGGCGTGAGGCCCTGTCCGGCGTGCCCACGCATGAGATCGACGTCGGCCTGTTTCGCTATCCGTGGGATTTCGTGACGCGGAACGCCGACGTGCTGCGGCGTGACTGGAGTACGGCCGACTGCGCGATCGACGGCACCGTCAGCACGTCGGCTTTTCTGCTGCGGCCGGATGCCATTCACGTGGGCGAGGGGAGCGTGATCAAGCCGTGCGCCGTGCTGGATGCGGAACAGGGTCCGATCTACGTCTCCTGTAACGTGACGGTGGAGCCGCACGCATGCATTTCGGGCCCCGCCTACATCGGCCCCGGGACGATTATCAAGCCGCACGCGGTGATTTCCGGCGGCACGTCCATCGGGCCGGCGTGCCGGATCGGCGGCGAAGTCAACCAGTGCATCATCAGCGGGTACACCCACAAAGAGCACGAGGGTTATCTGGGCCGGAGCTACGTGGGCAACTGGGTGGACATCGGGCCCGGAACGGCCAATACCGACATCAAGAGCACCTACGGACACATCCGGGTGTGGTACGGGTCTCGCACGCTGGACACGGGCCTGTCGGCCTGCGGAGCCGTCATTGCCGACCACGTGCGGATCGGAACGAATCAGAAGATCCCCAACGGGGCGGTCATCGGGTTTGCCGCCAGCGCGGCGTCGGGTCAGTTCCTTCCCAAGTTTCTCCCGTCATTCGGCTGGTTCACGGACAGCGGTCTGTCCAGCGGCGATCCGGAACGCCTGCTCGCCACGGCCCGGCTGGCGATGGCCTCTCGGAACGTGGACCTATCCGATATGGAGGCGGAGCTCTTCCGCCTCTTGCCCAGTCTGGCAGCCCGGTTTGAGGAGCAGGACATCCGATCCGGGCCGACTCCACCGGTTCTGGAGTAGGCCGGACGGCCACACTCGCGATGTACACGCCTCGGGATCGGGACTACAATCGCGCATGAAGGGCTGTCTTACAGTGGGGCTGTATGGGCCAGGCATTCTGGGACATTCTGTGTGAGTCCGCGGTGTTTATCCTGGCGGGGTTCGCCATCGCCGGGTTGCTGCACGCGTTGGTTCCGACTCAGGCGGTGATTCGACTGCTGAGTGCGGCGCGGTCTCGGTCGGTTCTCCTGGCGGCGCTCATCGGGCTTCCTTTGCCGCTGTGCTCGTGCAGTGTGCTGCCGGCCGCGATCGCCCTGCGCCGCAAGGGGGCCAGCAAGGGCGCTACGCTGTCGTTTCTGATTTCCACTCCAGAAACCAGTGTGACGTCCGTGCTTCTGACGTACGGGCTTCTCGGCCCGGTCATGGCGATTGTCCGACCTGTGGCGGCGGCGATGACGGCCGTGGTGGCCGGTGTGGTGGAGACGGTGCTTGAGCGGCGAGACGGCCGGGCGGCGGAGGCGGCTCCGGACGTGAAGGAATCGGGCGGATGCCCCCATTGCGCGAGCGCGGACGAGGCTGTTGGTGAGCTGCTGCCCATGCGGGCGCGGCTGCGGGCCGCCATGCGCTACGCCTTCGTGGACCTGTTCGACGACATTTTCGGCTGGGTGCTGATCGGCATTCTCGCGGCGGCCGTCATCCAGGCGTTGCTGCCAAGCGTGGTGTTCGAGACGTTGTTCCGCGGATCGCTGCAATCGATGCTGCTGATGGTGGTGGTGGGGGTGCCGCTGTACGTGTGCGCGGAGGCTTCCACGCCGGTTGCCGCGGCCTTGATCGCCCAGGGCGTCAGTCCGGGGGCGGGGCTGGTGCTGCTGCTGGTGGGTCCGGCGACGAACATCGGCTCGCTGGGAGTGCTGCGGGGCGTGCTGGGCCGGCGGACCCTGGTGGTGTATCTGGCGAGCATCGTTGTCGTGGCCCTCGCCGCCGGGGCCGTGCTGGACAACTGGGTGAGCCAGCCGGGCTCCGCGCGGCACATCCAGGCGCTGTGTGAGCCTTTTGTGCCGCAATCTGTGAAAATCGCGGGGGCGATCGCCTTTCTCCTGCTTTGTGCGGTCAGCCTGAGGCGACGGCGCTACGTGGGGCGGACCGTCCGGTGGCTGGATGCGCGGCTGCCGGTGCGGGTCAGCGTGGGGCGTCTGGCGGTGGCGGCCGTGGTGGGTGCCGTTGTCGCGTGGCTGGGCAGCGGGTTCTTCTGCGTGCAGCCGGAAGAGGTGGGGATCGTGAAGCGCTTCGGGGCGATCCATCGGGCCGGCCTGTCGCCCGGGCTGCACTACGCCTGGCCGTATCCGGTTGAATCGGCCGATCGCATCCCGGTGCGCCGCGTGAATCGGACGGTGCTGGGGTACAAGCTCCACCCGGAGAAGGGCACTCCCACGTTCTCGAGCGAGACGGACGAAGCGTGGAGTCTCGTCGGGGATGAGAACATTGCGGACATCAAGACGGCGGTTCTCTGGGGAGCGGACGCGCGGACGGAGCAGACGATTCTGCAGTTCGCGTACGGCATGAGCGACCGCGAGCGGACGGTTCGCAGCGCGGTGCAGGCGGCATTCCGCGAGGTCGTGGGGGGGGAGTCCATTAACGAAGTCTTCACGGCCCGGCGGCGGGCGGCGGCCGCGGCGGTCGTGGCCGGCGCCCAGATGAACCTGGATGCGTGGGGCTGCGGCATTCGCATTCACGGGTTCTACTTCCTGGATGCCCACGCGCCGCGTGAGGTCCACGACGCCTTTCGGGACGTGGCGGGTGCGATGGAAGACAAGGCCGCGCGGATCGACAAGGCCCTGGCGGAAGAGGCCCGCATCGTGCCCGATGCACGCGGCAAGGCCGTAGAGATGCAGGAGGAGGCGCGCGGGTACGCGGCGCGGCTGGTGGAGTCTGCGCGGGGGGAGGCGGATCGCTTTCTCGATCTCTGGCGCGAGGCCCGGTGCTGGCCGGAGGTGACGCGGCGCCGGCTCTACCATGAGATGCTCGACGCGGTGCTTCCGGGCGTGCCCAAGTACATCCGGCCGGCCGGTGTTGCGCCGGACGTGGTCGAGCTCTGGTTGACGGATACCGAGAGCGGTTGGGGCTTCCCGGGCGTGCCGCCCCAGCCGAGTCGGGAACGATGAGTCACCGTGGAGGATCCTGGGCCGTGCGACGCTACATCGTGATAACCGCCGGGGCGATTGTGCTTGTGTTGCTGGCGACGTGCTTCTTCATTGTGGACGAGACGGAGTATGTTGTCATCACGCGGTTTGGCGACCCGGTGCAGACCGTGATGGTGCCGGGGCTGTACTCCAAGGGCCCTTGGCCGGTGGATGAAGTGGTTCGGTTCGACAACCGACTGATGGTGCTGGAGGTGCCGCGCCGGGGCGAGCCCGACCGCGAGTACATCTTCCTCGATGAGGAGACGGGCATCGGCAAGAACGTGGAGGTGACGGCGTATGCGTGCTGGCGGATTCGCCCGGAGCCCGGTGCGGTCCGCAAGTTCCTGGTGACGGTGGGGAGCGGGCCTCGGGCGGAGGCCGTCCTGGCGGACGTGGTGGGCGCCCGGCTGGGCGACGCCCTGGGTTCGCACGACTTCGCCGCGCTGGTGTCCACGAACCCCGAAGAGCGGAAGTGGGTGCCGATCCTGGCCGCCGTGCGAGACGCCGGTCGAGCGGAAGTCGGAGACACGTATGGGATTGACGTGGTCGACGTGCGGATCGAGCGTCTAAACTTCCCCGACCAGAACCGCCGGAACGTGTTTGAACGCATGCGGGCGGAACGCCAGCGGATCGCCTCGCGGTATCGGTCTGAGGGGGACGAACAGGCGACCGCCATTCGGGCGGAAGCCAACAAGAAGAGAGAGGAAATCCTGGCAAACGCTTATCGGGATGCCGAGCGGATTCGAGGCCAGGCGGACGCGGAGGCCGCCCGCATCTACGCGGACGCGTACGGCCAGGATCTGGAGTTCTACGAGTTCGTGCGAACGCTTCAGACGTACGAGGCGACGTTCGACAAGGACACCGTGCTGATTCTCTCGGGTGACAGCGAGTTCCTGCGGCTTCTGAATCGGATGCGTCCGTCCCTGTTGCCGAGCGTCCCCGTCACGGAGGACCCCCATGCCGGAACAGTCCAGACAACCCGACCCGCGTCCGCGTCGCCGTAGCCGGTGGCGTGTCGCCGCGCTGGTCCTGGCGGCGGCCGCGGCGGTGTACGCGTTGAGCGGGTTCTACTTCGTCGATCCCGACGAGCAGGCGGTGGTGCGCTGGTTTGGACGGATTCCCGAGGGGCAGATGATCGGACCGGGCCTGCGGTATGCGCCGCCGTGGCCCATTTGCCGGGTGGACACGCCCAAGACGACGGAAATGCGGCGGGCCTATGTCGGGCTGCTGCCGGAGCAGCGCGAGGCCATTGCGAGGGGCGCTCTGGGGGCGGTCCAAGACAGTACGGCCACGGACATTCTGACCGGGGACAGCAACATTCTGAAGGTGACGCTGGTGGTGCAGTACCGGCTGTCGGACCCGGCGGCCTACCTGACGAACACGGCGGCCCCGGATCGTCTGGTACGCTCCGCGGTGCAGGCGGCCCTTGTGGAGGGGCTGGGGTCGCTGCCGGTGGATCGGGCGCTGACGACGGCGAAAGGGGCGTTGCAGAATGACGTGATTGAGTCGGCCCAGCGGTTGCTGGATTCCTACGGGGCCGGTGTGCGTCTGGCGGGCGCCCAGCTCGAGGCGATCGAGCCGCCGCGTGCGGTTGCCGATGCGTTCAAGGACGTGGTGAGTGCCAAGAAGGACGGCGAGCGGGCGGTGGATCAGGCCCGGGCCGACGCGAACACGATTCTGCCCCAGGCGCGGGGAGACGCCGAACGCCTGCGGCGAGAGGCGGAGGGCTACGGGCTGGCGAAGGTGAGCCGGGCGCAGGGCGAGGCTGACCGGTTCGTCAGCCTTCTTGCCGAGTATCACCGAGCCCCGGAAGTGACACGCGACCGGCTGTGGCTGGAGGCGTTTGAGCGCGTTCTGCCCAGGGTGCGGCTGTACGTGCTGGACGATCCGGGCGACGGCTCGCCTTCGCGCATCCGTATCGTCGGACGACCGGCGTCGTGACTTCGTCAGCGATACGCGATGGCGTCCACCATGGGATTGGCCACCCGTTCGTAGTCTTCGCGCCGCACCTTGACCGAACGCGTGTGGCTGCCTGCCTGGAACACGAGATACTCCTCGTCGTGCAGTGACTCGTCCATCAGCGTCCGCAGGCCGAACAATGGCCCGATCGGGGGTTCGGCCCCCAACTCGCACTCCGGACACACGTTGGACAATTCGGCCTCGGTGGCCAGACGCAGGTGCTCATCGCGGAGCACCTGCCCCACCCGTGTCACGTTCAGATGCGAACTGGCGGGCAGGACGCACAGGGTGAATCCGGTGTCTCCCCGAACTAGCACGGGCTTCGCGACGCAGTGCCCGGATATGTGATCTGCCGCCGCGAGGGCCTGGGAGGTGTACACGGGCGGGTGACTCAACGGCTGGTACGCAATCCGATTCTGCGTAAGGAACTCTTCCAGCTTCACTTTACACCTTCCTTTCCCGAAGTGCCCGACAATGACGTGGATCTGAACGGATGCGAATGAGAGCGGTTCTGCGGGCCCGAATCACCGACACGCGCATCCGCCTCCTGCGTAAACATACACCGCAGATGACGTGAAGGCCAATCCGTGCCTTCGCGAAACGCCGCCGTCGGGAAGCGCTTGCCGCCGCGAGTGGGATGGCGTCTACTCGTACGGCGGGCGGGGGGTGGGTGAACGATGGATGGATGCGATGGATGACAGACGACTCAGTGACTGCGCTGTTTTTGCCAGGCACTTGGCGGACGAGGCCGGCCGGATTGCGTGTGACGCCTTTGGAACGAGCATCGCCCGTCGCAAGGCGGACGGAAGCGAACTGACGGATGCGGACCTGGCGATCCAGGAGATGATGGTCCGAGCGATTCAGACGGCGTATCCCGGGCACATGATTCTTGGGGAGGAGTCCGGCGTGGTTGGCGGATCTGCCGAGCAGGCGGAGGTCGCGGAGTACTGCTGGGTGACGGATCCGCTGGATGGCACGCGCAACTTCGCATTTGGCGTGCCGGTGTTTGCCACGTCGATCGCATTGCTGCACCGGGGCTGGCCGGTGGTGGGGTTGGTGAGGGCCTTGCCGAGCGGCGACACCTTTCTGGCAGTGCGGGGCGGCGGGGTCACCCACAACGGGCGGGAGGTGTCGGTGGGGCGCGCGGCGTTGGGCGAGCGAAGCCTGGTGGCGGTTCAGTCGACGATTCGCGGTCCGGACGGTTGGATCGTCATTGGGCTGGCGGGCACGGCGGCCCTGCGAAACCTGGGCTCCACGGCGCTGCACATGGCACTGGTGGCTTCCGGCGCGTTTGCGGCGGCCGTGGCGTGGGAGTGCCGACTCTGGGACGTGGCGGCCGGGTGGCTGTTGATTGACGAGGGTGGCGGCGTCTGCACGGACTGGAACGGGCGTCCGTTGGTTCCGTTCGGCAGAGCGGGCTATGGGGGGGCCGAGGTCCCGTTCGTCGCGGCGGGGCCGGAGTCACACGGTCAGTTTCTGTCAAGAATCGAGCGCGTGCGCGACTTGACGCCACGCGGGCGGGCCTAGCGTCGCAAAGAGCGGTCGTGCCCCGCATCGGTTGCTGGTCCCGTCCGTCATCTGGGCGATTGTTCCCCCACGCGCAAGTCCGCGGGATCCTTGACGACCTGCCGAATGGCGTCCTTGATGAAGGTCATCTTGGTGTTGGTGGACTCGTCCACCTTCAGCACGATCTCGTTGTCCTTGATGGACACGATGGTGCCGATGATGCCGCCCTGAGTGAGGACACGGTCGTTCTTGCTCAGCGCGTTGAGCATCTCATCACGGCGTTTCTGCTCGTTCTTGCGCGCGCTACGCGAACTGACGAACATGAAGACCACCATGAAGACGAGCAGACCCGGGAGGAGCAAACCCATCGAGGACCCGGGCGCGGAACCGGAGGGCGCTTGTTGCTGAGCCAGAAGGCCGAGGATACACCAGTTCATTCCATCACCTCGCGACGGGACGCGCCGCTCTCATCCAGAATTACGGGGAACTCGGCGGCCATTGTGTCCAACCGGCCCGCGGGAATCAATGCCCGAATCCGTTCCATTAAGCGTTGGTATAATCGCAGGTTATGAATGGATGCCAGGATTGGACCCAGCATTTCCCCGGTGACGAAGAGATGGCGGATGTACGCCAGGGGGAAGCGCTGGCAGGCGTAGCAGTCGCAGCCATCTTCCAGGGGGCGGTCGGCGACGGCGTACTGCTGGTTACGCAGCTTGAGCGGACCGGCGGCGGTGAAGGCGTAGGCGTTGCGGCCGTTTCGCGTGGGCAGCACGCAGTCGAACATGTCCACGCCCAGGCGAACGGCCTCGTAAATGTCGCGCGGCGTGCCGACCCCCATGAGATAGCGTGGCTTTTCCGCGGGCAGCAGGGGGGTGGTCTGGGCCAGAGTGGTCATCATCTCCTCGTGGGTTTCGCCCACGGAGAGGCCGCCGACGGCGTAGCCGTCAAAGCCGATGTCCAACAGGGCGGCGGCGCAACGCTGACGCAGATCGGCGTGCAGTCCGCCCTGCACAATGCCAAAGAGCCACTGATCGTCGCGGCCATGCGAGTCGCGGCAGATGCGGGCCCAACGAATGGTTCGCCGGACGGCCGCCTCCACCACGTCCCGCGCGCCGGGCAGGGGCGGGCACTGGTCAAAGGCCATAATGATGTCCGCACCCAGCTTGTTCTGGATGGCGGTGGCCGAGCGGGGGTCCAGGCGGAGCCGGGCCCCGTCCACGTGAGACTGAAAATCGACGCCCTCGTCGTCGATGCGGTTGATTTTGGCCAGAGAGAAGACCTGAAACCCTCCACTGTCGGTGAGCACGGGGCCTCGCCAGCCGCTGAACGCCGCCACGCCGCCCAGGGCCGCCACGGTGTCCTCACCCGGCCGCAGGTGCAGGTGATAGGTGTTGGCCAGCACAATCTGAACACCCGCACTCCGCACCTGGTCCGGCGTGACGCCCTTGACCGAGCCGGCCGTGCCGACGGGCATGAAGGCGGGCGTGTCGATCACCCCGTGGGGCGTGGTGAGACGCCCCCGCCGCGCGGCGCTGTCAGGGTCAGATGCAAGTTGTTCGAAGGCGAACATGGCGAGCATCGTACTCTCGTCGGTCCGTGCGGGCCAGGGGCGGTCGGACCTGAAGACGGGCCTCTTACCTATTGTGAGGAAAACAGTTAGAATGCCCTTCCGGTTGCCGGTGTGTGATTGGGCGGCCGGATGGGGGGTGTGCCGGTCGATCGCCGCGCGGCGTGTTGGATGATGTCGGGGCAGCCCAGACGGCCTGAGCCGAGGGAGGCAGCGGTGCCTTATCGAAACATGAGTCTGGAGGATTTCGCCCGGCATGTGGGCATGGACGCGCGGGAGGTGCGCAAGCTGGCCGAACGGGGGAAGCTCCCCGGGCAGAAAGTGGGGGGCGAGTGGCGGTTCAACCGGGCTCGGGTTACGGAATGGATGCAGCAGGAGATGCCGTCCCTGGGCTCGGAGCGTCTGATCGAGATCGAGCGGGCGATGGAAGCCGGACATGACGATTCGTCGGAGGCTGTTTCCGTTGCCAAGGGCATGATCGTGACGGACCTCATCGGCCTGGAGGGGATCGCGGTGTCGTTGCCGGCCAACACGAAGTCGTCCGTGCTGCGGGAGCTGGTCCGGTTGGCGGAGAAGACCGGGCTGCTCTACGATGCAGAGGGGCTGCTGGAGGCCCTGGAGGCGAGGGAGTCGCTCTGCTCGACAGCCATGCCGATGGACGTGGCGCTGCCGCACCCGCGTCAGCCCATGCCGTACGTTTCTGCCGAGCCGCTGGTGTGCGTCGGTCGCATCCCACGAGGCATCGGGTTCGGCTCGTCGGACGGCAAACTGACGCACCTGTTTTTTCTGATCTGCTGTCACGATGATCGGCACCATCTTCGCGTGCTGGCCCGGCTGGTGCGCATCCTTTCCGAAGAGGTCATCGCGTCGCTCCTCACCGTCGAGACTCGCGAAGAGCTGCTGCAGGTCTTGATCGAGAAGGAGAGGCAGGTGATCGCCGAGATGCGGTAGGGGCTTTGGGCGGGCCGAGGATCATTTCCGGGGGGGGGCGGGCGAACGCTTCGTCAGCCAGACGATGGCGGCGCAGCACAGGCCCAGGGCGCGTGCGAAGGCGCGGATGAAGCTCATCGGCGCGAAGAGAAGATGGCGCAGCTTCTTCGTGCGAGAGACGATTCGCAGGGTCATGGGAACCTGCGCGATGGCGAGCAGGGCAGTCAGGGCCGCGGGGGCGATCCAGCCTCCCTTCGCCAGCAGGAGAGGCAGAGAAAGTAGCCACAGAAGGGCGAGGGGCGGCTGCGCATTGTCCGAGAGGCGGCTGTAGGAGTCGCCTGTGGCGGGGGCGGTGTGCCGCAAGTGGAGCCAGAATCGCCAGTAGCCTTGTTGGAGCTGCGTCTTCAGATACGGCCTGCAGCGGGTTTCGTGGGCATGACAGACCCGTGAGTTGGGCGCGAAGGCCAGCTCCAGCCCGGCAGCGCGAACGCGATAGGAGAGGTCCGCGTCCTGGGCCCGCAGGAAGGCTTCGTCGAATCCGCCGACGCGCTCGAGTACCTCGCGGCGGTACGCAGCGTTTCCGGTAGCCACAAAGTTGACTCGCCGCGGCATGGTCCGATGTCGTTCGATGATTTCCTCGTGGATGAGGGAGGCCAGCAGGGGCTGCGTGGCCGATCCGGCGAAGCTGCCGCCCACTCCGCCGACCTTCGGATCGTCCAGGTGGGGCAGGAGCTTCTCGAGGGCATCTGGTTCAGCCACGCAATCTGCATCCAGGAACCAGACGACATCCTCTGTCGCGGCTCGCCAACCGACGTTACGTGCGCTGCCTCGCCCGGCATGGTCGCGGCGGATGCACGTAACCGGAAACTCCGCCGCGATGTCCGGTGTTGCGTCCGTTGAACCGTCGTCCACCACGATGATGCGCGAGAGCTGCCCCTGCTCGAGCAACGGGGCGGTGGCGCCGAGGCATTGGCGCAGGGTTGTCGCCGCGTTGTAGGCCGGTATGACGAGGCACACGCTGCCACACACAACCGTCGTCTCCGTCCGCCTCGTGTGCCAGGGTCCAAGCCCGGAACGGGGCGAGGGCCTGATGGTACGCCTGCGAGCGCGCGGTTTCCACCCGCCGGGCCATCGGCCGAATCTCCCGGGGGCTGGCTGCTGCCCGTGGTCGTGGATGACGCGGGACTGGGGCCTGGATGGCCGGGCCGGGCCTGCCGAGTATACTTGGAGACAGGCTTCCTTGCGGTACCGGAGGACGCCGGCCGCAGGACGGATGAGGCAGTCTGACATGGCGAGACGACGACAGAAGCGTTCCCGGGAATCCGGCGCCCCACCGGCGCAACCGCAGCCGGCGCCTGGCCGGCGACGTTTGCCCGGGTTCGGAGCGCACGCCGCAGCAGCAGGCGTCCTTCTGGTCGCGGTGCTCGTCGTGTGGTGGGCGCAACGGCCCGTCAGCGTGTGGGACCTCAATAGCGACATGCACAACATCTGTGCCGTTGCGGCAGGCAAGGGCGATCCCGGGAGATACGCTTCCGATCCGCACCTCGGTGACCGCAAGCGTCTGGATCGCTACATTCCCTTCTACGTGGGCCTGGTGCAGGCGGCGAAGCGGGTGGCAGGGGGGTATCCGGAGGGAGTCTGGCTGCTGGTTCTGCCCACGGCCCTGCTGTTTGCCGGCGGGTGCTACCTCCTGTTTTGGCGGTTCACGGGCAGCCACCTCGTGGGCGTGGGGTTCGCGCTGGCGTTTACGTTCGCACGGATCTGGTTCCAGCTCGGGGAGAAATGGAGCATGTGTGAAGTCTGGGGCGTGATGCCGCGCACCCAGTACACGGCCTTTGTTCCGTGGCTCCTGCTGGCGATGTGGGAGGTCCGGCATCGGACGCGATGGTGGCCGGGCGTGGCTGCCCTGGCGGGCGTGTTGATCTACTTGTACCCGTTGAGCGCGCCGGTGTGGGGCGTGGCGGTCTGGTGCGGTTTGGTCCTGGCCACCGGAGATGGCGTTTCGCGTCGGAGTCGATTGCGGTGGGGCGCCATCGCGGGTGCGGCGGCCCTGCTGGTGGCCTCGCCGGGGCTCTATGGGCAACTCCGCTCGCGTCTGCCTTCCGCGGAGCGCCACGTGGGGCGGCCGGAGATGATGAGCGAGGGCGCCAAGGAGGCGCTGGCGCGACAAGCGGTGGAAAGGGCCGAACAGGCCCAGGAGCTTCAGGCGCTTCGCGAGTCCCGGTATTCACCCGGCCTGATGAACCTGAGGGAGGGGTTCGGGTTGGTGTGGGAGGACATCGCGGGCGACAAGAAGCCACCGTATCGGCATCGTTGGATGGCGGTGTGGGGCGTGTTGTGGGCCTTGGCGGGCATCGGTCTGGGCGTATGGCATCCACCGTCTCGGCGGGCCTTGCTCATGGTGGGCGTGGCCTTGCTTGCGTTCATGCTCATTACGGTCGCGGCGCCGCTGGTGGAGGGCATTCGGGCCGATGCAGCCGGTCGGAAGCCGACGTGGTATGACCTGGCCCGCGGCATTCGTTTCTGGCCGTTCTGGCTGGCGGTTGTGGGGGCCGCCGGGTTTGGAATCCTCCGCTCGTGGTCGGCGGACCGTCGGTGGGGTTTGCGCTGGGGCCTGGCCAGGCTGGTGCCGCTCCTGGCGGTCGGAACGGTGTGGGCGGCCTTCTGGCTGCAGATTTCGGATGGGGCCGGGCAGTATTTCGGGCGTGATTCGCGTGAGCGAGCGAAGCGGGCGGCGGCGGCGGCCGAGGTGATCGCGTTCATTCGGGAGCACACGGCAAAAGACACACCGTTTGCCGTTTCGGGCAACACGTTCGATCAGCGGAACGACTTCTGGCTGCGGCACACGCCGGGGCGGCCCGTGGTGCATTCGTGGAAAGAGGGTACGGGGCTGAGCAGCAACTACCAGACGGCCGTTGCCTGGAAGAAACGGGAGGAGCAGGAGGGAAGTCTCCGTTCGCGTGACGTGCGGCTTCTCTACGCGTGGCGGGAGTTGGCTGCGAAGGGCAATCAGATGTCGCCGGAAGACCGGGACCGGATGCGGGCGGCGCTGGTCGGCGCGGCGGAAGCGCTGTGGCGTGACAAGCTGAGGGTCTGGCAGGAGTGGGGTGCGGAGTATGCGCTGCAGCCGGCGTGGGGCCGGCCGCCGCGACCGATTTCGGTAGAGTTCGAGAACAACTACTGGTACGTGGCCCGGGTCCAGAAGCCCGCGGGGCAGACGGGGCGGGCCGAGCCTGAATAGGGCCGGGCCGGGGTCGGAATCCCATTCAATCGGCGTTTGGGGGCGGGCCGCCGCGGGGCAGTCGAACGCGCGGAAGGTCGTGCTTTCGCGTCCGCAGACGAATGTATTCGCCCACGTATCCCACCATGCGTGCGTGGTAGAAGGCGATGACGAGCGGGAGCGTGATGAGGGTTTCCCACGGGGTTTTCGCCTTGCGGAGCAGCTCGTTGTACAGGATGGCGGCGAGGAAAAACGCGGCGCACGCGGCCGGTACGAGGCCGAGCCGCACGTCCAGCGCCACGAGCGGCAGCGTGATCCACGCCAGGAACAAGGGAACGAGTTCCACGCGGGGCGGCAGGCAGTACTTGTAGCCGAGCCGGGCGGCCGAGACGCCGCCGCGATACCCCTGGCGGAAGAATGACCCCCGCGTATACCGATGGTGGTGAACGACAACGGCGTCGTGTACGACTCGTTGCTCGTATCCGGCGGCTCGGAGCGTCAGGAAGAGTCCTTCCTCGTCGCCGCGGCCGGAGACACAGGAATCCGGCGTGATTCCCGCGCGATCCTCGTCCAGGCGGAATCGATCGAGGATATCCCGGCGAATGCACATGTTGCAGCCGACAAGGCGGGTGGCGTGGATGCGGCCTGAGACCCGCTGTGTCCCCTTCAATGCCATCTCGTACAGGTTGGTCGGAGGAGCAGTCTCGACTCGTCCCGTCACCGCAGCGATCCGTTCGCAAGTGAACGGTCGAACCAGCCGCTCAAGCCACGACGGTTCGGGAAAGGCGTCGTCGTCCAGGAACGCCACCAGCTCACCCCTGCTCTCGTGAATGCCGCGATTGCGGCTTGGGTTGGCCCCAAGCTGCGGGTCGTTTCGAAACCAACGAAACGGCATGCTCGTTTGCGCCTGCTCATACTCGGCAAGCCACTGCGAAGTGGAATCAGTGGACGCGTCATCCACCACAATGATCTCAAAGGCGTTGTGCGTCTGGGCTGCCAGGGCCTTCACACAGCATTGGAGATCGGAGAGGCGATTCCGGGTGGGGACGACAACGGAAACGAAGCGCTCTGGTTCCATTGAGTCTGCGTTCTTATTTGACGGAGGTCGTCCTGTCAAGCTGCGCGTCGCAAGGGACCACGGGGGGCACCGCGGAAGAAGTGCCAGGCCTGCGAAGGTCAGAAAGCTGTCTGTTGCAGCGCACTGAGCAGGCGAACGGGCCGTTCCGGGCTTGATTCCAAGTGTGCGCCTTGGTAGAATTGTACGAGGATGCAGTGGGGGCAGGGGCGGCTGGGAGTTGGAACATGACAGCGTTCCGAATCCATCCAGGGTGCGCAATGACGTTCCGTGGATCGCCGCGCGGAGGGTATGCCGCCTCACCTCGTTCGAGGGGACAAAGGACATTAAGCTGCGGGAGGAGTGCGGGTAATCACGCCCACTTGTGTCGTTGGCGTGTTGGAGTGTCGGAGTGAATTCGCTGGAGGACAGACGATGAAGTCGCACGGGAACAAGACATGGGTCGTGGGTTGTGTCGTGGCATTCGCGGTTTGCGCGGTTAGTGTGTCGGCAGTACCCAATCTGCCGTTTTCCGATTTCGATGACGGATCGACTCAAGGTTGGACGGCTGTTGAGCCTTTTGGGGGCACATTGTCGCTTGTGACAACCGGCGGAAACCCGGGCGGGTGGCTGTACGCGACGGATACGGTCAGCGGGGGAGGGTGGCTCCAGATCGCGGGCCCTCCGGAATTCAGCGGTGATCTTAGCGTCTATGATGGAGTCAGTTGGGATGAAATCGCTGTTCCCCAGCCGAGCGGGATCCAAACGCTATCGATCACGGTGGTGCTCCAGAAATCGAGCAGTGAGCGGCTTTTGTACTATGGCGAGATTGGGCCGGTAGGCGTCTGGCACAGCCGATACGTGCCATTTGATCCTGAGTTGTGGGTTCCTTCTACACCGTCCGTATCGTTCGAGGACGTGATACACGACTGCACCTTGACCTTCAATATGGACTGCTGGGCGGGCCTGGGGCCGGAGTCCGGGATCGACAATATTCGTCTGGTGCCGGAGCCGTCGATGGGGTTGCCTGGTCTGGCGGTGCTGGTGCTGGTTGCACGGCGGCGTCGAATGGGCTGATCGAAGACCGCACGTGGAGTGAGTCTGATGCGGGGCCGTGAGTGCGTCACGGCCCCGTGTTCGTCCCCGGGGCTGTCGGCGACAGGGATGCGGGGATGTGTGGGGTAGGGTTTGAAAGTGGTGGGGGAGAGGTTTGTCGGAAGGCGTGGACGCGCAGCGGCATGGGCTTTTCTTGACACCGCTGATGGCGGGTCCTAGGCTTCGAATCGATGCCGTGGCGATCGACGGGTGGAGCGGCCGCCCGCGGCGGCGTGCCGGCCAACGAAACGATGAGGGTCTGCCGCGAACGGGCGGCGGAGCGCGAACCGACGGGGTTGCGGCAATGACGAATCCCCAGCGGGTGGCCGTGTGCGTGATCACCTACAAGAGACCGGTGGGTCTCCGGCGGCTGCTGGAGGGCCTGCATGCGTTGACGTTCCGTGGGACGGCGCCGGCGGTCCGCTGCATCGTGGTGGACAATGATCCGGAGGGGTCTGCGCGGGCCGTCGTGGAGGCCGTGCAAACGGGGTTTCGGTGGGGGTTGGAGTTCGTGTTGGAGCCGGCTCGGGGGATTCCGTTTGCCCGGAATGCGGCGCTGCGCCAGGCGTTGCCCGATGCGGAGTGGATCGCCTTCATTGACGACGATGAAGAGCCGCGTCCGGATTGGTTGGATGAGCTTCTCCGGGTGGCACACGAGCATGCGGCGGACGTGGTTGCGGGCCGGGTGGATCCGCGCTTCGAGTCGCCCGCGCCGGACTGGGTTGTGCGCGGCGGGTTCTTCACGCGGCGGTCGCATTCAACAGGCGGTCGGCTGGATCGCGCGGCGACGAACAACGTGGTGTTTCGGGCGGACATCTTGAAATCGCTGGACCCGTGGTTTGATGAGCGGAGAGCGCTGACCGGCGGGACGGACACCCATTTCTTCCGGAGGGCGCATCGGGCGGGGTCCCGGATTGTGTGGGCGAACGAGGCCGTGGTCACCGAGGTCGTGCCGGACAGCCGTGTGAACGCGGGGTGGATTCGTCGAAGGGGCTTCCGATGCGGAGCGGGTGCGACGCGCACCGAACTGGACCTGTTCGGGCGGGGGGGCGGCGCGGCGCTCGCCCTGGCGGCGGGGGCCTTCTTCCTGCTGAGAGGATCGCTGTTTGCACTGCCGGCGGCCTGCGTGCGGGGAAGGG
>Ga0334890_1002488_pt1 | contig 21116 bp, 18 predicted proteins | sample GraSluR1_MG_3_FD_207220 | JGI IMG/M metagenome (GOLD analysis project Ga0334890, IMG submission 207220) | Sludge microbial communities from methane-producing bioreactor in Wageningen University, Netherlands - Granular Sludge_31_08-R1 | ecosystem: Engineered > Bioreactor > Anaerobic >... | reverse complement strand
CCTGGTCGACATCGCCGCCGAAGAAGCGGGCGTTGTCGATGCGGGTCTGCGTGGCGAGGGTCTTGATCCTGGTGCGGGAGGCCAGTGATGAGCTCGGCTCGTTGAAGCCGATGTGGCCGTCGGTGCCCTCGGCGAAGGTGGCGTCCGGCACGTCCTTGAGTGCGACCGGCCGGCCGGCGATCGGCGCCATGACGGTGATCGCCGGTGCGCTCGCCTCGGCTGCCACGACCGTCGCCGGCGCTATCTCTTCGATCGCGGCGATCGTCTCGATCGGATCTGTGGGATTGGCGGCCAGAGCGTCCTGGATGTCGGACTTCAGGGCGTCCGCCTGGGTGCCGAAGATCGCCTGGACGTTGTTGCCTACCTCGACCACGCCGGCGGCACCGAGGGCCTTCAGCCGAGCCTGGTCGACCTTGCTCTTGTCGGCGACCTCCATGCGCAATCGGGTGATGCAGGCGTCGACATTGACCAGATTCGCACGGCCACCGAAGGCGGCGATCAGTTGCTCGGCCTTCGCGGAGGCGGGGCTGGTGGCGCCGCCGGAGGAGCCGCTGGCATCGGTTTGGTTGGCGGCCTGCTCGGCCTCGAAGTCATCGTCGTCCTGGCGGCCCGGGGTACGCATATTCCACTTGACGATGGCGAACCGGAAGAGGAAGTAGTAGATCGCGAAGAATGCAACGCCCATCACCAACAGCAGGGGGATGTTCTTGGCGGCTGGTGCGCTGCCGTACAGCAGGAGGTCGATCAGGCCGGCCGAGAACGAGAAGCCGAGATGGATGTCGAGCGCGTAGGCGATGGCCAGCGACAGGCCGGTCAGTACCGCGTGAATCAGGTACAGCGGGAACGCCACGAACATGAAGGCGAACTCGAGCGGCTCGGTGACACCGGTGATGAAGGCGGTCAGACCGGCGGCGGACAAGATGCCGACGGCGACCTTCTTCTGCTTCGGCTTGGCAACATGGATCATGGCCAGTGCGGCGGCGGGTAGCCCGAACATCAGGATCGGGTAGAAGCCGGAGGTCAGCAGCCCTGCGGCCGGATCGCCGGCGGCGAAGCGGGTGAGTTCTCCGGTGACGACGTTGCCGGCCGCGGTGGTGTAGTCGCCGTAGATGAACCAGATGTAGGTGTTGACGATGTGGTGCAGACCGATCGGAATCAACAGGCGGTTGATGAAGCCGTAGACGAAAGCACCGATGACCCCGGTGCCACCGATGAACGCACCCACCCCGGTCAGGCCGGTGTTGAAGATCGGGTAGAAGTAGCTGAGCGCGAAGCCCATGATCAGGCAGGCCAGCGAGGTGACGATCGGCACGAAGCGCCGGCCGCCGAAGAAGCCCAGATATGGGGGCAGCTGAATGTTGTGGTAGCGGTCGAACAGCCAGGCTGTGACCAGGCCGACCGCGATGCCGGCGAAGACGCTGTAGTTGATGACGGCCTGATCACCGGCCTGATTGACCACGTCGCGCAGCACGACCGGTGACATGGTCTTGAAGACGGCATCAATGACCAGATAGCCGGCGGCCGCCGACAAGGCGGTTGATCCGTCCGCCCGCTTGGCGAAGCCGATCGCAACACCGATCGCGAACAGCAGCGGAAGGCTGCTGAAGATCGCGCTCCCGGCGGCGCTCATGGCCTCGAAGAACGGTCCGATCACCGGCGTGGTGATCTGACCCAGCAGATCGGGCTGCCCCAGGCGCAGCAGGATGCCGGCCGCGGGCAGCAGAGCGATGGGCAGCATGAGGCTCTTGCCGAGCCGCTGCAGTTGAGCGAAACCGGGGATGCGCAGGCCGGACTTCTGTTTGGCGGCTGACCCCGAGGTGGTGGTACTCATCTGTCTCCTCGTGACGGTAGGACAACGTTGGCCGTAAATGGTGTAGACCAATAAGGAGAGAATGGCATAGACCAATACCAATGTCAAGGGTTGTCTAGTCCAATCTTGTAGACTGTCGTCATGCCCGAGAACCCTGAGCCCACGGCCGTGCGAGTACCGAAGTACTACCTGGTCAAGAAGGAAATCCTCGCGCTCATCGCGGGTCTGGCTCCCGGCACGCCGGTACCCACCGAGCGCGAACTCGCTGCGCGGTTCGCGACGTCGCGAACCACCGTGCGCCAGGCGATCGCCGAACTCGTGGTGGACGGGCGGCTGGCTCGCACCCAGGGCAGCGGCACGTTCGTGGCTCAGCCGAAGCTGATGGTGGTGCGTCCACTGACGTCGTTCTCGCAGGATCTCCAGTCCGAAGGATGGCATCCGGGCAGCATCGTGCTGGACATCTCCGAAGTGCCGGCCAGCGCCGAGGCGGCCGAGCGACTCCAGGTCTCCCCCGGCACTCTGGTCCATCGGGTGGAACGGTTGCGCACCGCGGTGGACGAACCGATCGCCCATGAGGTCGCCTTGCTGCCCGGGCCCTTGCCGGACCTGGCCGGTCAACTCGCCGCGCATTCGTCCTTGTACCGCACGCTGCACGAGGCCTACGACATCACCATCGCCACCGCCGAGGACACGATAGAAACCGTGCTGGCCGATCCGGTGACCGCCGATCTGCTGGGTGTCGAGACGGGGCTGCCATTGCTGCTGATCAACCGGACCGGCTGGGATCCGGACGGGCACACCGTCGAATGGTCCGTCGGACGATTCCGAGGCGACCGGTTCCGCTTCGTGTCACGTCAGCGGCTCGATTGACGACCTGATACGGGTCGGCGATTCTGCTGCGGCGAACCGTACGATGGGGTTGCTTGATAAGGGATTCCGGGCCGAGGAGTTCGCATGCGGCAACCTCGCGACGAGGAGCGGTTGAGTGCCGCTGACGCGTCCAATGTTGTGATCGACGCCCCTGACCAGGTCAACGTCTTCCTGATCGCCGGAATCCTCGGTGTCGGCGGTTTCGTTGCTGCCGACGGCACCATTGACATCGAGCTGCTTCGAGCGACCCTGGCGGACCCTGAATTGAAGGAGTTGGCTCGGTTGAGCCAGCGCGTCCGCAGATCTTCGCAGTGGGAGACCTGTGACCCGGACCTGGCCTGGCACATCCGGCTGGTCGATCCGGTCGACGGGCGCGATGGACTCGCCGACCTGGGCGCCGCTCTGATGACCGTGCCGCTGCCCCTGGACCGGCCGATGTGGGAGCTGCTGATCGTGCCAGGCGCATCACCCGCCGCGCCGGGAATGATCCTGCGGATACATCATGCGGTTGCCGATGGGGTCGCCGGTGTCCGGGTGGTGCAGCGGCTGTTCGACAGCGGGCCGGCGCCCGAAGACCCGGAGTCACTTCGTGCCTCGGCGACGCCGCCGGCCCGGGGGTGGTGCCGTGCTTTCGTGACCGGCGCCATGCGGGTGCTGGCCATGTTCCGGGCCGCCGTCCCATCCACCGTGCTGCTCGGAACCATCGGAGCGCGGCGTGGCGTGGCTTTCGTTGACGTCGATCTCGGCGCGCTCGCCGCAGCTGCCAGGACTGCCGGGGCCACCATCAACGATGCGCTGCTCGCCGCGTCGGTGGCGGCCGCCGAGGCAGCCCTGCAGGCCGCCGGACATCCCGTGCCAGCCGTGGTGCCAGCCAGCGTCCCGGTGGCACTCCCCCATCGCGGCTCGTCGGGCAACGCGGTCGGCGTGATGGTCGTTCCCCTGCCCACCGGGCAGACAGCAACCGGCGAACGGCTCGCGCGGATCGCGGCAGCCACGCGGTCCGCGAAGGCTGAGGCCCGCGCCCAAGGAACCTACGAACTCACCCGAACCCGCTGGGGTTCGCGCCTGTTCGCTTGGCTCGCGCGACGCCAGCGGTTCATTGCCGTGTTCGTCACCAACGTCCGCGGGCCCGAGGAGCGCCTCACGGTTGCCGGTGCGCCGCTGGAACACGCGTGGCCCATCACCCCGCTGCAGGGCAACGTCCGTTTCGGCATTTCGGCGATGTCATATGCCGGACGATTCAGCGTCACCGTGCATCTGGACGCCGGGGTGCTCGATGCGCGCGTGGCGGGCCGCGCACTGGGCGAGGAGCTCGCCCACATCACGGCTCGCCAATAGGCTGGTGCGCCAGTCCTATCGGGAGGTGTCCTGGTTCAGATACCGCCCGCCGGATCCGGTTCGTTCCCATCGGGAGGTGAGAGTGGGGTCGGCGCCGAGCTGGGCAGTGGCGCGCCACCGGTAGGAGGTCGGCCACCGGCGAAAGACAGGCACCATCGTGGTCACCAGACGCATCAGCAGCGGTAGAGGCCCCGGACGCCACCGCTCGGTCACGTCGACTCCCAGCTCGAGACGGTCGTGTGTGCGATGGATGGCCCAGCTGCCGCCGGTGATCCCGGTACCATCGATCGCGATCTGCCATCGGCCGGTTGCGTTGGAATCCACGGACATCGCTTCCGGATCGGGTATCTCCGGGACGAAGCAGAGGCGGGCGATATGGCCGTCCGCTGCGGCGACCACAGCACCGACCGATCCTGCCGCGCCGGACACCAGCTGGTGACTGGTTTCCAGGCCGGCAATCGAGCCATCGTAGGCTTCGGCAACTGTGGCGACGACAATCGGCGCGGCGTACTTGACGAGAATCCGGCGGTGCAGACGCTCCCCCGGCAGCCTGCCGACCCGGGCGTCTGCGCCGCCGATGCGGATCACTGGCTTGTTGCTCGTGGCGCGCAGCAGATCAAAGCTGGGCAACCACACGAGCATGAGCGAATTCGGGTGCTGGATCCCGGCTGAGATGGGTGCCAGGAGCCCGGCGCGTTCACGTTGTTGACCGTCGCGATCATCGATGCGCACCTCGATTGCCCGCCCGTCGACGTCGACGAAATGAGCTTCAGCGAACACGCCGTCATCGGCGACAATCAGCCGTGCCGTCTCGAACTCCGTTTCGACCCAGGCCCCGACGCCCCCGCCGATGGCGTAGGCGTCGCGGTCCAGGCGAAGACCTGGCTGAAGATAGTAGTCAACTCGCCCGTCCGAGCGTCGGGAGAGAAAGGCGAGCATGCCGCGACCGTGCCGCTCATCGTCGAACCACTGCAACTCGAGCGCGTCATAGTCCGGATGATCGGAGAACTCGCAATTCAGCATCGCGGCAAACGAATCGATGGTGAGTGTCAGGAGACAGGGCGACACTCTTCGATTCAACCAGGTCTCGATATCGACGAGGATCGGAGCACTGTTGCATCCCATTTCTTGGTCACCACCGCGAGCAAGGATCTCCGAGTGCTCTGATTGGCTGGTTGTTTTCTAGCCGTCGACGGAGGCCATCGTGTTGAACGAGATACTGAACAGACTCAGCAGCATCATCTGGGGACCGTTCGTTCTCATCCCACTACTGCTCGGCACGGGCATCTGGCTGACGATCCGCCTGGGTGGGGTGCAGTTCACCAAGCTCATCCCTGCGCTGAAGCTTGCACTGCTGCGGCGTCATGATGCCGACGGTGAGCCGGGCGATGTCTCGCACTACCAGGCTCTGGCCACCGCGCTCGCCGCGACTGTCGGCGTCGGCAATATCGCCGGTGTCGCGACGGCGATCCATCTGGGCGGGCCCGGCGCACTGTTCTGGATGTGGGTTTCGGCGATCTTCGGAATGGCTGCCAAGTACTCCGAGGCCTTCATGGGGGTCCGGTTCCGCACGACCGACGCCAAAGGTGAGATGTCGGGAGGCCCGCAGTATTACCTGAAGAAGGCCATCCCGAACCGCTTCGGCAGTTTCTTGTCGCTGTTCTTCGCCATTGCCGCGGTGATCGCTTCCTTCGGCATCGGCAACATGACCCAGTCGAACTCGGTGGCTGCCGCGATGGAGAGCACCTTCGGAGTCGAGCCGTTCATCGTCGGGATCGTGCTCGCCGTGTTCACGGCGCTGGTGCTGATCGGCGGCATCAAGTCCATCAGCAGGATCACCTCCGGCATGGTGCCATTTATGATCATCTTCTACGTTGTCGCCGGCTTGGTGGTGCTCGCCATCAACTGGCAAGGCATCCTTCCGGCCCTCGGCATTGTCTTCTCCGACGCATTCACCGGCACCGCCGCGGTTGGCGGTTTCGCCGGTTCGGCGATGGCGCAAGCGGTCCAGTTCGGTGTCGCCCGGGGGATCTTCAGCAACGAGTCCGGTATGGGTTCCGCAGCGATCGTTGCGGCGGCCGCCAAGACCAAGCACCCCGTGCGCCAGGGCCTGGTTTCGATGACCCAGACCTTCATCGACACGATCATCGTGGTGTCGATGACCGGTCTGGTGATCATCACGACCGGTGTTTGGCAGGACGGTAGTACCGGCTCGGCGCTCACCTCCGAGGGTTTCAGCACCGGTCTGCCCGGCCAGTGGGGCGGCAGCATCGTGGCCATCGCGCTGATCTTCTTCGCCTACTCGACCGTGCTCGGTTGGGCCTATTACGGCGAACGCAACGTTGAACGTCTGATCGGTGTCAAAGGCGTGATGCCCTACCGCCTGATCTTCAGCGTAGTGGTGTTCGTGGGCGCGACCGTTGAGCTGTCGACGGTCTGGACGTTCTCCGACGTTGCGAACGGTCTGATGGCGCTGCCCAACCTGATTGGCCTGCTGATCTGCTCGGGCCTGATCGCACGTGAGACGAAGGCCTATCTGGCCGTCGACCCGACCCTTGAGAATGAGCCGGCGGTTTCCACGCTGCTCGGCACGGCGTCGTTGCAGCACATTGATGAACCGCGCGACGATGAGCCGGCGATTCAGCGATGATCCCGCCGGTTGCCGGCCAGGACTGATTGGCCGGCCCCGGTCGGCAGTCTGATAGTTCATTGTCTCGATGGCGACGGCGGCACCCGGCCATGAGACAAGATGGTGGTGATGACTGAATCCCCGTCTTCCGGCGGAGAGCATCGTCCGCCCGGCTCCGTCGGCGAGGTCTTCTTGGTCTTCTTGCGGCTCGGACTGACCTCGTTCGGCGGCCCCGTCGCGCACCTGGGCTACTTCCGCGAAGCGTTCGTTGAGCGCCGCAAGTGGCTCGGAGACCGGGCGTATGCCGACCTGGTGGCGCTGTGCCAGTTTCTTCCGGGACCGGCATCCAGCCAGGTCGGGATGGCGATCGGGCTGCATCGCGCGGGATTCGGTGGGCTGCTGGCGGCCTGGGCGGGGTTCACCCTGCCCTCGGCAATCCTGCTCGTCGCCTTCGCCTACGGGATCACTGCGCTCGGTGATCTTGCATCCGCCAGCTGGATTCATGGACTGAAGGCCGCCGCGGTCGCGGTGGTCGCTCATGCGGTGCTCGGCATGGCGAAGTCTCTGACGCCGGACGCCAAGCGCGCGACAATCGCCGTGGCCGCGATGATCGCCGTGCTCCTCGTCCCAGGTGCGTTCGTCCAGGTCGTGGCCATCGCGGCCGCCGGACTGGCCGGACTGGCATGGCTGCGGGCCACACCCGACCCCGCTGAGGACGCTGCGGCGCTCGCGATCCGGGTGCCCCGCTGGACAGCGATTGCCTGCCTGATCGGATTCGCAGTACTGCTGACCGGACTGCCGGTGCTGGCCGCTGCCAGCGGCGACGGAGCCATCCGGTTGCTCGACATCTTCTTCCGCTCGGGGGCACTGGTGTTCGGCGGTGGACATGTTGTACTGCCGCTGCTGCAAGCGGAGACCGTGCAGATCGGGCTCATTCAGCAGGATGCGTTCCTGGCCGGCTATGGTGCGGCCCAGGCGGTGCCAGGACCCCTGTTCACCTTCGCCGCGTACCTTGGCGCGGTGACCACCACGCCGCCCTCGGGACTATCGGGCGCCACGATCGCGCTGGTGGCAGTCTTTCTGCCCGCTGCCCTGCTCATCATCGGCGTGCTGCCCTTCTGGGAGCAGCTTCGCCATGCTCCACGCGCCCAGCGCGGCCTGATGGGTGTCAATGCCGCAGTGGTGGGCATCCTCGCCGCCGCCCTCTACACCCCGGTGTTCACCCAAGGCATCACCTCGACTGCCACGCTCGCGATCGCAGCTGTCGCGTTCGTCGCCCTGACGTCGTGGAAGACACCGGCCTGGGCGGTCGTGATTGCGTCCGGACTGATCGGATGGGCCGTCCTGTGAGCACTCGGGGCCAGACTGCCGACTTGGCTACGGGTGTTGCCAGCCGGTGAGTATGGCATTCAGCCCTCGGTCGTACTGGGCATCCGGGTCGAACGCCCATCCGCTGTCGAGCACGGCTGCGAGGTGCGGGTAGGCCTGGCCGGACAGTGTCTGATGCAGGGTGGGGGCAGAGCCTGCACCCATGGGTTCTCCGACCTCCGCGAGGACGTGGCCGATCGTGTAGGTGACGAGGACGTCCAACAGGTCGGCGGTGTCCGCATCGGCGGGCATGCCCGCTGCGATGAGCACGCCGAGCATACGGTCCAGGAGCGCGAATAGCTCGCGTCCCGTGACCGGTCGGGTGCCGAGGATCGCGATGGCACGCGGGTGAGCACGCAATGCGTCGCGGAGGGCATGCATGGCGGCGGCGAGTTGTCGTTGCCAGCTGCTGCCGGGGTCGATGACATCGTCGAGGTCGAGGGAGGCCCAGATCGCTTCGGTGATCCCGTCGAACAGCGCCGCCTTGTTCGGCAGGTAGTGGTAGACGGCCATCGGGTCGACGCCGAGTTCGGCGCCGAGCCGGCGCATGGTGAGCTTGTCCGGGCCGTCGCGATCCACGATGCGCAGCGCAGTGTGCAAGATGTACTCGCGGGACAGGGCTGGGCGAGTGGGACGTTCGGGATTGCTCATGTGGTTCCGATCTTGACGGCACTGGAACGGAAGCACAGGGCGGCAATCAGCGCGAAACCAGCGGCGAACGCGAGGGCGATGCCGGTAGCGGGCGCCACATCGGCGAGGGTTGCGTGCTCCAGGGTCAGGCGGCGCAGGGCGTCCAATACCCAGTAGGCCGGGGTGAAGGGAGCCACGGACTGCACCCAGCCGGGGAACGAGGAGACCGGGGCCAGCGCGCCGCCGAGGCCGGCCATGACCATGCCGCCGAGCATCCCGATCGTGTTCGCCTGGTCCATCGTCCGGCACAGCGCGACCAGCATCACACCGAAGCAGACGAGCATGGCGGTGAACACGACCACGACGATAGCGATCGCCGGCACCGATCCATTGGGACGATAGCCGAACAACAGCCCCCCGACGGCGAACACGATCGCGGTCTGGGCAAGTTGGACGAGAAAGCGGACGACGACCTTGCCGATGACGATGTCGGCCGTGGAGGCCGGGCTGGCGCGCAACCGGTCCCAGGTTCCCCAGGCATGCTCGCGGAAGAACAAGGTGGTGACCTGCTCGACCGACAAGAACGCATACAGCACGGCGAGCCCGGGAACGGTCTGCTCCGCCCCGGTTGCGTTCGGGTAGCCCGACAAGACCAGCTGTGCCTTCGCGCTGGGAATCAGCACGGCAATGAGGATCAGTGGCAGGACGGTCATGATGACCGACGACGCCGGATCGCGCAGTTGCAGCTGCCAACTGGTACGCGCGATCGAATAGCTACGCAGCAGCGACATCGCCGACCCCTTCGTCCTCGAGCGGATGTGCGCCCGTGATCGCCAGGTACGCAGCCTCCAGGCTCGGACGAGTGATCTGCACATCGGACAGCTCCGAGGCGTGGCTGCCGAGGGCGGCGAACGCGGTGGCGAGAACGGCCGCCGGATCGCGCACCGGGCTGGTGGGGAACCCACGGTCGGCTCATCCAAGAACAGGATCTCCGGGCGGTGCAGGATCGCCATCCCGGTGTGCAGACGTCGCTGTTGGCCGCCGCTGAGCTGCCCCGCCGGCCGGTTCAGTGCTTCGGGCAGGCCCATCAGGGCGGCGACGTCCTGCACCCGAGTCCGCGCCGTCCTGCCGGTCAGTCCGGCCAGCCCGGCGAAGCAGGCGAGATTCTCCCGCACTGTGAGAGTCGGGTAGATACCCAGCGACTGCGGGGCGATGCCGAGGTGGCTTGCCGCGGCACGATGATGGCGGAGGGCATCCACACCCGCCACCTGCACGCTGCCGGCATCGGGCCGCTCCAGGCCCGCCAAGATCGAGATGAGCGTCGTCTTGCCCGCGCCGTTCACTCCCATCAGGCCGACCACCTGACCGGGGCTGACCGACAGGTCGACGCCGGTCAGGACGCGATGGTCGCCGAACGACTTCCGGATGTTCTCAGCTGTCAACATGCCGCCTCCCGTGAAGGACTCTACGCCGTAGACCGCCTCTACAAGATAGACCTCATCGGGTTGGAGCGGGCCGGAGGTCTACTGCTCGACCATCAGAACGATTCGTCGTCGTCAGCGTCGGCTTCGGCGCTGGAAATCCGCGCGAGCGCCTCGTGATATGTCCTGATTCCCGACGATCCGCCCTGTTCGGCTACGTCAACCAAGTCGACGAGGCCGACCCCGCGCATGCGCTTGATCAGGGTCTCGAGCAACATGGGCAGGTTCACCCCGGAGACCACGTCGAATCCGGTTCGCCCGGCGATGAACTGCACGGCGGCGTTGTACGGGCTGCCCCCGAACAAGTCGACGAGGAACAGAACCTCCGTGTCGGGCGTGTCCTCAACGATCTGCGTGTACTGGGCGATCAACTCCGCAACGGTCTGGCCCGGCACGAAGTTCACCGCGGACACACCCTGCACATCGCCCAGCAGCATGCCGGCGGCGTCGCGCAACGCGTCCGCAAGGTGTGCGTGGGTGGCAATCACCAGATGAGTCATGTCTTCCCTTCCTTCTGTCTTCTCGTGGGCAGCACGATCACCGGTTGGCCGGGCTGTCGCCGTGCGCACCTTCGTCGTCGTCCATCCTCGCAACAATGCACGCTTCATATGGGCGCAACTGGGACTGCGCCAATGGTTCCGGGTAGTTGGCGATCACAGCCCGCCACCGGTCATACAGCAGAGGCCGGACCTGTTCAGCCGACTGCTCCTGATCCGAGAGGTTGACGATCACGAGCCAGCGTTGCCCCTGCCAGGCCCGCTCATAGACGAACAACACGGGATCATCTTCGAGCAGTAGTTCATAGGATCCTTCGGTCAAGATCGGTTCCTGGTGACGAAGGGCGATGAGCCGCTGATAGTAGGCGAAGACCGAATCACGATCGGCCAGCGCCTCGGCAACGTTGATATCCACGTATCGCGGGTTGACTTTCAGCCAGGGCCACGAGCTCGTGAATCCCGCATTCTTGCTGGCATCCCACTGCATGGGGGTACGAGCATTGTCGCGGCCCACCTGCCAGACAGCCTTCGTGAACCGCTCCTCCGAGATCGTGCCGGCATCATGGACGTAGGCGCGGTAAGCGTTCTTGATGTCGATGTCCTGGTAGTCACTCAGCTCGTAGTGCGCATTCACCATGCCGATCTCTTCGCCCTGGTAGACGAATGGAGTGCCCTGCATTCCGTGCAGCACCGTGGCGAACGCGTTCGCGCACTGCTTTCGGTACAGGGTGTCGTTACCCCAGCGGGAGACGATCCGTGCCCGGTCGTGGTTCTCGAAATACAAGGCATTCCAGCCACGATCAGCCAGTATGTACTGCCATTTCGACAGCACCTGCTTGAGCTCGCGCACCTCCATCGGCCGCAGGTCCCATTTCCGGTTCACCGAGTTCGGAACGCGGTCGAGTTCGATGTGCTCAAAGGTGAAGATCATGTCCAACTCGGCACGCTCCGGATCCGTGAGCAGACGCGCGATCTCCGGCGTCGAGGCAGGTGCCTCGCCTATGGCGACGCAGTCGTACTTGCTCAGGACCTCCTGGTGCATTTCCCGGAGGAACTCATGCAGTCGCGGTCCGTAGTAATGCATCGGCCCGATGATGAATTCCTTGCCCTCCTGGGGAGGATAGTCCGGGAAGTCGATGTACTTCGAGATCTGGGCGATGACGTCCATGCGCCAGCCGTCGACGCCACGATCCATCCAGAACCGCATGAGATCGTAGATCTCGCTGCGTACCTGGGGATTCTCCCAATTGAGGTCGGGCTGCTTGGACGCATAGTAGTGCAGATAGTACTGATCCCGGTCCGCACAGTATTCCCAGGCGGAGCCGCCGAAGTGTGATCCCCAATTGTTCGGCGGCCCACCATCAGGCCTCGGATCTCGCCACAGGTAGTAGTCGCTGTATGGATTGTCCCGCGATTGCCTGCTGCGGCGGAACCAGTCATGCTCGTCGGAGGTGTGGTTCACCACCAGATCCATGATGACCCGGATCCCCCGTTCGTGGGCACCGTCGATCAGCCGCTGCATATCGTCCATCGTGCCGAAACGGCTGTCGATGCGCCGGTAGTCGCTGATGTCGTATCCGTTGTCGACCTGTGGTGACTCGTAGATCGGGCTCAGCCACAAGGCGTCGACGCCGAGCGAATGCAGATAGTCCAACTTGGAGGTAATCCCGTCGAGGTCTCCCCATCCGTTGCCATCCGAGTCGAAAAAGCTCTTTGGATAGATCTGGTAGATAACGGCGTTCTTCCACCACTTGGTCATATTGATAGTCCCGCCCTCCTAAGCGATCCCGAGCAGGGAAATCAGAATGCCCAGGCCGATGACCCCGAAGATCAGGTAGTTGATGCTGACCTTCCTGCTCAGCAGGTAGTAGCAGAGCAACGTGAGTGACAACGGAATAAGCCCGATGAATATCTGATCCAGCATGTCTTGGAGTTCCAGGACGGACGCGATCCCGCACCTGCTCGCCGCCGCCCTGGACAGCCCGCGCAAGGTCGCTGACCTCGTGAACATTTCGTCCGTCGCCGGCCGCTTCGCTGCCGCAACCACAGCGGGCTACAACGCAACGAAGTTCGGGGTGACTGCCTTCACCGAATCGCTACGACAGGAGTTCGCTCGACGCCACCTACGTGTCTCTGTTATCGAGCCCGGACGAGTGGATACCGAGCTGTTCGATCACCACGAGGGCGAGGCCGAGGGCTTCACCGCCATGTTCGGTCAGATCCAGTACCTCAAACCGGAGGACATCGCCGATGCGGTTGGCTATATTGTCCAGAACCCTCGTTACGTCGCAGTCAACGAGATCGTCATCCGCCCCACCGAGCAGGCCTGAACCCTATGGGCGCGTGTGCCCGGCAGAACTGTCACGCGCAAGCGTTCGTCCATGCTGTCCAGAGCAAAGTGCTCGCACAGCAGCAACGACGGGAGGCAGAGAGTGAAAATGATAAGAACAGCGTTTGTTACGGGAGCCAGCTCCACGACATCGCCCGCAGGGAACGCCGCGCCTACGAGAGCGAACGCGCCGAGCTGCTCCAGGCCCACTACGCGGGAGCGATCCCCATCGACCTGCTCAAGACCGAACAGGAGCGCATCAGCCGACGACTCGCGTTCATGGACGTGCAGATCGAGGCCGGGGACATGGAATACGACCAGGCCAAAGCCCATCTGAACGACTGCCTGGCACTGGCAGGCAACTGCTACAAGCTGTTGACGAGTGTGGACGATTCGCTGCGAAGGACCGCGAACCAGGCCTTCTTCGAAAAGCTCTACGCCCAGGACGACAACCGGATCGAGGGACAGATCGGAGAGCCCTTCAACATCTTCTTCGACCCCGAAATCCAGAAACTCAAACTTCATCCGTCGCTCGTTTGAACAACGGCCATCTAGTCGGGCTGCTGCGAAACTACTGCCAACAAGGGCGGAGAACCGCGGAACTGGCCGAACTCCTGGCCACTGCGCGAGGCTCGACGCGGGAAGCGGATGACCGGCCAATCCCCCAGCAAAACGCACTGCATCGATCGGCCGTGAGGCTCATCATCGATGACTATGCGGCCGGAGCATCCACGCATGAGCTTGCCAATCGGTACAACGTGCGCCGCAACACCGTCCGCGACACGCTCCGCCGCGCCGGGTTCGACCTCACCGCCAAGTCGAAGCGCGCAGCCCTGAGCGAGGAGCAGAAGGCCGAGGCTCGGCGTCTGTTCGCCAGCGGGGCGACCCGACGCGAGCTGATCGAGATGTACGGAGTGAGCGAATCCACGATCAGACGGGTACTGCGTCCTCGTCGATGAACGGCACCTACTCCTCTTCGGAGGGCCCGGCCGTCACGAAGCCCTCCTTCGCCATGATGCGCCGTCGTCGCGAGTACATGCGCTCCAGAAGCGGTACGTACATGTCGCGGTAGTCATGAACGGTGGCGGGGAGGTGACTGGCATCATGCCCGCGGGTGATGCGTCCGATCTGCTGGATCACTCGCCCCTTGAAGGAGACCGGAACTCCCAGGAACAGCGTGTTGAGCGCCGGGAGATCGAGCCCTTCGCCGGCGACCTTGTCGATGGCGAGGAGCACGTATGGCTGCTGCCGTGCTTCCATCTCGTTGAGAGACGCTCTAATGCTTCGGCGTTCCGCGGTGGGGAGGCGCCCATGGAGCCCGACCACTGGCGCCGCGCATCCCTTCAATGCATCTGCGAGCGCGTCGAGATGCTCGAGCCGGTTCGTCAGGACGAGGCACGTCCGCCCCTGGGCGACCGCCTCACTGATGTGCCGGGCGATCATCGCGTTGCGTTCGGGATCGGCGGCGAGCTCCGAGTAGATCGCTTGGATAGACGGCCCGTCTGTCCCGGGCTCGTCCGTGCGGAAGGTCGTCTCGTGGACGATCAGCTTGCGCTCCGCTCGCTCCTGAGAGTCGAGCACGTGCCGCACCGGCCCGCACTGCATCGTGATCAGGCCGTTCATCTGATCGGCACGGTAGGGGGTCGCTGTCAGCCCGACCCAGTAGCGTGCGCTGACATTGCGCAGGGCGGCCTCGGTCGCGGGAGCGGCGACGGCATGGCACTCGTCGACGATGATCTGCCCGTACTCTTCCAGCACCGCAGGGTCGGCGCTCCGGTGCGAGACGGACTGCATCATGATCAGGTCCACGACACCTCGCCGCTTCCGACGCCCGGCTCCCAGCTGTCCGATCTGCTTGTCGGTGAGGCCGAGGAACTGCTGAAGACGCTCACGCCACTGTGTGAGCAGTTCGGCCCGGTTCACGAGGATCGCCGTCGGCCTGGCGCGCTCGGCGATGAGCGCGCAGGCCATGACCGTCTTGCCCGCCCCGGGCGGCGCAACGAGCACTCCGGTGTCATGTGCGAGGAGCGCGTCGACGGCTTCCTGTTGCTTCTCTCGCAGCTGCCCCGTGAATGTCAGCTCCAGACGTGTCTGCGCCGTCGCTGTTGCCTCGATCGCTGCCTGGAATCCCGCATCCGCGAGGAGCGCCACGGTTTCGTCGGTAAGCCCCCGTGGTAGCCGCAGCTCGTGCTCGTCGTGCTCGAAGCTGGTGACCAGGCGTGGCGTCCCGAAGGTGCTGAACCGCTGTGCTTGCCTGCGATAGAACTCGGGGTTCGGCACCGATGCCATGTGCTTGAGCTCGGTGATCACGATGCCCGGAAGGTGTGCCGTCGGGACGTGCAACAGAGCATCGCGGCGAAGCTTCAGCGACCTATGCGCGGTTCCGCGCGCGGCCGCTCGAATGCTCGCTCGCCGTGGCCTGGCGCCCAACGACTCGGCGGGCCCCACGCGCGCCTCTGCGTGGCTCGTCGCTCCAAGTTCCCTGATTCGTTCTGCGGAGACGGGCGTCGTCGACGCGAGTGCCGCGAATTGGTCCTCGTGCGGACGCCATGTGTCGGGGTCGACGAACACGGTCGTCCCGCGTCGGCGGCAGTCGCCTTGCAAGGGCAACGCGATGAGGTTGCCCAGGCGCGCCCGCCCTGAGGATCGTTCGGGCAGCGTGTCCTGCGAGGGAAAGAAGCGGTCGTAGCTGCGGAAGTCCATCGCCGGCCTGCGGGTCATCGCAGCGCGCAGGAGCCGCATCCCGGCTGCGCGAGCCGTCATGGCGGGGAGCACATCCTCGAAGAAGATCCAGACATGCGCGCCTTCGCCGGAACGGGAGACCTCGGTGAGCGCGTGGATCCCAACCTGCTCGCACTCTGCGACGAAGGCCGCGGCATCGTGCCGCCACTCTGCGTCGTCGAAATCGCAGACGAGAAGCCTGCACTGGTCGCCTTCGAGCATCGGGTAGAGACCGATATGGAACTCGCGCTCCCCAGGAGCAGCCGCGCCCCGCAGATGCCGTTCGATCGTGCGCTCATCGAGTGGCAGGTAGTCAGCAGCGGTCTCGGAGCCGGTGTAGAAGCCGCCGCGCACGGCAGGGCTCCAGCCGGACTTCCCCGTGCGCGCGCTGGTCCAGCGCGTTGCGTAGACGTCGTTCCTGCCGGTGAAGCGCGCTCGGAACAAGGCGAGCTTCTCGGCGCTCGACGAGGCCGCCGTGACGGTAGGAAGCAGATCGGAGCGAGGGCGCGCGCCGACCGGCTCCTCTCGCTGAAGCTCCCTCAGCTGTTCGCGGGCTTCTGCAAGCTCCCGCTCCAGTCTCGCGATCCGTGTCCGCAGGGCATCGATCTCAGCGGTGGCCTCCGGACGGCGCACGGCTCCCAGGCTACCGAGCGCCCCCGGACCGCCGGTGATGCGCAAAGAAAAGACCCGGCGCCAGAGGCGCCGGGTGGTATGACCCCATGTTAGCACTCGTCACCATGGTGCGGGCTTCGTGATCCGGGACGAGATCACGTTCGGGAGCTGATGCGCGCAGAGGTCATCGGGCTCAAGACGGTACCACCAGTGGTTGCCTGCGCCTTCGGTCGGCGTCCCTGCGAGCTTGCCCGCGCGGACCCCTCTCGTCGGGTTGATCAGGCCGACGGGAACGTGCTCGCGCGCGACGCCGATCGGGTAGGCGAGGTCGCTGTCATTGCTGATGACGACGGCCGCATCCACCCTACGGGTGAGCACGTCGATCAGCAGATGGGAGGCGACGTTCACGTCGCTGCCCTTCTCCTCGCGCCGGGCGACGGAGGCCATGAACGTCGCGCCCGGGACGTCCTGGCCGCTGTGGTCCTGGATCATGATCGGCCAGTCCGGTTCGACGAGAACAGGTTTGCTGTTGCGTCCTTTGACGGCCAGCGGCGCCGTCGACACGCGCGCGACGTACGTTCCGAAGCTGATCCTCGTCGCCGAGCCCGTGTGCGCCAGAGCCCGCAGGTACACGTCCTGCTCCCGCTGCCCCTCGGGGTTGCTCGCGCCGCTGATCCGGGCCGTGCAGTAGGTGACGTTCTCGATCGTCACCTCTCCCCAGTGCGAACGGGTAGCGATCACACTCTCGACCATGCCTCGCAGATCCAGCCAGCGCCATCCCGACGTCGACCGCCCGCAGAGCCCGCGCGCACCGTAGTACAGGTTGTACCCGTCGATGTAGACGCCGACCCTCATACGGACGAGCATAGAAGCGACCACCGACGTCGAGACGCGAACCGGTGCGACATGCCACACCTCGATGACGACACCTACTGGGAAAGACGCCTGCTTCTGTGCTCCGACTGGGCGACAGGAGGGCCCGCGCTATCCCGTCTGACCCCGACGAAGCAGTGGCTACTCCACGCGTTCTATCTCCCATCGAAGCCGCTGCGCAGGAGCGCCGTGGCCGAACACCGCCGCCGAATCGTCACACGCGATCGAGACCTGCCGAGGCGAGCGAGCGTCGCCTTCCAGGAGTTCCTCAACGCGCAGGAAGCCGTCGATCACGACAGGCGAACGGCGCCTCCCGTGTCCCCGCGGCGCGGGCCGACGCGCGGCAGACGCGGCCGAGACGAGATCCGCCTCCGAAGTCTCGTCCGCCCCGAACCCGACGCGAAGCTTCTCGCGCAGGCGCTGTTGCTCGCCTGGACAGAAAGCACCTCAGGGAAACCCGACGACGATCCGCCTGGTTGACTTCCCACAAGGTACCTGACGGGAAAGAAAACAAGAAGAACCCTGGATTCGCGGCGTAGCCAGGTATTTCTCTCCGAACTGTTGCCGAGATGGCGACGGGTCCTTCACCCTCAACGCAAGAGTCAAGGTTGCAAGAAGAAGCCCCTCATCAGGCATTTTCTGACGCCCGATGAGAGACTTCCTCGTGTATCCGTCGGGCTGCTGCGAAACTACTGCCAACAAGCGCGGAAAACCGCGGAACTGGCCGAACTCCTGACCACGGCACGCGAGTCGACGCGAGAGATCAACGACCGCCCGCTCCCGCGGCAGAACACGCTGCATCGCTCGGTCGTCAAGCTCCTGATCGAGGACTACGAGGCCGGGGCGTCCACGTACGAGCTTGCCAAGCGGTACAACCTGCGCCGCAACACAGTCCGCGACACGCTCCGGCGCGCCGGGTTCGACCTCACCGCCAAGTCGAAGCGCGCAGCCCTCAGCGAGGAGCAGAAGGCCGAGGCACGGCGCCTGTTCGCCAACGGGACGACACGTCGCAAGCTCATGGAGATGTACGGCGTGAGCGAGTCGACGATCAGGCGGGTGCTGCGCTGTCGGTGATGAACAGCACCTACTCCTCGCCGGAAGGCTCAGCGGGCGCGAAGCCCTCCTTCGCCATGATGCGGCGCGCCATTGCGAATGCATGTGCTCCAGGAGCGGAACGCTCTTGTCGCGATAGTCCTCGCGGACTCCCTCGGCTGGCCAGAGGCGCACCTCGAGGAATCCGACCCTCTCCGCCGCATCTGTCTTCCCCAGGGCGACTGCCCCGATCTGAGCTTCGACGAGCGGCGGGAATGGAGACAGCGGAATCCGCAGCGCAACTGGTGACGCAAGCGGGCGACATCGCTGGGCGCTTTCCGGTTACCTCGGCAGACTAGGAGCATGCATCTTCCAATCCGGGCGCAGGGCACCACGCTGACCGATGAGCAGGCGAAGATCCTCGACGACGAGTTCTTCCTCTCCAATCCGCTCAGCCATTTCTCGTCGCGGGTCTCGATGCTGCTCGAAACCGCTCGATCGAGCTACGAGGCGAGCCCCGAGAACGAACCGGAGTTCTTCAAGACACTTGGTCTTGACAGCGCAGATTCGGCGCTCAAGTTCGATGCTCAGCACCGCAGCGTCCAGGTCGCGATCGATGCGTTGTCTCTTCGCCATCAGGCTGCCGAAGCCCTGACCCGTTTCATCTATGCACGAGTCGCCGCGGCGCCGCGGGATGGCGATGCGAAGTCCACCTGGCTGGCCATCGCCGACAGCCCAACTCCCATGATCAAGGTCATCGAAGCGAACAAGACGGCGCTTGACGCAGACCCACACCGATTCCTCCAGCTGCTCTTCCCGCCTGGCACTGTCGTTGAGGGGCCGGTTATGAGGGCTGCTGAGACGGCGGTGGCATGGGCGAATCACGCCGTGTGGTTGCTGACAAGCGATGAGCTTTCCATCAACGCAGCACACAACAAGCTCAAGCACGGCCTGGCGACGTCGGCACGCGGAGACGTGCGAATCGAGTTGATCACGACGCCACCGAACGAGGACGGGACGATCCCCACCAGCGCCTTCGGAGAAGGCAAGTCGATTCCGCTCTTCGACCGCCCGATGCTCACGTATCTCAGCCGACCGCCCAAAGAGTTGCGACAGGGCCTAGAAGCAGTCTCCCTCCGGGTCGACCTTCCCGTAGTGCTGACCGAGACCTGGATGATGGCGAATGTGTACGCCGCGATGTTCCACATTGCTGCCCGCGAACACTATGGCGAGAACCTCCCGGAGGGCGTCGCCCCGTACCCCACGCTCGTCGTTGGACGGCTGCCAGAGCACGTCATCGGTGGCCGTCCCCTGGGGTACCGGTCGGCGGTGACGTTGCCGCCCGATGGGACAACCGCGCCGCGCCCGTCCGGGGTCGCCTTCTTCAAGCAGTTCTGGCCGATGATCATTGACTTTGAAAGCAAGACCGAAGGCGTCGTCGTTGACGGGTAGCCGGGCGGATCAGATCAGTTGAAACGGAACGTGCGGTACGAGCTCTGCACGTTGAAGCGCCGGCCTTCCTTCCGTCGCTGCAGGAACCCCGCGACCGTGTCAACGTCGTCCGGCCGCATCCCAAGCGCCCGGCACTTCGTCCGCACCTGCTCAACAGTGATCGACACCCAGCGGTCCGGCCGGTTCATCATGTCCGCCTTGAGCATGGCTTCCTCGTTCCACTTCAGACCCGACGAGTAGCCAGCCGCCATCGCCGCGATGTGCTCGAGAATCCCATCCACCCCGTTCGGCAACGGTTCCTGCCGATCTGCTGGCTCCTCGACAGGCTGAGGCTCGACGGTACGCCCATGAAACAGTTGGACAGGGTTGGCGTCTTCGATCCACTCCGCCGTCTCGTCCTCATTCCACTCGATGACCGCAAGCGCGTCAGCGTCAACGCCCCACAGGCCATTCAGGTGCTTCCGGTTCGGCCAGGCGTAGAGCACACGGCGGCCCACGAGCGACCCCGTCGAGAAGCCCCTCCATGAAAGATGAGTGACTCCCGATGTCACCACCAGCCGCTTCAGGATGTCGCTATGCACCTGCTTCTGCGGCGTCACGACAACGATAGAGCCTCCAGGCTGATCCGCGAGCCACTGGATCGCTCGCAGGTTTTGCGGCTCGCGAGAGGTCTCCCCCTCGCTGAGCCGCGAGATCGCGACGGGGAACTGATAGGCGTCGGAAGTCATTGCACATCTCCTCGCTTGGGATCGTGAGACTCACGGTATCCGCAGCCTCCGACAGTCCTCCGATTGGTCAACCGACCCGCCACAGACCTCTGACGGCCCTCTTCGATGTCAGAGGGTGCGGGAAGAATAAAAGCACAACAAAACAGCGCTCGTTGATTGAGGTGCCCGAGCGGGAGAGGGTTCGACCCCCTCGCCTTGGCAGGAATCCTTGCAGCAACCGTAACTCTCGCGGTCATTCGTCTTTTTTCTGAAGTTCGAATTGACAAGAAGGCGAGGCATCGCATGGAAGCTAATAGGAAAACAAGACAACACCGCAGTACCAAACAAACATCCCGAGAAAGCTCTGGCAGTACCTATTGGAGACAATCTGGGCGATGGCTGCGGGAGCTTCGGTTAGCTCGCTCGGTTCCTGAGTCAACGATCACACGACGTCGCGGCCGAACTCGGCGTCACCATCGTCTCCGAACGGACCTACATGAGCTCGCATCGGCGGTTGGGCTTCAGCGCCCGCACCGTTCAATCCTGGCTCCGTGAACGTGGTGTCCGTTTCCGTGGCGCTCAAGGCTGGGAACGATGATGCTCGCTCACCGCACGAGTGCGCAGCGCAATGCTTCAGAGCGACCTGACTTGGGCCACGATTCCCGGTTTCGATGTTGATCATGGGATTGGCTAGGTGTGTCGTGTTTGGGGTTGCGCACTAATTGGGGGGTTGTGAAGCTATCAGTGTGGCGTATGTGCGGACGGTG
>Ga0334890_1002486_pt1 | contig 21147 bp, 19 predicted proteins | sample GraSluR1_MG_3_FD_207220 | JGI IMG/M metagenome (GOLD analysis project Ga0334890, IMG submission 207220) | Sludge microbial communities from methane-producing bioreactor in Wageningen University, Netherlands - Granular Sludge_31_08-R1 | ecosystem: Engineered > Bioreactor > Anaerobic >... | reverse complement strand
TGAAGGTTTTATCAGAGATGTTCATCTTTGAATTTCTCATGATGTATCCTAAAAGCTCTTTTCTAGACAGTTCTTTTTCATCTAGGGCCTGTAATATTGCTTCTTTCAGTTTATAATTTCGAGGCATATGACCACCAAATCACTTCCTACGTGATTATTTACACATAAGAGTATATAAACGTTTATTTTTTGTGATGATACAATAGTGGCGATAGAATGTTAAGTTATCAAAATTGAGGTGATATAAAAGTACAAAATTAGAATAATTTATATATCTGAAAGTATTATTATCATTTACTTGACTAAAATTATGGAGGTAGAAAAAATGGACATCGTAAAAGACGAAGGTGGACAAGGTGCAGCTGAATACATTCTGTTATTCGGAGGAGTAATCGTTATAGCAATAGTTGCACTAATAATCTACTACACTTACTTCACCGGCCAAGACTATAGTTCTCAAGAAGACATAGCAACAGTAAGAAGCACTGTTGGCAGCCACCACGAATAAGGGTAAAACAATCTAAATTTAGTGGAAAGATATGTTAATGGATGAAAAAGCCCAGATCAGTGCGGAAATGATCCTCTTAATAGGCGGATTGTTGATACTAGTTATCGTAGTCGGCATTTATGTACTGGATATATCCAATTCTGTGGCGGGTAACGTTTCTGAGGTATTAGATGTCGCCAGAGACTCAACCATTGGCAAATTATAGCTTTCCACAACTATTCTTTTTTTAAAAATATTAAATACATATTATAATAGTTCTGTTAATGGTTAAATTTAGATAAACTAGAAAATTGTTCTTATATTTTTGAATAAACCTTTAAATCCCTTATTTTACCCCCAGTAATTTCTTTATAACCCGGCATGACAAAATTAGCATCGTTCCAAACAAAGAAATAATCAATATGATTATCAGATAATTCTTTTTCTAAATTAGTGATATTATCCGTCTTTTTTGGGATTCCATAATATTTAGAATCTAAGTAAAATGCTATACCATTCATGCTAACCCATTCCTCATTAGAAGCTAGGTTTCCACCTTGTATACCCAGATTTTTCAAATTATTACTCAACGTATAATCTAAATCCTCATCATCTGCAAAAAGAAAAAGTTCACAGATAGGTTGAAGAACAAAAGCCAAAATCAAAATAATTAGCAAAATATTCCTCATCTTAAAATTAATTAATTTATTTTCAAATAATGTATTCACCATATAAAAGGCAGTAAACATCATCAAAACAAATATAAACCAGAAATATCTCCATTCTACCACAACCAGAGTATAACCTCCGATATAAATAAAAATTGTAGTTATTAAATACAGTATTCTCCTCTTTGAGAGTTTATCTACATTTGATTTGAGTATAACAATCAAGGCAGAAATTATAATAAAAATAGAAATTATAAAAAAGGTTTCAATAAGGAGGAATGAGATAAAAATATTTTCTACAATTAATTTAAATTCATATTGAATAGTATCCATTGAATCTAAAGGACTCCAATGCTTCATTTTTGTAAAGGATGGTTCACCCCATATACTGGTTGAGTAGCTGGTAGGAGGTTCAATTAAACCAACTTCATATAATGGGTGAAATGGAGTGTTACCCGAATATTCTGGACCCATTATATCCTTATTGTATTCCCCTGCGGTTGAAATGGTAAATTTTCCATATTTATCACTTATCGTGCCTATCCAAAGGCCGCTTATTAAAAAAAACACAGTTAATCCCAATAATAAATTCTTTAAAACTTTCTTTTTAACATCTGAATTACTCTTCCATAGATAAATAATGTTAAAAAGAATGAAATGTGCTAGGAAGAAGAAAAACAAATAACTTTTGGTTAAATAACCTAGAGCACCTAAAACACCACAAAAAATACCAAAAGACAACCTATTGGAATACTGCGAATCATATATAATGCTCAAATAATAAACGAGAATAAGTACCACCAGTAAATCAGGAGTATTTATCTTTAAACTGAAATATAGTATAACCGGGATCAAAGTGAACAGGAACACCCTTTTTATTGATCTATCCATTTCAAATTTGTTATATAACCTGGTGATACTGATTATTGTGAAAAAACCAATTATTATGCATATTATTTTTGTTATAAAAACATATTGTATCTGAGATGAGCTCAAATAAAAGAATGGAACCATTAACCAGGAAAAAAGTGGGCTCCAATAACCATTTATTGCTTCAAAGACATTTCCACCGGCATATGTTTTAGCGATATTGATATAAGAAATAGTGTCCGCACCTAAATAGAGGTAATAATTTAAGAAAATAGACGCTAAAATGGTGTATATAATAAGAGCAACGATTAATTCCCAATTGTTACTAATAAAAGAGTTATTATCCAATGTTAACTTAATTTTAGAGAAATCCAAAGTATCACCTGGGAATATAATTCGAATTATGAATTTAATATTATATTCCTAGATAAAATAGGTTTAGAATGAATATCTATACAAAAAATTATTATCTATATCTAACAATATTTATTTAAATCATAATTAAGTTGATTGATACTTTAAATTTGTTTTAGAGGTTAAAATGGTTCCATTTAAAAATTTCCTACAGAGTGGAAATGGAAGAGTTCAAAATTTTTTAAGAAGTTCAGATGACACGGATTTCTTAGAAAACGCCGAACTCCAGGAAAACGTAGTCATTGGACAGAAATATAAGGCAAGATCTAGACCCCCTATCATCGGCAAAAATGCGCTCATTCGCTCCAATTCCATTATCTACGACGACACAGAAATAGGGGACCATTTCAAAACAGGCCACGGTGTAGTAGTAAGGGAAAAAACCAGAATTGGTGACAACGTTCTAATCGGCACAAACTCAATTATTGAAGGACATTGTACCCTCGGAAATAATATCAGCATCCAATCAAATGTCTATATCCCAATTAATAGTATAATTGAAGATAACGTATTTATTGGGCCTTGTTCCTGCTTTACTAACGATAAATATCCTGTTAGAATAAATTATGATCTTAAAGGGCCGATAATTCGAAAAGGAGCCTCCATTGGTGCTAATTCAACTTTCCTCTCTGATGTAGAAATAGGTGAAGGAGCCATGGTAGCATCCGGTGCGATAGTAACCCATGATGTGCCTCCCTTCTATTTAGCTATAGGTTCTCCTGCCCGGATTAAACCGCTTCCTAAACATCTTAAAACATTGAATAAAATTTAGAAATTACTACATTTTTTTATTTCTTTTGAGAAAAGTATATTATACTAAAATCCTTATTTTATTGTATGAAAGTTTCTATTGTCATTCCCATGTATAATGAGGAAGAAAATGTTCTTAGAACGTTAGAAATTATAGATAAAGTTTCAAAAAATTTTGAAGACTACGAAATTATCGTAGTGGATGACGGAAGTTCAGATGACACATATTCCTTAGCTAGTAACTTTCAATCAAATAATTCAAGTAATGTACACATCCTAAAACACCCTGTAAATATGGGTATGGGTAGAGCATTGCGGACTGGTTTTGAAAAGGCAAGCGGAGACGCAATTGTAACTATAGACGCCGATTTAAGTTATGAATCATCTTATATTCCAAAATTAATAGACGAACTTGATGAATCAACGGACATAGTGGTAGGATCTCAATACATGGTGGGTGGTAAAACAGAAAATATCCCCCCTTTAAGACTGTTTATAAGCAAAACCGCAAATAAATTGGTGGGATATGCCATGGCCAATAATTTAAGCACAGTCACCGGTGTCCTAAGAGCATATAGAGAAGAAGTATTGGATTCAATTGAATTAGATTCTGATGGCACAGAAATCAATCCTGAAATAATTTCCAAAGCAAAAGCAGTTGGTTTTAATATAAAAGAAGTCCCGGTTACTTTAAAAGGCAGGGAACTCGGTAAATCAAAGGTTAGATACAGGAGAACCACCATCTCTCACCTGCTATTTTCTTTTTACGAAAAACCTATGATATTGTTTGGTGTAATTGGACTTATTATATGTTTGATTGGAATTATAAGTGCATTCTATTTATTTTATCAATTTTTAATTGGTACTTTGGACCCTACCAGACCTCTAATGCTATTTATGGTATTGATGATATTATCAGGCATACAGATACTGATTTTTGGGTTCGTATCCACCCAGATCAGTCTCCTTAAAAGAGAAATTTACGTTGTCCAGAAGGAAAATAAGTTACTTAGAAAAAAATTGAAATAATCATTAATTTTATTCCTTCTAGGTGTTTATATGGAGAATCCCCAAGTAGCAATTATTATTGTAAACTGGAATGGTTGGGAAGACACTATAGAATGCTTGGAATCGCTTTATAGAATTGATTATCCTAATTACGAGATAATTATCGTTGACAACCATTCTCACGACGATTCTGTTAAAAAAATCAAAGAATACTCTGAAGGTAAAGAGCTTACAATAATAGAAAACGAAGAAAACTGTGGATTTGCCGAAGGGAACAACATAGGAATTAAATATGCACTAAAAAATTTCAAACCTAAATATATTCTGCTTTTAAACAACGATACTGTAGTTGATAAAAATTTCCTGAAAGAACTGATAACTGCAGGAGAAAAGAATACACATCTCGGTATTCTTGGCCCTAAAATCTACTTTTATGATAAACCAGAAGTTATATGGAGTGCTGGCTGTAAAATCTCCTGGAAATTTGCCCGTGGTATACAGATTGGAACAGGTGAAGTGGATAAAGGCCAATATAATAACCCGAAAGAAGTAGAATACGTCAGTGGCTCTGCATTTCTAATCAAAACTAATGTTATAGATGATATAGGTCTGATGGATAAAGATTACTTCTTATACTTTGAAGAAAGTGACTGGACATTAAGGGCTAACTCGGCAGGTTATAAAAGCTTATATGTACCCTCAGCAAAAATCTGGCACAAAGTATCTAAATCAGGTGGTGGTATCTCCAAACCGATTGGTTTGTATTATATAACTAGAAACCGTTGGATTTTCATGAAAAAATGGGCGAAAAAAGGCGATTATGCAATTTTTATTATTTATCAATTCTTGGGGGCGTTAATTTTTCCTATTATTCTTAGTGTTTATTATAAAAACTTTAAACTCTTTTCTGCTTACTATAAGGGATTAAACAAAGGTATAAATCATAAATATCATGGTCGAATTTTATAGAAGACGGAAATTAATCATTTGGATTTAATTCTGGCTCTAATTATTTCTCTGTAAATTTTTGTTGACTAATCATACCTTAGAGATTTATTTAATTATCCATTGTTTTTGTAAATTTTCTAATAAAGGATTTTTTTTAAATTCTCTCCTTATGTCTAAACTTTTCGTTAATATTTTTGAAGTTTTTTTAAATTTACCCTCTTTAAATGAATAATAATAGCACAATATGAATGTTATCAAAAATTTGATAAAATAATTAGGTTTAAATAAAAAATTAGCAGGATGATATCTAATGGCTAATATTAACATATTTTTAGTTAGATGATATTTTGATTTGCTTTTAATCCAATTAAAATCAAATTTCGAAATCGTTTCAGAAATATTTCTTTTATGGTATACAATAGAATTTACTGCCAAAAATGATTGATATCCTTTTAATCTAATTCTCCAAGATAAATCAACATCTTCATATATTAGAAAAAAGTCTTTATCAAAAAACCCAATATCCTCCATTACTTTAGCCCTATAAAGAGCAGCAGCAGCACAAGCCCCAAATATCTCCCGGTTATCATATAACTTTACATATTCTGAATCCATACCTATATCCTTAGCACTCCAAGTTGTAAGCTCTTGTCCCAAAGAATCGATTATTTTACCCTCATGTTTCAGCAAAATGGATTGCACACTGCCCGCATTAATATTTTCTTCTGCTACTTTCACTAATTCATTTAAGAAATTTTTATCAACTACAGTATCATTATTTAAGAGAAGTATATAGTCTGGGTTTTTAGATTTAATGGCATATCTTATCCCAATATTGTTACCTTCAGCAAATCCATTGTTCTTCTTGTTTTTTATTAATGTAAAATCTATTGATTTGTCATTTTTAATTTGCTCATTTATTTTAGCTATAGATTCATCTTCTGAAGCATTATCTACAATAACGATATTAAAGTTAGGATACTCAATCTGTTTTAGAGACTTAAGACAATCTAAAGTATCTTCCCAACCATTCCAGTTTAGAATTATAATTGTTACATTTGGGATCATTTATGCACATTCAAAACCTATTAATTCTTCAATAAAGTCCAAATTTTATTTTTAAATAAAAAATAATATTTTTGAACAATTAAAGGATAATTTATAGACCAATCCCCCATCGTAGTGAGGATTACACTAGTATCCTGACCATGTTTACTTAACAATTTTTTTAAAGTCTCATAATAACCTTTGGATAAAGAATAACCTCTAGATCTGTGGTAAGCAGGCAAAGGGAGTACATAAACATCGTAACCGATCTTTTTAATGCTTAAACTATAATCAACAGCATATAAATGCCAACTATCACAATTTTCTTCATCAAAATTAATTTTTGAGAATATTTCTTTAGGAATGATAATTAAGCATTCATCTAAAGTTTGAACCTTCGTTGGGTATTTAAGTCCATGATTTGGTGAAACATCCCTTGGAGGAATCCCATCTTTAATATTTGTAATACTCCATCCTTTATTATAAGCCCGACCTGCAATTCCTGCAATTCCAAGATTTTTCAACGAATTTGAATGTTTTTCAGCATCAATTAACCAATTTTCAGACAGAAGTTCGATATCCTGATGCACAAACATTAAATAATCACCTGTTGCCTTCTGACCACCATAATTAAGGGCTTCTGCTGCTGATTTAAATTTGCTGTCTGAATTATCAACTAAAATTAATTCATAATTAGTGTTTTGATTATCTAAACTTTTAATTAAGTAATTATCGAGAATTTCCCTATCGTTATATACACATATAATGGAAAACATTTTATCATCAGTTAATCTATATCATCAATTAACAACTGCAATTGCGTATAATCTATAATATGTACTCGATTTTATAATTTTTAATTTGTAAAGTGCTAAAATTGGATAAGATAAACACCAAGGTAAATCAATTAATCCAAGTCCTATCACTTCTCTTTCATCGACTTTAAATTCAGAGAATTCATCCGATAGTAGCTTTTCTAAGTCTTGTTTAGTGAAGAAATTGGTGTGGTCTTGATCCAACATGTGATCATATGTTAGACCATATTTTTTGAGCTTGAAAAACTTTGTAACATTAGGAACAGATATCAATACTTTTTCTTTAGCTACTCTATTTGCTTCCTTCAAAACACGATCAGGTCGTTTAACATGTTCTAACACTTCAAATAATAATATTGTGTCGAAAGAATTATCTGGAAAATCTAAATTTTCAGCATCCATTATATAAGCTTCAATTCCTTTTTCAAGAGCTTTATCTACATATTTTTGATTTATATCCACACCAACACATTCAAATCCATATTTCTTTAATTTATTACAGTAATCACCAGTAGCGCAGCCTACATCTAAAATTGTTTCTCCAGAATGTTGAATCGCAAACTTAACTAACTTATCATGTACTTGATCATTTTTGGTATTCAAATACCAATCCCTTGTATTTCTAAATATTTCATTCTTGTCCATCTGAACAACCTAGAAGAATATTTTAATTTATTATTTGCCTAATTAAGTTTATATCTTCATTATCTATCTCTTTAATCAGATATAATAATATGAGATAAAAAATTGAAGATGAAATGATCAACAATAACAAATTTATATTTTTCAGATAAAAAATTAAAATACCCATAAGCACACTGGCAAATGTAATTTTTATTATATCCCTCAAAATTTTCTTAAAAGGAATACCATAATCAAATTTATAACCCATTTTAATAACACCTGTTACTAAAGCTATTTCTGTCAAAACAGTGACCACACAAGCCCCTATCAATCCATAATTAGGAATTAAAAGTAAATTAAGTGCAATGTTCAGCACCATACACAGTATAGAGATTTTAGTCAGTATAAATTGTTTGTTTGTAGCCTCTAATAATCTCACAAACCCTGCACCTGCAAATGTGAAAACTATAGTCCAAATCAATATTTGTAATGGAAATATCGATTGGGTATAGTCCGCACCGAATATCAATAGTATTATTCTATCAGCAAGAATGGTAACAGCTACCCCGAGGGGAATTGCTATTATTGTCATATATTTGAAATATTTTTCATTTACATACCTCAGTGATTCTGGTGATGAAATGTGCAACTTTGACATTGAAGGAAAAATTGTGATATTTATTGTCCCTGGAATAATTATTAAAAATAATACGATACGATAAGCTGCATTATACCAACCAACTACTTCATTATCCTGAATAATAGAAAGCATCACTGAATCTATGTAGGTATAAAGCATTCCTGAAAGTCCTGAAAGTCCAAAAGGCAGTGCTTCTATGATGGTGATTTTCCAAAACTCTTTATCATATTCAAATTTCGGAATCAAGAATTTATAGGAGCAAATAATTAAACTATAAATCAAAATTATGATGCTTGTAATGAGATATAACAAAGAAAATCCTACAACTCCCAAATTAAAATAGACCACCAATAAAACTCCGAGAAACATTAAAATACTATTTAAAATTAGTCCAATAGACTGGTATTCCATTTTTTCAAATGCTTGAAAAATAGAATTAAAGATTCCATATATCGAAGTTAAGATGATGGATATTGAAATGAAATAAACAACCATAACAACGTTTTCTGGGTAGCCTAATATATTAACCAATAATGCAATCAGACCAAATGTTGCAATTGACAAAACAATTTTTACGAGTAGTAAATTTCCCAAGAATTTATGTGCCAAATTTTTATCTCTAGCTACTTCTCTTACAGTTAGAGTATTCAAACCTAAATCGGCAAGGATAAAAAATACACTGGAAAAGGCCAAAGCAAAAGATAAAATACCAAATCCATAAGCACCTAAATATCTAGCAATATAGATTGTGTAGAAAAATATTAACAAATATGTAATTATCTGAGAAATAAAAAAGATGCTTGTATTCTTTGCTAATCTCTGTAACATACCCATATCAACTACATATCATCATAAACCTTTAAATATTCAGCTGCAATTTTTTCCCATCGGAATTTATCATGAACACTATTACAAACATTGGCTACAATCTTTTCCCTTAATTTTTCATCTTCAATTAGAATATATATAGCATTCGTTAGTTCTAAGACTTCCTTTTCAGGTACCAATATTCCTGTAACATTATTCTCAATTATATCAGGAATTCCACCCACATCAGACCCAATAACCGGCAAACCACAAGCCATGGCCTCTAATAAAACCACTCCCAGGCCTTCTGTATTTCCCTCTGAATCAATTATCGATGGAAGGACAAAAAGGTCTGATAAATTATATAAACGCAATAATTCCTCATCAGAAACGTTTTTTATGATTTCAACTTCATTTTCTAATTCTAATTCCGTAATGAGATTTTTTAGCTTACCTTCTAAAGGTCCAGATCCTACAATCTTTAATTTAACATTTCTGTGCTTTACCAAAACCTCTTTCATAGCCCTTATAAGATATTCAAACCCTTTCCGTTCTATTAAATAGCCCACTGATAATACTTGGAATTTATCTTCATTTTTTGGAGGTTTTAATGGTTTGAAGAAGCTTGTATCCACTCCAAACGGTATTACTTGTATATTATCTCCATTCAGTCCTATTTCCAGACAGGAATCTCTGGTAGCCGAGCTGTTGGTTATGGTTTTCTTTGCATTGTTCACCATCCATTTGAGTGCAAATATAGTGTGATATCTTTTCGAAAGATACACTTCCTCCCCATGTATGGTGTTAACAAAAGGTATTCCATATATTTTTTTTAAAAATAAGGCCCCTAAACCATTGGGTATAGGCCATTGCACATGAACAATATCCATATCATTAAATTTTCTCAGTGAATGTATTAGATTGAAAAAAAGAAAACTTAGAACCTGTAATTTAACCAGTAAGCCCTCTTTAACATTGTCAATCATCCCTGATCTACCGGCCAATTTTTGAAATCTTCGAGGATAAAAGTAGTTAAACCTCTCCACCTTCACTCCTTCTAGGTTAAATTTAGTCTTACCACCAGCATATGGGGCCAAAACACGTACCTCATGGCCATGTTTAACGATTTCTCTCATCAACCTATGAACGAATATACCGTGAGGATCATCCTCATATTCAGGATATGCAGATGTAATGACTCCTATTTTCATATTGGTGCCTTAATTTTTTTTATATTATAACCATTGATTAAATCATACTCTTTCATAAATAACTAAACTTCCAAATTGTTTTATTGGTTTATAAGAAGTTAAATTGATCTCCTCTGAAGAGAAATAATAATCTGCATTGTTTTCTACTAAGTACTTGTTAAAAGTTGAAATATCCTGTTGTGTAAAGTTGTTATTTTTCGACCCGCCAAGAAGTGCTTGGTTATTTTTAAAGGTAAACATGATCTTCACATCTGTTTTTAAATGCCATGCTAGATATGGCCATAAATTAGAGTAAATAACTTTATTTTTATAGTCCGGTTCATAACCCGTAAACCATTCGCTTGCTAAACTTATTTTTTCATTTGTGACTTTAGTACCTTGAAATCCCTCTTCTATTGATGGTAATAGAGATGCTGTGGATAACAAAATCAATAATGTGAGAATCAAAGCAAATGCTGGAAAAACTAAGCTACCTTTTTTCAATTTAACTGTTAATTTACTGAAAATAATTCTCAACCCTAATAACAATAAGTACGCTACCCCCGGGGCCATTAAAATGAAGTACCTACTACTTTTAATAACATATACGCTGTTAAAGATGAAAAATGCCATAAACCATGAAAATACCAACAAGTGCAAGTCAATATTTTTTATATTTAACTCTTTTACCAAAGTGAAAAATACTAAACCGACTGCCAAGAAGATTACTTCACTGGCAATGTAATGAAGCTGACCAAATGTTACAATGAAAATTAAGGTTAAAACGGTGAATATTAATAATTTAAATTTCAGATTCCCTTTCTCTCTATTTACTATACTCATGAGTTTATTTTTAATGTCATGTTGATTTTTAACCCTAATTATAGAATAAATGGCCAGTCCGATGCCTATTAAAAATACTATTATAAAACTTTGAAATCCAGTATAACTAAAGAATCCCTTAACGTAAAATAAAGGATCGGGATTATATGGGTGATACTCAGGTGAAAATATCCTGGAAGTTGCACTAAAAGTATCCATAAAGGGAAAAAGGATATTACCAAATTCTATTTGATAAAACCATAAAACAGGTATTATCAGTAGGAAAGAAGCTAATATTCCCCATCCTATATATTTGAAACTCTTAATTTCCTGTCTATTCATGAAAATATAGAGAACTATTGGGAATATTATAAGACCTGCATTGAATCTTGCTAAAAAGGCCATCATCCAGAAAAGGAAAAATAAAATAAAGAATTTTGAATTTTTTTTAACAGCTAAAACCAGAAAGTAAAATGCCCAAATTATAAATGCTCCACAAGTAAAATCTGAAAATCCTAACCCAGACATTAGTATGATATTAGGGAAAGTAGCATAAAGTAACCCTCCAAAGAAGCTTTCGATTTTATTGAAATGGAGATTTAATAATAAATAGAATCCTATTAATCCAAATATGTAAATTAAGAGATCTACAACATATGCAGTAGTTGTAGAGACAAATCCAAGTTTAAAAGCTATTGCAATTAGTAACGGGAAAAAGACTGGTCTGGTCCAATCATAGTATCCTACTCCCTGGCCAGAGAAATAAAGGGCGTTCAACAGGAAATCACATGCATCTGATAGGGGCCCAATATCTATCTGAATTAATAATCTGTAATAGGATATAACACTTACTATGATTATTAACAGGATAAGTGGTAAGTAAGGGACGAAATATTTATTTAAATAAGTTTCCCTATTATTTTCTTTATCTATCTTGTTAAAGAGTTTCAATTAAATACTATCCTGTTAATGGTTCCTTTTATAAATCGTCAAATACCCAAATTTGTTTATAGGGTCATAATTATTCAGATTAACCCAGTCACGAATACTGAAGTAGTAATCGGCGTTATTCTCAACCAAAAAGTTGTTAGCTGAATCACTATCTTCTTCTGTCGGTTTATAATCCTTTAAATTTAAATAATATTTTTGATTATTTTTAAATTCTGGCATTTTTCGCACATTCATCTGTAGAAACCACGCTGTATTCGGCCATAGATCAGAAAATACTATTTTAGACTTATAATCTGGGTCATAGTTCACCAGCCAGTGGCTAGCTTCTTCCATATTAATATTGTCAGTTTTAAGATTGTTATTTGCGTCTGTAATAGTTGGTATATAAAAAGCAGTGGACAAAATTATGACCAATATAAATATTGGGGCAAAATAAGATGTTAATTTTCTCTGTTTTATTAAGCCAACCTGGTTTTCTACTATTTTCAAACCTCTAATCAAGAAATATGCAAAAGGCGGCAATATCATCAGGAAATATCTTATATCCTTAAGTGAATATGCACTAATAAAAATTAAAAACGACGCAAACCATGATAAAAATAAAAAGTCTAAATCATATTTATTATCATGTTTTAACAGTTTAAATAAACCCAAAAGTATGAAAAAGAATAATATCTCGCTCAATAGATAAGAAACACTTCCCCAACTAATCAAAAATACGACAAATAAAATAGACAAACTTAACTTTATTAATAAATTTTCTTTGAAATTAATTTTAAATTCTGGAATACTTGATTTTCCAAGGAATAATTTTATATAGCTAAATAATAAACCCCCCACTATGGTTAATATAACCAATAAAGCCCCATTTCCAATTACTAATGGTAATAATTTTATGTAGAAGAATGGATCTGGATTATAATCGAAATGCTCACTTATAAGGTTTGAACTCGTACCATAGAAATCTAAAAAAGGAAATAGAGGATTTCCATATTTAAATGAATAATATATTAAAACAGGAATGATTATTAGAGAAGATATGGCGATTCCGAAGGCTATGTTTCTTTGATTTTTTATATTTTTCCAATTTATCAGGATATATAGGAACAAAGGGAAAATAATTAAAGCTTGATTAAATTTAGTCAAAAAGGCCAACATTGCTAATGGGAAAGAGATAAAAAAGAATTTTGAATCCCTTTTAACTGCTAGAACAGCGAAATACAAGGCCCATATTGAAATGGAAATGCTGGAAAGTTCAGGGAAACCCACTGCGACATAAGTTAATAATATAGGGAATGTTGCATATAAAAGACTACCTAAAAAGGAATATAAAGAATTGAAACGTAATTTTAAAAGTAAAAACAATCCAATGGTTCCCAAAATATAAAATATTCCATCTATGATAAATATTGGGGCTACTGAAAGGCCATCAAATCTGAAAACAATCGAAATCAGATAAGAAATGAATGGTGGCCTAAGATCAGAATAACCTATACTTTTACCTGCAAATTCAGCAGCATTTGCCAAAAAGTCATATGTGTCATAAGTTGGTCCTATTACGAGTTGTATTTTTATCTTCGAATAGGTGATGATAATCAAAATAATAATCAGGAAAATTAATAGAAACCATCGATTACTCTTGATTTTGTTCAATATTTCCATTAAAACATCCCTTTTATTTTGATAAAACTGTAAATACAATCAGTTGAGTCAGCTTTTTTTCGCCTGGATTAAACCGCTTCTTAAACATCCTAAAACATTGAATTAATTTAATTCCTATATTCATTTATTTATTTCTGGAATAAACTTTTAACCATGATATTTTACCATTAGTTATTTCTTCATAGTCAGATAATTGATAACCACCATTATCCCCCCAAACTAAATAATAATCAATCTCATTGCTTGTTAATTGATCATTTACTGAGTTTACATCTTCATTATTTATGGTTGTCCCATAGTATTTGCTGTTTAAATAGTATGCCTGATATAAGGATAATTCCCATTCATCATTGGAAGCAATATTTCCTTTCACATTATAGACATTCTCTAACGACTGGCTTAGAAGATATTCATCATATCCCACGTTGAAAGTAATAGCTAGGTTCATGACTGGTGTTACGATAAATGAAGTTAACAGAAATGCCAGTAGAATATTTCTACCAAACTTTTTCAATTTATCTACATTGTAGAAATGGTTAATTAAATAAATACCTGTTATCATGGTTAAAATATAAACCAACCATAAATATCTGTTTTCAACCACAATAAAGATATAAAATACTGAAAATACTAATATAGTAACCAATAAACATGTTATTTTTCTTCTGGATTCTTTAAAGTCTGTTTTTATAACAAATAAAATTGCACCTATCAGGATAATTAAGGAAAGAATGGAATAATTTACAAATATACGTAGGATACTAACTGAATTCTTCCAAATAAGATTCAGTTGATGCTTAAAATTATCCCCGGAACTAAAAACACTCCATGAATTCATTTTATAGATAGAAGGATCTTCCCATGCACTTACCGCGCTATTATTTGGGGGTTTCATCAGCCCCTGGTAACTCCATGCTTGTCCCTGGGATTCTGGACCCACTATTTCATAATTATATCCCCCAGAGGTCCCTATTGTCAAATAACCATATTTATCACTAATTACTCCAATCCAGGCTCCGCTGATAATAAAAAATATAGACAACCCCAATAGAAAGTTTTTTAGAATCACCTTTCTATTTGAAACAGTTCCAAAATAAAAGTAGAAATTAAAGACGATAAAATGGAATAAAAAAAACACGAAGGCATAACTTTTAGATAAAAAAGCTAAACCACCAAATAAACCACAAAATATACCATTTTTTAGATTGTAAGAGTAATATTCATCGAAAAAGAAACTTAAATAAAAAACCAAGCAACAAACAACCAATAAGTCAGGATTGATATTAACAAACGAAAATATGAGCATTGCAGGGATTAATGAAAATAGAAAAGCTATCTGGACCTCATTTTTTATCCCAAACTTATCAGATAGTAATTTAACTCCTATTATTATGAAAAAACCTATAATTAAGTTCAATAACTTAGCTAAATATAAATTTTCTAGAGGACTGGAACTGAAGAATAAAAATGGAACCATTAACCATGATAATAACGGCCCCCAATAAGCGTTAATAGCATTTTCCCAATCCCCTATAAGATATTTTTGAGTTATACTGATATAGGATATTCCATCAGAATTAGTAAGATACTGGTAATGATTTAACAAAACAAGGCCAATTAGCAAATACACTCCTAAAACAGTTAAAATCAAATAATTCTTCCGAATAAAAGCAAGTCCATTCAATTTAACCACTATTTTCTTAAAAATAAATCCCCTCATTCAACCTTGGAATCATAGCCATCAAAACACATTGCTCAGTATTCCCGGTACGGTCCAGCAGCCCTCGGGATAGGTAACTCACCGCACCCATCTTTTCACCAAGATTATCCACACCAGTCAGTTCGTCCATCACATCTCCCACTTCTTTTCCGTTTAACACTTCCTCCACCACTGACGGTGGATATTCGAAGCCCGCGCTCACGCCTAGGGTTGTTTTTTCCCCGTCGTAGATGGCGCACCACTGCAGGTCGACGTAGCCGGTGATGGTGTGGGGTGCTTCTAAGAGGCCGGATTCTATGCCCACTCCCAAGTCACAGCCAAGCGAATACGCTCTTTTTGCCCGGTTTACCGCGCCTTCTATGGTTTGTTCAAGACCTATGGGTTGATCTGGCACTCCGGAGTTAACCTGGACTGGGGATACAATGAGATCATTGTAAAACTTGCCTAATACATTCCTGGTGGCCTGGACTTTCACTGGATTTTGCGAACCTACCTGTACTATCATAATTTCCTCACTTCATCATATAGTTACTAATAACTGACTTAATTTCAGTATATGTAACATATATAGTTTGCTCTGAATTCTTTTATTTAAAAACCAGAATTTATTAAATAGAATCCCAGCCGAACCCTTATCTTTCAGATTGTCAAAATCAATCCTTCAGTACCGTACCAGCAACATCGATCTCTCCTTCCCGTATCCGGGTGGAGGAGATGGGTTTGCCGTCATCGGCCAGCACCATATCGATGGTTATGATGTCCAGGGGTTTCATGCCTTTCTTCTTCCTGATGTCGTTTATCATTTGGGCGGTGGGTTCGGTCTCTTCACTTACCACCAGGGCTTCTATGTCTTCTTCCTGTATGGTCGGTCCGCAGGAGTCGTCCAGACGTGATACTATATAGTTGCCTGTGAATTTTTCAAGTTCCCAGACTAGATTGGACATCCTCTCACTACAGGGTTCTATAGGACCCTTATCCTGGGCAAATTCATCCGATGTCACCCCTATAAGTACCAGTTCGCTCAGCTGGAAGGCTTTACTCAGGAGTTTCAGATGTCCTTCGTGGAATCTGTCAAAGGTTCCCCCTACGGCTAACTTTCTATATTTTTTCTTGTGCATATTTTTTCCTGCCATTCGTTACCTTGATTATGTTTTGAAGTTAAAATATAAGTTATGCTCCGGGAACATAACGTGGTCATCAAGGATCCCCGCCGGGTGGATTTACGCTTCGCATCCTGCTACCCCAATCTTTACCGCAGCGCCATGTCCAGCCTGGGATTCCATATCATCTACGATTTTCTAAATTCACGGGAAGACGTGTACTGCGAAAGGGCTGTGTATCCCTATTTTAGGACCCTGGAATCAAGCTCTCCCCTTAAAGATTTTGATATAGTTGGTTTTTCCCTGCAGTATGAGCAGGACTACTTCCATGTCCTGGAGATGCTCCAGGAAGGGGGAGTACCCATCAGGAAGAGTGAAAGGACCAGTGAGGATCCCCTGGTTATTGCCGGCGGACCATGTGCGAGTTCCAACCCGTCACCCATGACTGATTTTATAGATATCTTCCTGGTGGGGGAGGCAGAAGTTATGTTGGACCAGTTTTTAGACACCTACCTCCAACTGGACAACCCCCGGGAAGAGTTAGACGCCTTCCTGGATATCAAAGGGGTTTATGTGCCGGATAACCCTGTGGAAATGGTTATAGTAGAAAATATGCGGGATGCCTGGCACCCCATCAAACAGGTTATACCGGAAACCGATGATAAGGATTTCATACCTGCCTTTGGCCGGGCATTTCTATTAGAAGTGTCCCGGGGCTGCACCAGGGGGTGCCGGTTCTGTATGGCCGGGTGCATGTACCGCCCCCGGAGAGAAGCACCCTTAAAAGATCTGTTAGAGATCGCGGAGAAATGCAGGCAGGCCACCGGCCTCGACCGGGTGGCTTTGATTGGAGCCGCAGTATCTGATTACTCAAAAATCGAAGAATTATGCCTGGAATTATATGAAAGGGATTTCCAAATAACAACACCATCTTTAAGGATTGAATCTATCTCTGATGAACTCTTAACCACCCTGAAAGAGAGCGGGCTTAAAACCATCACCATAGCCCCAGAATCCACCTGTAGAATCAGGAAAGTGGCCAACAAACCCATCACCAATGATGACATCATAACTATAATGAATAAGGCATTTAATTATGATCTAAACGTTAAACTTTACTTCATGCTGGGCCTACCGACGGAAACTAGTGAAGACCTGGATAATCTACTTAAATTAATCAAGAATTTAGAGGAAATTCCAGAGAGAAGATCAGCACTCCGTATAAGTATAAATCCCTTCATCCCCAAGCCCCATACACCCTTCCAGTGGGTGGATTTTGACTTCAAAGAGATGAAAAAGGATGTTAAATTCTTAAAATCAGAATTGAAGAGATCCAACCTCAAAATAGACAGTCCCCGGATGGCCCTTATACAGTACGTCTTATCCATGGGTACTGCTGATCTGGGAAGTACCATTCTAAAATCTCTGAAATCTAAAGTCCCCATAAGGGAATGGGAAAAGTTAGCTCCTAAGTGGGATATGGATGATGAACTACCCTGGGATAACATCCATGTGGGTGTTAGGAAAGATTATCTCAAGGAAGAATATTTAAAAGCTTTAAATGGCGTTTTAACTCCCTGGTGTGAAATTTTCGGGTGTTACGATTGTGGTGCCTGTGATAAGAGTACTAAATCCTATTAATTAACTGCCTGATCCTTCTGAGGAACCTGGCTAAAAACACCTCAGGGTAACGCAGTCTCCGGGCGAATAAACCTTCTTGGTGAATTATTTCCCGTCTTACACGGGTAAGTTCGTGTTCTGGTGAATATCTTAGATATACCGGCACTCCCACCAGTATAAGGATGACCCCTATGATTATCTGATTAATCTGGGTTTGGGTTATCATGTAGATACAGACTATGATCCCCAGTACAGGTACAAATCTGGGTAGTTTTATTCCCCCTCCAATTCTTTTTTTAAGGGGGAAGACTGCAAAACAGGTTACCAGGTAACAGAAGAGTATGGCAAAGACGGATAAGATTATCAGCTGGTCTATGGTGCCGAATATGGCTGCAATCAGTGTTACAGAACTCTGCACAATTAGGGAAACGTAGGGGGTACCATATTTGGGGTGGATTTTTGCAAATGCATGGGGTAAGAGAGCGTCTCCAGCCATAGCATATGGTATCCGTGCAGCGGTGAGCACTCCAGCTTCATCAGAACCGGATATAGAGAAGAGGGCACCTACAGATAAGAGCAAAGCACCTAACACTCCCATTATGGCAAATCCTGCCAGGGCTAAAGGAGCGGTGGAATGGGAAAGCATTTCCCAGGGTATGGTTCCCACCACCAGGAAGTTGGTGATTACATAGAAAACCATTATAATCACCATCCCAAAACTTATAGCCAATGGTATGGTCTTTTTGGGATCTATTATCTCATCAGAAGGGACTGTGACCAGTTCAAACCCTATGTAAGCCCAGAATATCAATACCAGGGCACTGCCCAGGCCCCCTAATCCCAGTGGGAGGAAGGGAGTGAAATTTGAAACCAGCACGGTTGGATTCATGGCTAAGAAGACGATTCCAACCACGGTGAATACGAGTAAAGGGGTTAACTTGAGGATGGTCAATATATCATTGGCCTTCCCGGCCTGTTTCACCCCCACTATATTAATCACGGTTAAAAAAAGGACGAAGAGTACTTTGATGGTTATCTGTAAAAATAAGGGCATATGGGGATAGAAATAGGATAGATAAGCTACAAATGCCAGGGGAAATACTGCTATGGCACTCCATTCAGCGATGATCAGTGCCCAGCCCACTAAGAAACCTATAAAATCTCCAAACGCCTCTTTAGCATAGGCGTACGGCCCACCTACCCGGGGGATTATGGAAGAGCATTCAGCGAAACAGAGGGCTATGGTGATGGCCATTAAACCAGCTATTACCCAGGCCAGTATGGATGCCGGTCCCAGGAAGCCTGCTCCGAAGGCAGCGGCGATGTATATGTCGGCACCGACTATGGCCCCGATGACCAGGTTCATCACATCAAAAAAACTCAGGGACTTTTTCAGGACGACCATAGTGTTCTATATATATCCTTAGAGAAGAAATACATATAGATCACAGACTGGAAATAGATAACAGTTGTAGAAAGTATTAAAATGGGTAATATCCATGCGACCATCAAAAAGAGTAAAAGATATCAGTCTTTCCGGGATAAGGAAGATGTTCGAACTGGTAGGGGAAGATTCCATCAACCTCGGCTTAGGTGAGCCGGATTTCGACACACCACCCCACATCAGAGAAGCAGCCAAGAAAGCCCTGGACGAGGGATTCACCCATTACACCGTTAACAAAGGCATAATAGAGCTCAGGGAAGCTATTTCTGCTAAACTTAAAGAGGATAATGGTATAGATGGTTCTCCGGATAACGTAATAGTTACGGTTGGTGCCAGTGAAGGCCTGCAGATTGCCTTAAATGCCCTGGTGGATGTTGGTGATGAAGTTTTAATCCCTGACCCTGGCTTTGTAGCCTACGACGCATCAGTTAAACTGGCCGGTGGTAAATCAATCTCAGTGAAGTTGACCGATGAAGACGAATTCCGGATGACACCCGAGAAGGTCCAGGAGAACATCACCAGTAAAACCAAGGCAGTTATCATCAACTCCCCCTCCAACCCCACCGGGAGTGTCATGACCAAAGAAGATATCAAAGGCGTGGCCCAGATTGCTGATGACCATGGAATAGCGGTTATCTCCGATGAAATCTACGAGAAAATTATCTATGACGAGAAACATTACAGTCCAGGAACTTACACCGAGAACAGCATCACCATCAACGGTTTTTCTAAGGCCTATGCCATGACCGGATTTAGAATCGGATACGTAGCTGCCAGTCATGAGATAACCGAGGAAATGTTGAAGGTGCACCAGTATAACACGGCCTGCACCAGTTCCATCTCACAGAAAGCCGCTTTAGCTGCTCTGGAGGGGCCCCAGGAAAGCATCGCTTTGATGGTTAAGGAGTTCAGGAGGAGGAGGGATTTGATGGTCAGCCGTTTAAGGGGTATGGGTATCAGCTGTGTAGAACCTAAAGGCGCCTTCTACGTCTTCCCCAGGGTCAAGTTCCCCGAGGCTTTTGTGGCCAGAGCCCTGAAAAAGGATGTGATTCTGGTCCCGGGTATATCCTGTGGAATCTATGGAGAAGATCATGTCCGGTTATCATATGCTGCTTCTTATGAAGAAATTGAGGAAGCTATGGACAGGTTAGACAGGATTTATCCTTAGACATAATTTTTAAGTTTTCTCGATTAATTTCAAGTTTTGATTAGAAATATAAATGTCAGGAACAGTCGTTTTCACATGTACATGTCTTGCGACATCTTTTCCATCGATTATAAAAGAAAAAGATGCATCAGCTATCACATCAGATCTTTCTGATCTGACTTTGACTTTTACATCAAAGTCTTCTTTCAGAATGTCACTTGATATGTTCAAAATCTTAGATGCCTGGAGAAGTTCAACTGCTACTAATTTATTGTCTTTATCGAAATCAAGTATCATATCTCCTGCATCGATTGTTCTAACAATCTGATAATCCTTATCTACTTTTAAATAAAGCAGGTCAATATCGCCTTCGTATCTTTTAATGAGCTGGACCATTTTATCCTCTTCTCCCT
>Ga0334890_1002482_pt1 | contig 21156 bp, 19 predicted proteins | sample GraSluR1_MG_3_FD_207220 | JGI IMG/M metagenome (GOLD analysis project Ga0334890, IMG submission 207220) | Sludge microbial communities from methane-producing bioreactor in Wageningen University, Netherlands - Granular Sludge_31_08-R1 | ecosystem: Engineered > Bioreactor > Anaerobic >... | reverse complement strand
CTAACCGAAAACGAAAATCTGGTGCAAATTGCCGGCCGCTGGTTTCCCCAGGCCCTCCTTGTCGATATCAACATCGGCTACCTCAATATGGCTGAAGCCCTTCTCGAAATGGAAGAAGGCGGCCCCCTTTCCACGCATGCTATCCTGAAGCAGATTGAACTCCCCACAGATGTCAATGAAAAACTGACAGAATTCTCATTAAATTTTGCATTACAGGAAGACCCCCGCTTTGATGAAGTCGGCCCCGCCGGTGAAACCATGTGGTTCCTCCATCAACTGGAACCTGCCATGGTGCGTGAAACCCCCATCTACCTCAAACATTCCGAGTTTGAGTATGATCTCGAAAATCTTCAGGAATTTACCGAAATGCTGGAAGAAGACGTCATTGATGAGTTACAACCGGAAAATGAGACCTGCTGCGAAGATGAGGAAGTGGCTGTCACCCTCATCTTCCCGCACTGGCAGTCTGGCACCCTGCCCCTCTCTGACCGGATTCACCGCCTCTTCCCCACCGCTTACGAAGCCCCGCGTGTTCAATTCACCTTCATTGACGCCGACACGGACGAAACCTTCCCCGGCTGGGTAGTTCGCACCGATAAATACGTCTACGGCCTCAAGGAATGGTACGAACAGAATGAACTCATCCCCGGGAGTATGGTCTACATCCGCCGCAGCGATGAACCAGGCAAAGTCATCATCCGCACCGAGGGCAAGCGATCCAATCGCGAATGGATGCGCACCGCTCTCATCGGTTCGGATGGCGGCATAGTCTTTGCCATGCTCAAGCAGATTGTCCCCCCTGGCTTCAATGACCGCATGGCCGTTGTCGTCCCCGATACAGAAACTCTTGAAGAAATGTGGAAGAATAAAACTTTCCAGAAAAAACCTTTTGAGAAAATGATCGCCTCCATCTTCCAGGAACTGGCAAAATTAAACCAGCAGGGTCATGTCCATGCCCTTGAACTGTATGCAGCTGTGAACATCGTCCGCCGCTGCCCGCCTATCGCCATTCTGGACGCTCTCTCAAAAGCCTCCTGGGCCAATCACCTCGGAGATCTTTATTTCACAATGGAAAACCCCAAACAATCAGGAGGTGCAAATGACTGAGAAAAAAAGTTTCAGCCTGCTTAAGCCAACCAAAGACACCCCCTTTCATATCGACTTCGATTGGTGGAAAGAAAACGACAACGATTGGCACATTTATCTAAAAAGCTACCTGTGTGAAGAACACCGGCAGCAGTTTGAAGAACTTGACCAATCCATCATGATTGACTGGATTGACCCTGAAACTGCCGAAGTGAAGCAAGTCAACGGGATTCAGCACACCCTCATCTCCCACTGCGCCAAGCAGCCGGAATTCATCACCCCGCAAACTTCTCTCGTCAACGCGGTTTTCCGCCTTTTTCTGGCCAACGGCAATACCCCGCTCACCCCGCTGGAAATCGCCGAAGCTACCCAAAAGCCCGCCAACACCATCTTGCTCACCATTGGCGGCACCAGAGTGTATAAAGGCATCCGTCCCTGCCCAAAATAGGCAAAGCTGGTTTATAATGTTCACGCTACGCCATCATTGCCATTTCTTCATCCAGCCCCTGTAGCTCAATGGACAGAGCGTCGGTCTTCTAAACCGCAGGCTGTGGGTTCGAGTCCCGCCAGGGGCGCCTGTTTTTTTGCGGCGTATTATCGCTGCGCTCCACCCAGCGTTCATTCTAGGGAAACCATGACAGACAATAACAACACAAAAATTATCCTGTGCGATGACGATCCCACCATGCGCTCCCTGCTTGAAACCCTCCTCGGCATGGAGGGCTATCATGCCTTATCCTTTATCGAATCAACGGACGAGAAATTTATTGACTATCTGATCGCCGAGCAGCCCCAGGCTGTCCTTCTGGATGTCCACCTCACCTATTCAAACGGCATCGACCTGCTCGTAAAGATCAAGCAGAAAGAGCAGTTAAAAGATATGGCCGTTTTATTGACTTCCGGCATGGACTTACGAAAAGAATGTATGGAAAAAGGTGCCGACGGTTTTTTGTTAAAACCTTATATGCCTGACGATTTAATTTCTTGGCTGCACAAAATCCTTGATTAATCCCCCAACCCCAAATTTCAGGACGGCTTCTTCACGTCATACGCAGGTCCCCACTTCCCCACATAACTCCTGCTAAACCCTGACTCCAGCGCCGCCTTCAATGAATCCCCGCGGCGCACAAGCACCACAGGAACGTTCCTTCCCTGCAAGCGGATAAACGCTGCCTCTTCATCTTTCGGCGGTTCAGCGCCAAATGAATGTGCATCCACCACGACCACCACAGGACGCAAATCCCGCCACAGGATCTGTTCTACGCTTCCCGCCAAATCTGCTGTCAAGGAAGTCGTCACCAGCACAACCACGCTGCCCCGGGCAATGTGGGAAATCTGCGCTTCAACCAATGCCCGCAATGGCATTTTTCCATCCGGATGCACAAAAGCCAGCAATTCAAGCAGTTTGCCCAGTTGGCGTTGTCCGCGTTCAGCAGACAAAATTTGTAATCGTTTCCCCGCACACGCCATCCCTACGTCTTGACCGCTGCGGATAAAATACTTCCCAATAGATGCAGCAATACTAACCGCATACTCAAACGATTTTGGCGGCAATTGGATTTCTTCCCGGTGCTTCCACAGCCAGAATTGATCCACTTTCGGATTGGGGGGTTGATAGGGCAACGCCCTGTGTGCGGTATACTCTGCGTCCAGCAAGATCCAAACGGATGCCTGTGGATTCTGTTCAAATTCCTTCACGATCAATTTATTCTTCTTCGCCGAGCTGGGCCAATGGATGCGCTTCAACGCATCACCTGGCACATACTCCCTCACCCCGGCGGCGTGCGGTGTAACCTCCAGCGACCGAAAACGCTGCGCCTTGCCACCCGGCAGCAGCCCAGGCGGGTAGGGGAATGAATCAATATCTGCCAGATAAGGCAGCGTCATCAAATGCTTAACATGGGGGATCACTTTTTGAAATGCGAACAACCCAAACAAATCACCCGAATGCAAAATCGTCGGCCCCAGCGTCACATCTCCCCGCTCCAGCAGCAGTGTATAAGCCGAGTAATTCCGCCGCTCTCTTTTTCCTACCCAGGACAATACTCTCGCTCCGCCCCCGCCAGCCAGCGTTGAACCGTCCATTACTTCCAACCACAGCCGGACAAAAGGAGTTGTATTTTCAACCTCAAACCGTTCTTCAAAAACCTGTCCGTATTCTTTCCGCGCTTCACGGGATGATCTTCGCACTTCATACCCCCGCACAGAAAATACCCCCATCACATAACTTGTGATCAATAAAAGCACGCAGAGAAAGATAATATTGCTGAATAGTTCCGCCTGTGTGCGAAAAGCCCCCCAGATACTCGCAGCCAGGATGGCGAGAATATACCAGAACGTTGGCCGAAGCTTCATCGTTAATCCAGCAGTTTATTCCGCGCCGTCATTTTGCAGCATACTGCTCTGCGGCACAGGCAAGGTCCGTAAAATTTCATCCAGAATAACCCCGGCATTGATATCCCGCAGCCTGGCCGTAGGATCAACAACAATTCTATGCGCAAGCACCTCCTCAGCCAGATATTTCACATCATCTGGCAGCACATAATCCCTGCCTTGCATGGCTGCCCTTGCCTGCGCCGTACGAAACAAGCCCAGGCTGCCGCGCGGGCTGGCCCCCAAATATACGTCAGCGCTTTCCCGGGTTAACCGGGTCATCTGCACAATATAACGTTTGATCACCGGCGCAACATACACCGTTCTGATCGCCTGCTGCGCTGCAATCAATTCCTCCGCCGAAGCAACCGCTTCAAGTGTTTCAATCGGATGTCGGAGCTGCTGGAGTTCCAACACTTGCACTTCCTCCATCACACCTGGATATCCCAATCGCACCCTCAGCAAAAACCGGTCAAGCTGCGCTTCGGGCAGCGGGAATGTTCCCTCATATTCGATCGGGTTTTGGGTTGCCAGCACCATAAATGGCGCTGGCAAAAAATGCGTTTCCCCATCCACGGTAATCTGACGTTCTTCCATCGCTTCCAGTAATGCCGACTGCGTTTTCGGTGTCGCCCGATTGATCTCGTCCACCAGGACAATTTGCGCCATCAACGGCCCTGGCCGGAATTCAAATTCCCGCGTCCCCTGATTGAAGATCGAAACGCCAGTCACATCACTTGGCAGCATATCCGGCGTAAACTGGATGCGCTTAAACGAGCAGCCCAATGATTTTGCAAGACTGCGCGCCACCATCGTTTTCCCCACCCCCGGCACATCTTCAATCAGTAAATGTCCCTGGCATAAAAGACCAGTCACAATCATTTCCAAAGAAATCGTTTTGCCAACAATCACTTTCTCCAGATTGTCAACAATACGCTTGCTAAAGGGTTGAATATCAGGAATATTCATACGCTGTTTACTCCGTTTCTTTACATTTACACAGCCGGTTTCATTTTCCAGGCCAAATAAAGGATTGCTGCCACCCCAATCATACTAAAGATTACCCCAATTGTGAAAGATTTCGGACGATACTTAAATTCGACAAGATGTTCCCCCGCTGGTACAGGGACAGCCCTGAAAAGAAAATCTGCTTTATAAATCTCAACCCGTTCCCCATCCACCCGTCCAACCCAACCGGGATACCACGTATCCCGCAGCACCAGCCATCCCCCGCTTGCACTGGAAACAGACAATGCCATCCTGCCAGGCGCGTCTTCAAGAAGAATAATGCCACCGTTTGGATTTGCTGCAAATTGCTCGAGATGACCATCAGCTTCAATCACTGCGCAGTAATCTTTTTCATCTGCAATCATTTCCTTAATCATTTGCCAGGCCGCTTCGCCTGTTTGCACCTGATTTACACAGCTCACCAGTTCCAATCGCTCACGTGGATCAACTGGCAAATAATCAACCCCGCGAGGCGCCTCTGGATTCACCCTCTGATAAATGGAGACATTCATCAATGCCAGCCAGCTGTTTAATTCTTCCTCCGGCAAATCATCCAGCATATCCATCCACTCTGCATGCCGCTGCGGTGAAAAAGGATCAAAATTATTTGCAGAAGATACGCCATCCAGCAAATTGATGTTAGGCAAACCAATTTCCCGCATTGTGCTTACCGGCTCAATCGGACGGTAATTTTTCAACCGCACAAAGCGATTGAACTTCAATCGGTAATTATCCGATAGCGATTGGTAAACTCTGGCATGACCAACTGCATTCGATAATTCGCTCTCTTGCGATTGTTGTGCATAAAATCGCAAATCAATGTCCGGGTTGATCCACCAGCCAGCCGCCAGAAGATCAACGCTTACCCAAACTGCGGCGGCCACCATCCACATCAAACGGCGCTTTGCATTTGTGGACTCAATTGGCAACAGCAAGGTCAATATACCCGCCCCTACGCCCCACAATCCTGCAAAAGCAGTTGCCTGGATGAAAGTGACATTCACCTCGCGCAAAAAATACCATCCCAAAAATGCACCTATCGTCACTGCAACACCGCCAGCTGTCGCCAGGCGTGTCCAATACAAACCACGATCCACTGGCCGCCGCCATAATATTTCGGTCGCAACCGCTGCCAGAAGCGCCAGCGAGAACACCACCCACACCATGATCCGAACTGGCCCGTTGAACATATCAAATGTCGGCACATGTTTAAACAGGAAGGGAAAAATCGGTGTAAATTTCCCCAGCCCCCAAATCAAACCAATCCCGATCACCCCCCACAGAAATCGCACCAGCGGCGCCATCCTGCCCAACCGTCCCTGCTTCTTCCGGGAGAACAGCGCAGCAACCGTCATCAGCGCCAGCAGGAACGGCAGCAGTCCCATATACACCCCATCCTCATGGAAACTGGCATATCCCCAGTAATTTCCCTGTCCGGGATTCCCAAAAAAGTTCGGGGCAACGAAAGTAATAAACCGCCACGGCCAAAATGAATATGCCATCGCTGTCTCATAATCCACCGCCGAGGTACGCTGTGACAGCATCAGATATTCTGCCGTTGGCAGCAATTGAACTGCGCTGACCATTGCGGCAGTACCAAATGAAACCCCCAGCCGCACCAGGGAGAAAATCGCTTCTTTCCACCCATAATGCACCATTGCCCCCCCAAACACCCACAGGGCGGCGTACAGTGCGATATACCAGCTTATTTGCGCATGTCCTGCTAGCAGCATTGCCGTTACACACAGTATCAATGGAACCGGAAAGACACCTCTTGATCCGGGCGCCTCATCCTTCCGTACCGGAGATGCAATCCTGCTGGCGTAAACCACAATCCACGGCATCCAGGCTGCCGCCCACAAGATCGAAAAAAAACCCGCCCGCGCAACAAAGAAACCACTCAGGGAAAACGCCAGCGCGGCGATGGTCTGTGCGAGGGATTTCCCGCCAATCTCTCGCACCAGCCGCACCATCCCCAGCCCGGCCCACACCAAATGCAGATAAACCAGCACTGTATTTGCCCATGCCAGTGTACGAACACCGCCCACCGCAGCGCACGCATACAGCAGCCAGCTCGGCGGATAGAAGATCCCCAACTGATAATTTGCCAGCAATGGCGCCCCCATCCCGTTCAGGTCATTCCACAGCGGCAGCATTCCCCCACGCAGTTGCTCCCAGGCATACGCCTGCCACGGCACAAACTGAAGCGCGGGCAGTCCCCAGTACAGTGCCCGCCCGCCGAAAATCGTCTTCCCCAACAGCAGCAATGGTACTACGACGATAAAAATCGTTGGCAGATCAAGCGGGCGTTTCATTTTCTGATTCATCAGATCAATTTCCCATTCCGGTCTTCACTCAATAACCTGAAAAACCTGATAGTCTGTATTTTCGTAAACCAGGGCTAAATACGGGGCATTTTCCAGTTTCCACCTGCCCAGGCTATCCTCTTCCGGCCCATAGATCACATATCTGATCGCAAATTCCTCGATCAAATCCCTGCGTACTGCATCAAGGGTACTTTCTGCATAAAATGCCCCCACGCGGGCGTTGACCGCTTCCAGATGTACGCTCTCAGGCCCATGCCCCACCAGGCCGCGCATTGGCGTCCACGCCGGCAACGGATTGGCGGTGTCATAAGCCGCCAGCACTACATCTCCCGGCGAGCCATTCGTGCGCAGCCACTCAAAGACTTCGACCTCTTTCGCCGGCCGGTACAGCGGCGTGGCGATATTCATCACAGCAGTTACACCGCCCAACAACAAGATAACCGCAGGCAAGATCGATACGCCAAAGAACACGTGCGCCGCCTTCTGAAACCATTTTGGCATTGTGGATACACTGCTCACGCCCAATACGCTAATCGCTGCCCACACCCCTTCCGGCAGCCTGCGCTGCACACTGAATGGCAAATAAGCCAGCACAGGAAATAAAACCACCCACCCCAGCAGGAACAGCCAGACATTTTGATCTTCCTGTCTGAACACAGCCTTAAGTCCCGCAGCCGCAAGAATCAGCATCCCGCCATAAGCCAGTAAATAATCACCGAACGGTGGGGACTGGATAATATTCTGCGTTGACCACTGGCCTAAAAAGGGATCATTCAGAAAAGCCCAGGCCGTATACGCCACCACCGGCGCGGGTAAAATCGCCATCTTAACCGCAAAACCAAATTGCTCCCGCCACCGCGCTTTCAACGCCGCTCGTCCAACGATCAGCGCCTTCATCCCTGTAATCACAAGATGCCAGCCAATCAAAGTTCCGCCAACTACTACCGTAATTGGCTGCATCAAACTCAACCCCAGCCACAAACCGCTGGTGGCCAATCCCGCTTTCCAGCTTCTTCCGCTGCATCTCAGATATCGCGCCAGCCCCCACAGCAGCATCGCCCTGGCAAAAGCTAGATGGGGCAGCCCGTAGATCGACAGAAAGCCAAAGCTCTCCGGCGAATAAAACTCCAGCGGCATCCTTTCGCCCCACAAACCGTTCAAACCAAATACGGTCAGCCAGCCAATCCCTCCGCCAAGTGTAGCCAGTACAGTCGCCCAACGCCGGTACCGGATTTTTTCGATGAAAATGGAGGCAAAATCATACGTCGCCCAAATCATCAATACTCCGCCCAGCCAGCGGAAAGCATGGAACAGCACTACCAGGCTGGAATGCTGCCAGCCTCGCACAGAAACCTTCCCCAGCAGCAGATACGGGAAAAAACCGAAAAACCCACTTTGTGGATAAGCCGTGTACGGCGTCTTGAACAACCATGCCCCATACGCCCCCGAAAGCATCTTGGCAAGATACGAATTGCCGTCTTCCACACCAAACACGAAACCGGTATACCGCCATGCTTCCCCCTGCAAAGCGAACCCCATCACATATGGGACGCTCGTCACGCCCAGCACCGCCAGTGCATACACCAGCAGCCATTTCTTTTCCGTCCGCGTTTTCAAGCCATCCTCTGCTTTCGGCGGGAGAAAATGAAATACAGGCCGGCAATCCCCCAGGATGCCAGACCGACACCGCACCCCGCATAAACTTGCCCCGGATGGAAGCTGAATTCAACCTCATGGCTGCCCGTAGAAACTTTCACCCCCCGGAAAAGTCCATCAACGGTCTCTATCTCCGCTGCTGTCCCGTCAACTTTCACCTCCCAGCCAGGATACGCCATCTCGGAAATAACGACCATCCCCGGCCCGTTGGCCCTAAGCTCAATTTGATTTGGCTGGCGGGCTGCCAGTTCTGCTGGCTGAATTTTGCCATTTGCCTGTACCCAGGCTCTTGGATACGCCTTCATATTTTCGTAGATCCTCGTTTCACCGAATCGCACGATTGGCACCAAACCCGGTGCAACAAGATCAAATTCTGCCGCCACATACCGCACATTCAACTTGCCAAGCAATTCCGCATCGGGTACCGCGTCCTTGTTGGCCTGCGACACCTCTCCCTCAGCAAAAGCCGGGATCGTCACGCTGTACACGGACGAATCCACTCCGCTTGCGGCTTGCATATATGCCGAATACGCCTGCAATTGCAGCGGATCAATGCCATCCGCAAGCTCAAGCCCATACAGTGCAGCCGTATGCTGGGGAAGGCTATACGAAGGCGAATACACCCGAAACACGCCTTCCTGTCCTGCCAGATAAGCCGCCGCTTCCGCCCCCTGCGCGGCCGCTTTCTCAAAAGACCAGAACGCCGTGCTTGAATGATTAACCGTACCGAAATCCAGCACGAGCAAGGCAATCAAAACCGCAATACCGGCCTGCCCCTTGAGTACCCCTTGAACCAACAAAACAAGCAGGACAAAAGCGGCCACCAGCACAGCCGAGCCATACACCATCTCAAAAGGAATTTCTCCCACCATTATCCACAGACCAATGCTCAACATTACCGCCGCCACCACCACCACTGCCGCAGATAAAATTCTGACCTTCTTCTCCTTTTCGGACGGCATACTCTTCCGAAAAATCCCCGTCAGCGCTTCACAGGCAATCACGATCATCGCCAGGTTACTGATGAACAACGCCCGCGAAGGAACCCGCAGCAGGCTGAACCCCGGCAATCGTGCAATCAGACGGTTCAACACAACCACATCACCAAGCGCATACATGCCACTTGCAGCCAAAGCCGTAAACCAGAAGGCCTTGTTTTTCCAGATTTTCCGATCCAATAGCACCCCTACAAATAGCAGCAACATCACCGCTCCGGGATAAATCACAAACTCGGCATAACCTCCCATATCGGGGAAAAGAAGACTGATTAACCTCTCCAACGGCAAAGCAAAAGAAAGGTTATCCGCAGATGTGAGTAAGTTTCGCGTCGTCAGCGATGAGAACGCCATCAAAGGAAGAAATTGTGGGGCAGCAATTCCCAAAGCCAGTAACACGGCTATCCCTGTTTTCAGGCACCAGCCGAAAGCGGCCTTCCAGAAACCGGCAGCATCCTTCTTCCAGTCTCCCCATACCCGCTCGGCAAACAACCAGCCCGAATAAGCAGCCCACAACGCCCCTGCATACGCCGCCCAGCGTAGATCCATCAATGCGGTCAATCCCAGGATTATCCCACTCAGCACCACTGCGCGATACCCTCGTTTTCCACCGTATCGCTTCAAAATCCACAGCAGCCACGGCGTCCACATCACCGCACACACCATCGTGATATGCCCGGCCGCAAAATGCGCCTGCACCTTCGGCATTAACTGAAAAGCTGCTCCACCCAGCAAGGCAATCTCATACGGTAAGCCTTCTTCTTGCAGGAAAAGCAGCATCCCGTATGCCCCCAGCAGCAAATGCAACGCCACCACTACATTCAGTCCTGTCGCCCCCTGAAAAATCAGCGCCAGCCATAACGGCGGATACCACATGCCTGAAAGCGGATTTGCGGCAAATGGATAGCCCGACAAAATCGTATTTGACCACAAAGGAATGCTCCCCCCCGCCAGTGATCGTTGTAAAAACAGAAGATTGGGATAATGAGAAATGGTCACATCAGAATAAGCAGACGCCGCCGGATAGGCAAATTGATCAACATAGGGAAGCAGCAATCCCAGAATGAGCAAAAATACAAGCAATGCGACAAGCTTCTGTGGTTTGGTCATGGATTTTCTACCGAATAGACACGGACTTCGGCCGCTTCAAAAACAACTGGTAAAGCTTGCAGGATTTTCGGGCTGCCCAAATCAGCCTCTCTCTCCCCATAAACAATCAAATCAATCCGGTTTTCCAGAAGATATGCCCACGCTTCTTCCTCCGATAAATTCCCTTGATAAAATGCCTCAACCCGTGCTTCTTCCTGCTGCGCATTCACCGATTCGTACGGGTGTCCATACATCACTTTGCAGCCACTGCGGCCTGGCACATATAAACTCAACTGTGGTGCAGCCAGCACCAGACATTCTCCCGCCGGCTGGTTCGCCAGCCAACGCAAGGCATCCTCTTCTGCTTGAGTCAAATAAATCATCGGATTCTTGCTCGCCGCCCCCAACACGCCCGCCAAAAGCAGCACCACATTGGTGGGGATCGAAAGCCACAGCACCAACTTATAAATCCGGGCGGGTGAAACCTTCAACCGTTTTGCAAGCACCTTGCATCCATAAACACCCAGCCCGGCTAGCGGGATATACAGCCCCAAAACAAAACGCCGCTGCAAACGCACCGGCAGCAGGATCAATACCACCGCCCCCACCAGCCACACCGCAAGGAGTACCACCTTTTCCTGCCGGATTTCTTTCCGTGCCAGCATCATCCCCATAGCAGCCACCAATAGAACCGGCGAAAAAGACAACAGGAAATCCCACCATGCCGTGGCAGGGGTCACATTTTGCGCGTTCCAGCTTGCAAACACCGGATCCCAGATCGTCACCCCCACCTGATAGGCGATCATCGCACCGCCAAATACGCCTGTCAGGATCAGTGGCAGCACATTCGCTTTCCGTTCTTTAACATAATCCAGCAGCGCCATGCCGGCCAGCACCATGCAAACAATCGCCACCCCAAAGGGCATGATCACTCCCAGCAGCAGCGCCAGACCCGCAATCTGCCAATACCCGCGTTTTCCGCCAAATGCAAACAATAAAATCCACAACATCAACCCCAGTCCAATTGGAAAATGCGGATTGGCATAACTCGACAGGAAAGGATATGCTTCAGCCACCCAAAAATCACCGGTCATTTGTCCAAAGACAAACACTGTCCACCCCAGACCGCTGCCAATTCCAGCGAGGACAAACGCCCGCCAGGCAGTTTTAATATCATCACCAAAAATGTACTGGAAAAATTGCCGCAGCGAAAATACCAGAAACAGCCCGCCTGCTACCCGCCAGATATGGAACACCCAGATCAGCGGCAGCCCGGTTAGACGGCACAAATGCCCCAATGTCAGATAAAATAGAAAGATAAACGCGCCTTGCCCCGGCTCCGCTGTAAAAGGCAGTGTGAAACGCCATGATCCCCCAGCCCCCTGCTGCATTTTTGCCAGATAACTGTTCCCATCCAGCGGATTCAGCAGAAAGCCGCCAAAAACATGCGTATCACCCCCGGTGATACCGGCCACAGCATACGGCAGAATCATCGCCGCAGCAAATAATACGAGAAATACCGTGAATTTTCTTGGGTGTATTTCGTGATTATTCATCTATGAAAGTATACATTAGAAGGGCTTGACAGGCAATTTTTAGCGAAAACAGACCAATATCCACGCCCCCGCTTGCCTGATTAAGCCCATCTACCTTATAATCGTTTTATGAACCCTGCATCCAGTCTCTACCAATTGCAGCAAACCGATACAAACATCCAGCAGACGGAACAGCGCATCGCTGAAATCAATAAAACCATCAGCGGTGATAAGCGCGTCCTTGCTGCCCAACAAACGATCAAGAAAGCCGCCCAGCAGGTACTGAAAGCTCAGCAAGCCCTGCGCACAATTGAAGAGAAGGCCAAAGAAGTACGGATCAAACTGGAAACCAGTAATGCCAAACTTTACGGCGGACGCATTACCAATCCGAAAGAATTACAGGACCTGCAACTGGATGCGGCCGCTTCCAAAAAGAGACTGGCAGCTTTGGAAGACGAGCAGCTCACCGCCATGATCGCTCTGGAAGAAACCGAAACATCCCTGGCCGCTGCAGAACGCAAACTCAAACAAACCGAGGCACAAACCTTAACTGACCATGCTTCCTTGAATGGCGAACTCAACCAACTCACCAGCACGCGCGACCGCCTGTTATCCGAGCGCAATGCAATCGCCGGGTCGATTGAACCAGCCCACATGAAGGTCTACGACGACTTGATCAAGGCCAAATTCGGTACGGCAGTCGTGCCGCTTGAAGAGGATACTTGCACTGCTTGCGGCGCTACTATTCGCGCTGCCACCCTTCAGTCTGCGAGATCACCAAAAGAAATTACCTTTTGCCCCACGTGCAAAAGGATTATATTCGCAGGCTGACCCATGTTTTCCTGGCTTAGAAATTTCCGCATTGATCATCTCTCCTTCTGGCTCGGCTTTGTCAGCGCCGGGATTGCTCTTTGGCTGTATAAAAAAATCAAGGCTTCTCTCCCCAAAATTCAGGAAATCAAAGATAAAGGGATTGAAGTCGCCCGGCAGCATCAACTAACCGCTGACGAGATTTACTACAGCCTGAACGTCCTCGAAACAGCCCAGGGACAGCACCTCACTGGCTCTTTCTTTCCCCTTGATACCATCATCATTCCCCCGGCATTGCTGCCTCCTCCTCTTGAATTTGATCCCAACCGTGAAGTGGCTCAAAACCTGTCCACGGCATCGACGACTTCCAGCGTTTTACCTTATCTGCCCGATTGGCCTGAACTGAATGCCCAATACCCCGTTCCCACCCTGACACCCGCCGAAGCACTGCAAAAAGGCGCCCGAATCGTCCTTGTGGGGAATGCCGGTGCAGGCAAAACCACAACCCTCTCTTCACTTGCCTCACAGATTGCCAATCACGACGAATCTACTGGCCTGCTTGCTGACCTCATGCCCATTTTCCTGCACATCCTCGACCTCAACATTCCTGACAACATCCAGGAAAACGATGACGCTGTTGAAATCTTGCTGAATGCCTGCCTTTTGCAAACCGCCGGGCGCAATACCAGCTCTCTGCGCCGGCACCTGAAATCAGCCATCAGCGATAACAGAGCTATTTTGCTGCTGGATGGCATGGATGAGTTGAATCAGAAGGAACACAACCACGCTGTGGCATATCTCTCGAAACTATTTGAAGCACATCATAACTTGCGTGTCCTTGCCACAGGCTCCACAAACCACGCTGGTGGCTTGATCCAGCTGGGCTTTTTCCCCATGGCCCTCAAGCCCTGGAATGCCCTCGAAATTGAAACTTTTGTCGATAAATTTGCCCTGGCCTGGTACACTGCCCCCGGTCAACAAAAAACCGAACATTCCTCTCAGGCTTACCTCCTTAAAAACTGGATCAAGAATTACCGCATGATCCTCTCCCCGCTGGAATGGACCTTGCTCGTCTGGGGCGCATACGCCGGTGACCTGCACGGCCTCTCCACCATGAGCGCCCTCGAAGCCTATATCAACCGCTTCTCCACCAGGTCTGTTCCCCGCCTGGCATTGGAAAGCTTCGCCAAAGAACTCCTCATTCAAGAGCAGACCTGCATGCCCTACGGCCAGGCCAATCGCTTCCTCGCCAAATTCAATCCCGATGAAGTCATCGCAGAACAGGCCCGCGAAGCAGATCATTCATCCAATCAAATCGCTGGAGATCAACATCTGCATCAGCGTAAACAAAACCTGCAAAAACAGAAAGTATCTTCCAGTGAACGCGCCATTTCCGATCTGTTGGATGGCCGCGTCTTCTCCGAACATGCCCGGCATACTATTCGCTTCTCCCATCCGCTCATCGCCGGATATCTCGCCAGTTTCGCCATCGCCTCTCCAGAGACCGAAATCTCCACTGATGAATATTGGGAACTGAACAAGGAAACCTTACATTTCCTCGCCGTTCAGGACAAGACTGCCGTCTGGCACAAGCGCGCACTCTCCCAGGAATCTGACCTGCTCTTTACCAACGTCCTCAAAACGGCCCGCTGGCTGCGTGACACGTCTCCCGAAGTGCGCTGGCGAACGCAGACGCTCAAATACCTGCTTGGCCTGATCCACAACCCATCCATTCCCTTTGCCGTCCGCGCCCGATTCGTAGCCGCTTTTGTAGCCGCCAATGACCCTTCGGTGCCGCTCCTGTTCACCAAACTTCTTGAAAATAGCACTGCGGATGTACGTCGGCTGGCCGCTCTCGGCGCCGGCGCCATCCGTGATGCCAACGCAGTCCCTGCATTGAAAAAACTCTTTACGGATCCGGATGAAAATATCCGCAAAGCTGCCGTGCTTGCCTTGGGCGCTGTCTGGAATCCGCCCGCTGTCCAGGCCGTCACCGATGCCCTCGTCACCGAGGATGAAGCCTTACAGCTCACCGCAGCAGAAGTCATGGCCCACAAACCCGCCGAAGGTCATCAGATATTACGTGAAGCGATAGCCTCTGACAGCCTCCTTGTCAGACGCGCAGCTGTCTTTGGCCTCGCCCAGATCAACGAACCCTGGTCGCGCGATATGCTGGAAAAAAGCACCATCGAAGACAGCCAATGGGTCGTACGCAATGCTGCCGCCCAGACAAAACTCCGCTGGACTTGCTGCTGCAAGCGTTATCCAATGGTTTGCCTGACGAGCGCATCTCTGCCCTGACCTACTTGCGCACTATTCCACAGATTGATGCAATCCAGGGCATCACCGATATGGCTCAATCCACGACTGGCGTCTTGCAAAACGCCGCCATCTTCAGCTTCTGGATGATGTCCCTCAGCGGCATCTTTTAATATCACGGAAACGATACCAATCGTTGTCGCATAAGCTGCGCTCTTTTCTTTTGTAGGGACAGGTCTCACGACCTGTCCACCCTCGCTTTATAAAATCCAGCATTTGTTTGTATCACAAAAAAAACTACCCGATCGGGCAGTTTTTTTCACTTTTCACCATTTCAGTTTACTTAAAGCAAGGCACGAAAAATCTGGTCAACTTCCTCTGGCGGCATGTCCACAATAGAGATCAATTTATTTTCATCGCTGCCTGCCAGCATTTCCAGTTTCTTCTCATCCACATGCAAGGTTTTCACCAGAAATTGCATTAATTCCTTATCGGCTTCTTTTCCCGCTGCAGTGCTGGTCAGCACAATATTGACCGTTCCATCTTTCAAAAACTTCGTCACTTTCGCAGTCCTGGCCCCATATTGAATCGCCACTGTGATCGCAGCACCCGTTTTCCCATCATGGAACTTGTTAAGAGATTTTCTCATTACGCACCCTCTACGCTATCTGAACAAGAATAAAATCCACCACTTGAATAAGGATGATCAATACCAGCGGGCTGAAATCAATCCTATTAACCGGAGGAATTATTCGCCGGATAGGCCCCAGAAATGGCTCGACAATTCGATCCAAACTTGCTTTAACAGGATGAAACGGATCCATAACATATCCTAGCAGCACATCAACGATTACCACAATCGCCAGTAAATCTAACAACAATCGAATCAACGAAATAATCATCCTGTTCCTTTTCTGTCCACAATTATAGCAACAAATCTCACAAACGGCTATTAATACGCCCTTGCCCCGAGAATTGCAGTGCCAATCCGTACAAAGGTTGCCCCTTCTTCCACTGCAACCTCAAAATCCATGCTCGTTCCCATGGATAACTCATCCCAAACAGTCTCTGGAAATTTCCTGCCCAGCCATTCCTGCAATTTTCGCAGCCGGACAAAGTACGGCCGCGTCTTCTCAACGTCTTCGCACAGCGGCGGCATCGTCATCAAACCCTTCACCACCAGGTTGTCAATGGCTAGAATCTGCTCAATTTCCGGTATCAACCCTTCCCACTGCTTTTCTTCCCAAGCTGACCATCCGCCCTTCGATTCTTCCCCGCTCACATTCATTTCCAGCAACACCGGCAGCTGCCTGCCAGCTTGCTCCAGCGACCTGCCCAGCTTGTTTGCCAGGCGCACACTGTCCAGTGAATGCATCATATCAAACCGCTCAGCCACCAGACGTACCTTCCTGCTTTGCAAATGACCGATCATGTGCCAGGCCAGTTCTGGATATTCTCTATCCAGTATGTCCATTTTCTCCACCGTCTCTTCCGGATAATTCTCCCCAAACAAGCGGATCCCGGCCTGGATGGCCGCCTGAATCACCTCAACAGACTTCTTTTTCGACACCGTGACCAATTTAACATCACCGGCATTCCATCCGCCGCGGTTGGCAGCAGCTGCAATTTGCTGCTGGATCACTTCCAGGTTTTCTTTGATCTGCAAACTCTGTTCGATATCATTCATCCCACACCTCATCGCAAGGCAATCAAGGCGCCCATCCGGCCGGTTTTCCCATTTTCGGCGCGATGCGAAAACCAGTCGTCCGTATGGGCTGCCGTGCTGATCCCCGCCAGCTCAATTTGCTTCACACCGGCTTCGATCAGCGTCAGCCGGTTGGCCGCCCACAGATCCAGATGCACCGAGCCATTCTCCCCCTCCAGGAGCAGCGCATCAACTTCTCCCGGGAAAACGGTGCGGACTGCTGCAATGACATCTTCCCCCACTTCATACTCCTGCGGGCCGATCGACGGGCCAATACCCGCCATGATGTCCGCTGGCTTACAGTCAAAAGACCGCGTCATTTCCTGCACCGTTTTCAGACCAATCTTTTGCACTGTCCCCATCCAGCCTGCATGGGCAATTCCCACTACCTGCTGCACAGGATCATACAAAAACACGGGTACACAGTCAGCAAAACGCATCAACAGGGTTACTTCCCGGTTCGCCGTGAGCAATGCATCCGCTTTTTCATGCTCTTGCTCCAAAGGACGCGGCGCGTCAACCACCATCACCCGGTCACTATGTACCTGCCAGGCGTCATACAGCGATTCAACTGGCCGGCCTGCCGCTGAAAACATTCTTCTCCGATTCTCGACCACCTGTTCGCGCGCATCGCCCACTGTACCTCCCAAATTCAGGGAAGACCACGGCCGCGGACTCGTGCCGCCATGCCGCGTGAAAATACCGTGTACGATCGCTTCTGCCCCAAAACTGTCAAATGTAAAATAACGGATACCATCCTGCTCTGTAAAGGCCATTTATTCTTCCATCCCGGCCAGCTCAGCCTGCTGTTGGGCAATCGACGCAAATTTCTGCTTCATAAACCGGCGTGTCCCTGCCATCGTTTCCTCAATCCGTGGATAAATAAACCAGCCAGTAAAAACCCCAAACATGACTCCTGTCAATGTGCGCAGCAAAGGTGTACTTTCACGAATAATCACCAGGTCAGGAAATATCTCTGTCAGAAACCCCAGCAGCTGCGAACCACCATCCAGTCCAACCGGGACAATTGCCAGCAGCCCCCACAAATACCACGGCAAGGGCTTGATCCGTTGACGAAACAGGGCAAAAAGCAGCCCAAACACAAAGAACGATCCCCAGATTGCCACATCCCGCTCACAAAGTGCTGCCTTGTACCCCGTATTAACCACCTCATTATTCACACCAATAAAATTACGTGCGCTAAATTCCCAGCCGGGTGCTTCTGGCGGAATAATTCGCTCCGGGAATCGGGAAAACGTAAAAGCTTCAAAAGCCTGCTCGCCATCCACTGTAATCACCGCATCCGGGATGAGCGCAGCAAGTTCTTCGTAGGTCATCACCCCGTCTACCCCGGCCAATTCGCGAGGATAATACGGCTGCTCGCCAAACAAAAACCACGACCGGAAGGCGAACTGATGACACATCGGCTTGTAAGCGGTGTATATAATCTTCGCAGGGATTTCCCATCCAGCACGCATCAAAACCGGCGCCAGAAAAGAAATTCCCACAAACAGGAAAGCCAGCAAGTTAAACAGAACCATATAATGGCTTCCCATCCAATACGTGAAACGGTCTGCACCAGTAACTTTCGCCCGCCGCGCTACTTTTTTCTGATATTGCTCGCTTTCGTCCTCTTCAAAAGCTTTCACTCTGTCCTGTGCAGATCGCAGGACGACTTCCAGATCCTGTTTCGTAAACGGATGTTTTAACCGGTATGGTCCCGTATGGATCAACGGCGCATTTTTGCCATAGATAACATTCAAATCAGGATCATCGTCAATATAAATCTTCACCACGCGGTGCGGCACAACCTCGTTCAGTTCTTCCAGCATCGCAAGCGCGCTTTCACACGCTGGACAATCAACTTTTAAATATACTGTTACAACGACCATAAATTAACCTGTCAGGCTCCTATAACATCCACAATTGTCGCGCCAGGCCCGCTCATCTGCATATCCCCCGGAGCATACGATACATGCGGAGCTGACCACCTGAATATCCATTTTGAATCGTCAGGACGTGCATTCACACAGCCATGGGATCGTGCCACGCCAAAATCATTGTGCCAAAATGTTGAATGGATCGCGGCACCGTTAGGATCAAATAAAATCGTCCATGCGATCCCCGGGGTATCCCACCCGGCACCCGTCGAGCCGCCAGCCAGATGCAGTGAAATTGACTTGCGCCACGGCAAATGTACCCCCAACGGGGTTGACCACTTCTCTACCACATTCCCCGATGCATCAAATTTCGCTCCGGAAGAAATCTGGCAAAAATACACTTCCTGCTGGCCTTCATAACAACTCAACACCTGATGGTTCAAATCAATAACAATTTTCTTGTCGGCCGCATCAGGATGAATGGGCGAGAGATCATCCTCTTCGAGCGGACGGAATGCTTCCGCTGCTGCCCAATAAATATCCCCGCAGTTCCCGTACAACTCATTGACCCGGTACATCACCTGCCCGTTATCGTTGGTTTTCAGGTCATCTACCCAAATCACCTGACTGTAATACAGCCGCGGATGGAGCGCTTCCCGCAGCCATGCAGAACAAGGCGCATGTTCCGGATAAATATCAACGTACGGCACGGTGACTTCGACCCACATACCCCGCCCCAGCGAGGTAGTCTGCAAATCACTCACCGGCGTATTGGGCTTGTTATACACCGGCTGCAATGTCGGCGCATAAAGATATCCTTCCGGCGTTTCCACCCATCTCCTGCTCAGCGATACAGGTGCGCCGACGACTTCACGCAGCCACACCACAACCGTATCTTCATATACCCTGCCCAATTCCTGACTATCCGTCGTGGGGCGTGCCCGTAAAGTAATCCAGCCATCCGTACAATTGCGTCCCAGCTTCTCCGCATCCGGCCAGTCTTCACCCAATGCGCTCCACTTCTTCCATGGGTTCGTCAGCAGCGCACCAGCGCCAAGCATATTCATTTTCAGAAAATCTCTTCGATTTATCATCACTCACTCAATTTCAATACAATAACGATCCAAGCATCACGACCGTCAACGGTACCGTTAGATTATCAATATCTTTCACCGGCAGTGACTCGACCATCGCAGCGGCAAAAGCAATGACCGCCAGCCGCCACAAATGACCGCTCATCGGCCCATTAAAAACGCCATTCGCGTGAAACACATACAAAACAATTGCAGAGAAAACCAGGCCGCCAAAGAAAACGCCCAATGTTCCTGCCACGGTCTTATACTTAGACCACCTCAACTTCGCAGATTTTACCCGTGTACCAATCACATCCGCCAATCCATCTCCTCCGCACAGCATCATCAGCGCTACCACCCCAATCTCGCTTGTTTTCCAAAAAGCCAGGGTCAGTACCACAAACACAATCCCGTATAGCAGAGGCCCCTTCAATATCTCCCTGCGGTTACCACTCCGGGACATGGCGTCCACAGCAGCCTGATCATCCACCAAACCCAGACCAACAGCAGCAAACTGCACGGAAATCCCGGCCGGAACCAGCGCCGCCAGAAACCGGGAAACAGGCACATCTGGGAACAATAGCCAGCACAGCACAAAAACCGGTCCCGTTCCAATGTGAATGATCTTCCGGCTCAATTTGCTGTCTACCCAGCCTTTATGCGCAACAAAATCATTAATTCGCAGCCACACCAGGGCAATCAGCAAAGTCAAACCCATCGCAGCCCAGGGACTTCGCAACATCGTCTCTATTCCTCTCCCTTAGCGGATGCGGCTTTGCCGCTCCATATCGCGTTGCTCATCCCTCTTTGCAATTTCCCGCCGCTTGTCGTACAGTTTCTTCCCTTTAGCGATGGCAATCTCCAATTTTGCACGCCCCCCTTTCAAATACATCTTCGTGGGAATCACGGTCACCCCTTTTTGACGGATCGAATCCCACAGCATTCGAATCTCCCTCTTATGCAGCAGCAAACGCCGCTCCCGGATCGGATCGTGATTATATCGATTGGCTTGTTCGTATGGCGCAATATTGGCATTCACCAACCACGCCTGCTGGGCATCCACCCGAATATACGCCTCTGTCAGGCTGACCTGTCCCGCGCGGATCGATTTGATCTCGCTGCCTTTCAATTCAATCCCTGCCTCAAAGGTCTCCAGCAGAAAATATTCAAATTTTGCTTTTCGGTTTCTTGCAATGATTTTAATATCCATGGCTTCATTTTAACATAAGAGTTGTTTTCTGCCCGCATTCAATATCAGTGAATACAAAACTTTGATGGGTTGTGCCCACCTCCCAGTAAGTACAGGTTGCGAACGCAATCACAGCCAGGAGCAGTTACCGCACCTTTTACCTTGATATAA
>Ga0334890_1002478_pt1 | contig 21178 bp, 18 predicted proteins | sample GraSluR1_MG_3_FD_207220 | JGI IMG/M metagenome (GOLD analysis project Ga0334890, IMG submission 207220) | Sludge microbial communities from methane-producing bioreactor in Wageningen University, Netherlands - Granular Sludge_31_08-R1 | ecosystem: Engineered > Bioreactor > Anaerobic >... | reverse complement strand
CAAAAAAGCGCTTCTCTGTGGTTAAAAAGCAGCCCGCTTCTGCCTGAACCGCTTGTATTCGATTATTAATGTACTGTTTCTTCAGCCTGATCTTTGTTCAGGCTTCTAGTGTTTGTCTAAATTCGAGATTCTAAATTATAAATTGTAATTTGCAGTTCATGTCGCCCACCGGCCTGTGATTCGCTCTTCCAGTGCCCGCAGTCCGGCGTTCACCCCCAACGCCAGCATCGCCACCAACACCGCCCCCAGGGCAATCTTGTCCATGCGCGTCTGATTGATCCCGTCAAACAACAATTTTCCCAACCCCCCGGCACCGAATTTGGCCCCCACCGCAGAAATAGCAATCGCAGAAATAGAGGCGATACGCAGCCCTGCCAAAATCACCGGCAAAGCCAACGGCATCTGCACCCGCCAGGCAATCTGCCAACGGCTCATCCCGGTTCCCTGAGCCGCCTCAATCACCGCCGGATCAATCCCATCCAAACCTGCCAACACATTCCGTACCAAAATCACCTGGCAGTAAATGATCAATGCCACAATCACGGAAGTACGATTCAACCCGAAAAAGGGGATCAACATAATGATCAATGCGATACTGGGAATCGTATAAAACATACCCAGCACGCCCAAAACCGGGCCAGCCAATTTCCGTCGATAATACAAAAAATATCCCAAAGGAATGGCGATCAGAATGGCGATCAACATCGAAATAAAAGACAATCCCACATGCTGCACGAACAACTCCAGCACATCCCCGGGGTTCGAAAGCAAAAACTTCATGTTGTTGCCTCCATATTGCAGCCGGCAGCCTGTAAAGCTTTCATGCTCAACCAACCCACTCTTTCAAGCTGATTGACCACCACCGCCCCCTCTATGCCGGGGCGAAGCAGCACAGAAAGCGCCATACGTAAATCAGCTTTGCTGTCTAAGGTTGGTGCGTTCTGCCACACCTTTTCTTCAGGCAGAGGCTCCATCACCGTCTCCGCAAGCAGCATAGATAGTTGACGAATTCGATCGTCGGAATTCATCAAATTTGCCACAAAATCATTCGCTGGTGCCATCAAAATATCACACGGAGAGGCATACTGAACAACACTGCCTTCACGCATGATCACAATTTTATCTGCCAATTTTAACGCCTCATCCACATCATGGGTTACAAAGAGGATCGTCTTGTGCAGTTTTTGTTGCAAGGAAATCATCTCGTCCTGCAATGTTTCCCGATTGATGGCGTCAATGGCCCCAAACGGCTCATCCATCAACATCAGTTTGGGGTCTGCCGCCAGTGCGCGGGCCAAACCAATCCGCTGCTGCTGCCCCCCTGAAAGTTGGGCTGGATAGCGGTCACGAAAATTTTCTGGCGCCATCCCAATCAAAGCCAGCAATTCATCAATCCTGGCATCAATTCTGGGCTGCTCCCACCCCAAAAGTTCCGGCACCACCGAGATATTTCGTGCAACTGTCATATGCGGAAAAAGCCCCACCTGCTGGATCACATAACCAATCTGCCGCCTTAGATCAGTCAGCAGCATCTCGCGAATATCAACGTTATCCATATAGATCGTGCCCGCAGTCGGTTCGTGCAAACGGTTGACCATCTTCAGCAAAGTCGTCTTGCCACAGCCGGATGGTCCCAGCAGCACCACAAAGCTGCCCTTTTCTACCTCCAGGCTCACATCTACCACAGAGGCTTCTTCAGCGTTATTGTAGGTTTTTGAAACATGTTCAAATCGAATAGCTGTCATAAAATTCCTTCATCCGGCAAAAAAGTCAGGTCATTGCGGATTGTACCGCAATGACCTGCTCAAGATCAATACAATCCGCTTACTTCAACAAACCATTGGCAACCAGCCATTCGTTGGCCACATCGGACGCTTCACGTCCATTGCCAGTTACTTCGTAATTCAGCCCTTGCATCACTTCGCCGGAAAGCAGGGCACTAATCGCATTCAATTTTTCCGCAATCTCGGGATACTGATCTAAAACTTCTTTGCGTACAACCGGGGTCACCTGATAAGGCGGGAACATGCCCTTGTTATCCTCTAAAACAACCAGGTCAAATGCTGCAATTTCACCATCCGTACCGAAGGCAACCACCACATCCGCCTGACCATCCTGAATGGCCTGATAACGCAAGCCCTTATCCACCGCTTTGTAATCTGCCAGTTCAAAATCACCGTAATTCGCTGCAATTCCCGGCAAGCCGTCTTCACGCTCAGGGAATTCTGGCGGCCCGACCATCACCAGATCGCCAGCTTGAGCGACCATATCGGAAATGGTTTTCAACCCGGCTTCATAATCTGCACGGCGCACAGCCAATGCCTGCGTATTATTCATCGGGGCAGCATCCAGCCACACAAGGTCAAATTGCTCCAGATACCCGGCAGAGACAATATCATAAACCTCCTGCGGGTCACTGCGCACTTCCTCTTTCAAAACTGCCAGCAATCCTGTGCCCGTATACTCGGGATACAGATCAATCTCGCTGCTCACCAATGCAGCTTGGGCCACCGGCGTACCAGCCAGGCCAAACTTGCGCTCCACAGTAAACCCGGCGTCTTCCAGCACCTGGGCATACATTTCGCCCAAAATATATTGCTCGGCAAAATCCTTTGATCCGACCACAACCCGCTTTTCGCTGGCGCCGCCGCCACATGCTGAAAGCAGCACCGCAGCTAACAATACCGCAGACACAAATCCTGACAATTTACGAGACTTCGTTAACATTTTCATACTCCTCATCGGATACATTTTTTAAAAATCAGGCTTCCAATAAACGCAGCGTTTTCGACATACGCTGACATCACTCTTTTGACAACCCGCCATAAACCAAACTTACCTTCTTTTTACGCCGGCGGCTGCGCAGCCCGCTGTGCCAAATTCAGTAAACTCTCGGCAAACAAAGCCAACAAGGCCACCGGAATAGCGCCTACCATTAAGATTGCATAATCGTACATCGCAAATCCGCGTGTGATGTAAATCCCCAGGCCGCCGCTGCCCACAAAGGCTGCCAGCGTCGCACTGGCAATCACCTCGACTGCCGCCGTACGGATCCCGGTGATAATCACTGGCAGTGCAATCGGCACTTCCACCCGAAACAACACCTGTCGTGGAGTCATCCCCATTCCGCGAGCAGCTTCCAATATCGCCGGGTCCAGGTTTCGAAAAGCAGCATCGGTATTAATCAATACCGGCGGCATGGCAAGCACCGTCAATGCCACCGCAGCAGAGGTCACATTTAAGCCAAAGTACGGCACAACCAGAAACAGGATCGCCAGGCTCGGCACTACCCGCATCCCGTTGATCAAATTCATCAGGGTCAGCGTGGCGAACCGCGAGCGCGAAGTCCACACCCCTAACGGCAAACTCACCAGCATCGCCACCCCAAGCGCAATCCCCACCAGCACCAGGTGATCCACAATTGCATTGCCTAATTCAGCGCTGTGAGACAACGCGTAAGTCCAAATATTCATCAACAAATTCATTAAACCACCTGTTCAGATTAGTCCTCGCCGCCCTCACAAACAATCCAGCCGCATCGATAAATACACTATTGATTTACTAAATATTATACAAATAATACCAAATATTTCAAATATCGTCTATATCTACTCTTATTTATCCAATTTTTGCCATAATTTTCGTAAAGAACAATTCATTTTACCATCCGTGCCCGCAGCTTTCTGATGTAAAATAAGAACACTAACTTACAGGAGGAATGCACTATGCCACAAAAAAACACGTTTGACACACTCATGCTGCTTGCACGTCCTGCTGCGGGGAAAAGCGAAATCATCCACTATTTGCATAATACCCCGCTGGAAGAACGCATCAATCGCTTTCATGTTGGCGAATTCGTAGAAATTGATGATTTTCCCATGCTCTGGGCCTGGTTCGAAGAAGACCGCATCCTCGAAGAGATGGGCATGAAACGGCTCCACTCCACCAAAGATGAAGAATTTAATGACCGGCGTCTGTGGGATGTCCTTATCCGCCGCATCTCTCTCGAACACCAGAAACTCGTCCGTGATGAACAAAACACACCCACCATTGTGATCGAATTTTCCAGGGGATCAGAACACGGCGGCTACAAATCTGCCTTCGAAAACCTCAGCCAGGATGTGCTGGAACGCCTCGCCATCCTCTATGTTGATGTATCCTGGGAAGAATCGCTGCGCAAAAATCGCAAACGCTTCAACCCGGAGCGGCCAGACAGCATCCTCGAACATGCTCTGCCAGATGAACGGCTGCAAAGGTTATACAAAGAAATAGATTGGGAAGAAATAACTGCCCCCGACCCGGATTTCATTCATATCCAGGGCGCCGAAGTCCCCTATGTCGTGTTCGACAATCAAGACGACGTAACCACCGCCCGCGGCGAAGCGCTTGGCAACCGCCTCGAAGAAGCGCTTAATGATCTCTGGGCTTTATATAACGGATAGCTTCCCATCCTCATAATCACAAAAAACAGCCCTGGGTCAACCCAGGGCTTCTTTAGAACGTTTTTCATGCCTTCCGCGTTCCTCTGTATCCAATAATCGCTTGCGTATCCTGAACGTCTCCGGGGTCACTTCCAGTAATTCGTCCTCAGCTAAATACTCAATTGCCTCATCCAGTGACATGCGCCGCGGCGTTTTCAGGCGAACCTCAATATCCTTGTTGGATTGCCGCATATTGGTCAGATGCTTTTTCTTGCACACATTCACAATGATTTCATTGGCCTTTTGCGTTTCACCAATTACCATGCCTTCATAAACATCCGCGCCGGCATCAATAAACAAAATACCGCGCTCCTCTGCATTCTTCAAGCCGTAGGTTGTTGCTGTGCCGGTTTCCCAGGCAACGATAGATTTGTTTCCGCGTGAGGCAATATCCGAAGCAAGCGGCATATATCCGTGGAAAAACGTATTCAATATTCCTGTACCACGTGTAGCTGTCAAAAATTGATACCGAAATCCCAGCAGTCCCCTGGTAGGGATGACGTAGCTCAGATGAACTGAGCCGTCGGGATTATTGAGCATATTCAACATCTGCCCGCGGCGCAGGCCCAGCATCTCAACCACTGCCCCCACCGATTCCTGACTGGTGTCAATTTCAGCCTCCTCAAAAGGCTCAAGCAACTGTCCGTCATCTCCCGTAATGAAGATCGCTTCCGGGCGGGAAACCTGAAATTCGTACCCTTCCCGCCGCATCGTTTCAATCAAAATCGCCAGGTGCAGTTCGCCGCGGCCAGAAACCAAAAAAGTATCGGCATCCTCTGTCTCTTCCACACGCAAAGCGACATTATTTCGCAGCTCTTCAAGCAATCGTTCCCGCAGTTTCCGGGAGGTTCCCCATTTTCCCTCGCGGCCAGAGAACGGCGACTTGTTCACCCCAAACGTCATCTTGACCGTCGGCTCTTCCACGTGAATCGGCGGCAGTGCAATCGGATTTTCCGGGTCGGCAAGCGTTTCCCCAATCGCAATATCCGTCAAACCTGCAATCACCACAATATCACCCGCGCCGGCTTCATTAACCTCAACACGCTCCAACCCTTGATACACATGCAGATATTTTGCCAATTCGGATACCGATTCGCCATTGATCAACAATCTGGCAAGTTTTTGACCATTATGAACGGTACCGGAAGATATACGGCCAATTGCCGTAACCCCCAGAAACTCGTCATACCGAATATTTGCCACCAGCATCTGGAAAGGAGCGTCCACATCAACTTTCGGCGCCGGGATTTCTTTCAAAATAGCATGAAATAACGGCTGAAGATTGTCTTCCAGATCGGGGGTAAAACCGGCCTGCCCGGTAATCGCATTCGCATACACAACAGAAAAACCGGCTTGCTTATCTGTTGCCCCAAGCTCAATAAACAAATCAAAGGTATCATTCAGTACTTTCTCTGGGTCAGCATGCCTGCGATCCATCTTATTGATCACCACGATCGCCTGACGCCCCATCTCCAGCGCCTTCTTCAACACAAATCGTGTCTGTGGCATCGGGCCTTCCACCGCATCCACCAGGATCAAAACACCATCGACCATGTTCATCACCCGCTCCACTTCACCGCCAAAATCAGCATGGCCGGGCGTGTCAACAATATTAATTTTGACCATCTCGCCCGTTTCGGGGTCAGGGATAGAAATCGCGGTATTCTTGGACAAGATGGTAATCCCGCGCTCGCGTTCCAAATCATTCGAATCCATCACCCGCTCAGCAACGTGTTGATTTTCCCGAAATACCCGGGCCTGTTTCAATAGACCATCTACCAATGTGGTCTTACCATGATCAACATGGGCAATAATCGCTATATTTCTTAAATCTTTTCGTTCTACGAACATGTCTCTCGCCTGATTTCTATGTACTTTGATGTACACCACTAATATTCTTATTAAAAATGAAAAAATAAAGCCCCAACCACAACTTCTCGGTCGAGGCCAAGAAAACAGAATTTATCATAACAAAACACGGTCATTTTGAGAAGGGTAAAATCGATATTTGTGAATCTTTGCTTGACGATTATCCATCTATCGCATACAATCCATTAGAATAATTTTGATATTTTTCGCAAAATTAACTTGCGGATTTGAAAAGTAAAAGAAGGAGTAATCTATGAGAGCAGCACCAGAAGGTGTTGAAAACCGCCGTATCGCCATGCTGATAGACGGGGACAACGCACAACCCAGATTGATCGAAAACATTCTCGCCGAAACTGGCAAATACGGCCTGGTCACCATTCGCAGAATCTATGGGGACTGGACCACATCAAACATGAAAGGGTGGAAAGACAAACTAAACGAAAACGCGATCCAACCCATTCAGCAATTCCGTTACACCATTGGAAAAAATGCCACCGACAGCGCCATGATCATTGACGCCATGGACATCCTCTACGAAAAATCAGTGGATGGCTTTTGCCTCGTTTCCAGCGACAGCGACTACACCCGCCTTTCCACCCGTATTCGCGAAAAAGGCATCTTTGTCATGGGCATTGGTAAAAAATCAACCCCGCGCGCTTTTGTCAATGCATGTGAGGTATTTGTCTATACCGAAAACCTGTTGTCGGAAGCAGAAGTCACGAAACGTGCCAAACGCCAGACCGGCAGCAAAAACACTGCCGACACGCCCGATCCAAAACCACTGTTGAAAAAAGCTTTCGACCTGGCTGTGCAGGACGACGGATGGGCCTTCCTCGGTGTGATGGGACAGCATCTGCGCCAGCTCGACCCCAGCTTTGACCCCCGCACGTATGGTTACAAACAGCTTTCGCTCCTCATCAGGGCACAAAGCAGACTGTTTGAATTCAAGGAATCCAAGCAGCCAAACGGCACCTCCATTATTTCCATTCGAGAAAAGTAAATAACCCCTTGTGCCCTGTGGCTATACAAATTCCCGATACCTTGTATCGGGAATTTTTCTCTTTGTATACACATATGTTTCATTAACTTCCATCGTACCTGCTCAAGCAGTCATGTATGCGTTCGCCGCAGGCGTGCGAACGCACCGTTTTCAGTTTATCCGGGCAGCAGGACGCTCCGCGGCCTTGCTGGGCGGAGGGGAAGCACACCCTGCGGGCATTGTCGTCGACCCCTCTGCCTGTAATAACAAGTTCAAGTAGCTGCCTCCCTTTACTCAATTCCCTGATCGCGGTCTTTGACCATGTAGATCATCGGCAAACTGACCAGTGTCACCGCCCCTTTGATCGCCACATTCCCCCAGAAAATCTGCCACACCGAAACGATTGGCATGGTGGCATAAAATGCAAGGAAAGAGAACAGCAAAGAATCGATCGGAATGCTGACCGCATTCGAGACCAGTACGCGCATCCATTGATGCCGTCTGGTAACCTTCTCCACCCAAATTCGATAGGTTTCGGTATCGAGCAATTCGGCAACCACTTCCGCCAGGATGCTGGCAAATGTGATCCGCCACACCGGGGCCAACACATTCCCCCAGGCTTCGCTGCTGCCTGCCAGTGTATCCGGCGGCAGCAAGGAAATAACCCAAAAGAACCCCGCCATGAACAGGTTGATCACCGCTGCCGCCACGATCAGCGTGCGCACACCCTTCAATCCCAGCACTTTGTGCGCCAAATCCCGCAAGGTAAAAGTAATTGGGTAAATAAAAGTCCCCGCATCCAGCGACAACCCAAAAATCGACACAATCTGCAAGCTGGCAATATCCGCCATCATTTGTGCAGCAACATAACTCACACTGACAAGTAATACACTGATCAAAAGCTTTCCCTCACATCCAGTCGAAAATTTTATAGCACCAGATTATATCATTACCGCGATACGCATTCCACAACAACCCGAAAAATGGTAGTGTCGACTGAAGTCATTATCCCCGCACTGACATCTCGCCCTAGAGAACACGACAACCAGAGCGTTTCACCCCAAAACAAAACCCCGCCTTACATTCGCAAGGCGGGGTTTCAAAATCATACGATTCAAATCAAACAAACCGTTGGCGGATCTCCGCACTCACGTAGTCCAGAATAGCAACCGTGATAGCAATGAACCACACCGCAATACCGGCTGCCGCATAATCCAACAGACGGATCCACTGTGCCAGCAGGAACCCAATCCCGCCGCCGCCCACAAAACCGATAATGGTCGACATACGGATATTGATGTCCCAGCGGTAAATGGTGAAGGACACAAACGGCGGAATTACCTGCGGAACCACAGCATACATGACTACCTGCAGCCAGTTCGCCCCTGTTGCCTGGACGGCCTCAATCGGCCCCGGATCAATCGATTCAATCGATTCAGAATACAGTTTTCCCAGAGCCGCCATAGAATGCACGGTCAACGCCAGAATACCGGCAAATGGTCCAAGGCCAACCACGATCACCGCGATGATCGCCCAGATCAAAGGCTCGATCGAACGGATGATATTCATGAACGTGCGCACCAGATAGTAGATTGCAATAGTCAACGGTGACATCGACATCAGGTTCCGTGCTGCCAGGAAGCTGATGGGCAGCGCCAGAATGATGCCAAAAAATGTCGCCATCATCCCGATGAAAATGGTTTCAACCATCTTTTCAATCACTAATTTAAATTCGGAGCTCAATTCTCCAGCGCCCACGGATGCGATTTGACGACCTTGAACTTCCCAGATTTTTGGGCCGTCTCCTGCACTCGGCGGCAACAGGCGGTACGGCATAATCACATCCACCACAAATTGCCCATTTCCATCCGTAAACACCTTGACATATTCCCCGCCCTGGCGCTGCCGGAACTCATTGCCAATCGGGTCTTTCCACCAAATTTCTGTTTCCGTGTCAGGTGCAAAACCGAACCCATTTAAAGTCAGGGTAGTGCCTTCATCCCCACTCTGCTCACTGGTCTTGCCGCAAGTTGGCGCCACCACGATATAAGGGTGGTCCTCCAACGGCGTGGTTTCAGGAAAGACCTCATCCGTACAGGGAGACAAAACTTCTCCTTTGCCAATCAGAAGCGTTTTAGGATAAGTAATTGCCCGCTCCCACGGCCAGAGCACGCGGGATAAAGCCGGAACAGCATCACCTGCTTGGGTGGTCAAGGCGACCAAATCAATCCCGCCAATTTGCCAGCCAATTGCAAAAAAGACCACCAGCAAATAGAAGGTCACACCGGTAACGGCTCCCCCCAGCTTTTTTGCAGAAAAATAGGCATCCACAATGATCCAAAGATACAACAAGCCAACCAAAACGGTTACCCAGATCATCAATGGCTGCAAATGAAATGCTTTGGGAATGATATCTTTCCAGGCATTATCCCGTGGTGCTGCCAGCTTGAAACGCCAGACCAACAAGCCCAGAATCGTTGCAAAACTGAACAACAGAACCAGCCCCTTGCGGAATGATCGCGAAAGGAATTGCCCTAAGCCTGGAATAATCGCAGACGCGATCGCGGCCACAAAGGGCGGCACAAAGCCTGGTTTTATATCTTCCGCCATCTGAATGCGAGGATCTTTCTCTTTTTGCTTTCTCATTCTTCACCTCGTTCAGTCAATGATCCTTCCAGTCCGCCACCAACACGTACCGCCTCTTCCCCATAAATATCCTTAAACTCTTCATCAGACATCCGCTGGATATCTTTTTTCGTGCCTTGATAAACTACATGGCCTGCACGAAGTCCCAGCACAGAAGTCGAATAACGCTGAACCAGGTCAAGATAATGCAAACTGCACAAAACGGTAATATTATCTTCCCGGTTAATTTTTTCCAGATATTCCAGGATTGAATGGGCCAATACCGGGTCCAGACTGGCAACCGGCTCATCGGCCAGGATCATTTCAGGATCCTGCATCAGCGCACGTGAAACGCCAACCCGCTGCTGCTGGCCGCCGCTGAGTTCACGTGCCAGTTTATGCGCCTGATCCCTGATCCCCAGCCGGTCCAATGACGCCCATGCCTTCTGCTGATCCGCTTTTGAAAATCGATGAAAAACAGAACTCATGGTAGGGGTATATCCCAGTCTGCCCGTCATCACATTGGTATAAACCGTGGAACGCCGCACAAGATTAAAGTGCTGAAAAACCATGCCAATCTTGCGGCGCGCATGACGCAGATCAGCACCCTCCAGTTTTGCCAGATCAACACCATTCCACAGGATCTCTCCTTCGGTCGGATTGATCAGGCGATTTATGCATCGCAGCAATGTTGACTTCCCGGAACCGCTCAGGCCAATAATCACCAGAAATTCTCCATCCGGAACCGAAAAATTAACATCCTCCAATGCAACCGTGCCATCTCCATAAACCTTTGTAAGGTGTCGAATTTCAAGCATAATTTGTTACTCCAAATCCATCTTTATTAGGTTTACTCTATTCAATTTGGAAAACGAAATAAGACATTAATCAAAAGAAACAAGGGGGGCAGGAACGCCCCCCCTGCTTCAACTTTTCAGACCACACAAGCAGTCACTACTGAACAAACTGAGCAGGATCAACACCTGCAGCATCCAGAACCTGGCGGAAAGGATCATAGAAAGCATCATCCTTCTCAATCAACTCTGCCCACTGATAGGCTGTATCCAGCGCCTCGGCACCTTCCTCAGTCTCGGGCATGGCGATCAAAGCCGCATTCAGCCTGTCACGCATCTCGCGGGGAACAACAGGATTGTACTGAACGCCATCATTGGGGATGTCGATCGAGAGTTCGATGACTTTGATCACGTCCATCACATCCGGGTAATCGTCTTCCACACGGGAACGGGCATCAACGTACGAGGAGCCGGCATCGCAATCACCATTGTACACACCAGAAATGGCAGCATCGTGGGAACCAGCATCCACAATCTGGGACAGATCAGTATCAGGATCAATCCCGGCAGCCTTAAGAGTAATGCTGGGGATGATCCAGCCGCTGGTGCTCAACGGGTCAGGGCGGCAGAAGCTCTTGCCCGCCAGATCAGCAATGCTTTCAATGCCGCTGTCGGCACGAACAAAGATCTGACCATTATAGGTCGGGGAACCAAATCGCACAGAAACCAGCTCGGCTTCAGCGCCGCCGCGTTCGGCAGCCAGAATGTAAGCGAAGGTTGCCAGGGACGCCATATGTGCTTTGGGAGGTTTAGCAGCCAGGGCTTCGATCACACCGGCATACTCAGTAGCAACAAACGGTTCAACAACCAGACCGGTCTGTTCATACAGTAATGCGGCAACTGCATCGAAACCAGCCACAACCCGTTCGGTATCACCAGAGGGGACCACTGCCCAGATGAGCGGGTTCTCTTCAGTGCCCAACTCAGGCTCAGGTACCTCGGTGGGCTCGGGCGGAACCTCGGTAGGCTCGGGTGCCGGAGGTTCTTCTACAGGTTCTTCTACAACCGGTTCTTCCGGTGCAGGAGCTGGTGCCGGGGTGCATGCGCTTAACAGCAATGCACCAACAACAAACAGCGCCAAAGCAATTTGTAAAACTCGTGACTTGGACATTTAAAACTCCTCCTATAGGATAGTATGTGGAACAGTGATAATAGTATATAGCACTTTTTGATTTGTTTCAAGCAATGTGCGCCAAGTAACGCTTAAAAAACCAACTGTGTTGATTAATATTTTTAAGACGCCATATCGACCAACTCAGCCCCATCCGCAGCCTCACAAACATACAGTTTCGCATCCAGACCTGTCTCAGCTTTGTATCTCGCGCCGACATACGTTGAGAATCCCTTCACCTGGCCGGACTTGACCAGCGCCACACCGCATCCGCCAAATCCTGCGCCCGTCATCCGGGCACCATAACACTCAGAACGGCCCTGTGAAATCGCGACAATCGCATTCAAAGCGTCACTGGAAACCTCGAAATCTTCCGCCAGGCTCCGGTGGCTTTCATTCATCAATATACCCAAAGCCTGCGCATTCCCTTGTTTCATTACTTCAGCGGCTTCAAGTGTCCGTTTATTCTCACTGATTACATGTTTCGCCCTCTTTCGGGTTAATAGCGGCATCCCGGAACCATTCGCTTCGAAATCTGCCAGAGACACATCACGCAGTGCAGATACACCAAAATACGCAGCAGCTTCTTCACACTGGCTGCGGCGCTCGTTATACGCCGAATCCACCAGTCCGCGCCGGGTACTGGTATCCAGCACCACCACAGACGTTCCTGCGGGCAGCGGCACCATTTCCAAGTCTAATGTACGGCAATCGATCAGCACAGCGTGATCCGCAACCCCGGTCGCTGAGATAAGCTGGTCCATAATTCCGCAATTAACACCTACCCATTCAATCTCCGTGCGCTGGGCAGCTTTTGCCATCTCGACAGCATCCCACGCTATCCCTGACACCGCACAAAACGCCCGTGCAGTCGCCAGTTCTACGCCTGCAGATGAAGAAAGACCTGCTCCGATCGGAATATTCCCCGCGGCCACCCCCTGCCAGCCTTTCAAGAGATACCCCTGCTTCGTTAAATACCAGGCAATCCCCCGCAGATATTCACCCCAATTCCCTGGGTGATGAGTCGGGCTCACCGCATCAAATCGATCCGTCTCGTCCAGGTCAATTGAGTAGATCTCTACCTGGGAATCATCACGAGGAGATAAGGCAATCCAGAAAGAGCGATCGATCGCCATGGGCAGCACAAACCCGTCATTGTAATCCGTATGTTCCCCAATTAGGTTTACCCTGCCCGGCGCACGCACAACGACCGCCGGTTCACTCCCATAAAGTGCTTTGTATTTCTTCACAACGGTATCAATCAAATCCATGCTTTCCTCACATTTGCAAATAATGCACAGTGGTCACTTCCCGCAGCCGTGCCGCCGCCTGCTCTGCAGTAATATCCCGCTGCGCTTCTGCCATCATCTCATACCCGACCATGAACTTCTTCACTGTCGCCGAGCGCAGCAGCGGCGGATAATAATGCGCATGCAGCTGCCAGTGGGGTTCAGAAGCGGTGCCGGGCGCATGATGCCACCCCATCGAATAAGGAAAAGAAGTCTCAAACAAATTATCGTATTTCACCAGCAGGCCCTTCATGATCGCAGCCAGTAACCGCTTTTGCCCATCATTCAGGTCTGTCAACCGCTGAACCGGCGCCTTCGGCAGCAGCATCGTCTCAAACGGCCACACCGCCCAATAAGGAACCAGGACAACCCAATCCTCATTTTGCAGCACGATCCTTTCTTCTGCTTCCAGCTCCTCCTTCAGATAATCCACCAACAGCGGGCTTTCGTTTTGAAGATAATATGCCTTCTGGTGGATTTCCTCCGCATACGGCTCATTGGGCAAGGCATCCAGCGCCCAGATCTGTCCATGCGGATGGGGGTTGGAACACCCCATCACCGCGCCCTTGTTTTCGAAAATCTGCACCCAGTGATATTTCGCCCCCAGCTCAGTTAATTGTGCCTGCCAGGTCTCAATCACCCGCCCAATATCTTCCACGGGCATCTCCGCCAGGCTCAAATCGTGTCGCGGCGAAAAGCATACCACCCGGCACGTTCCCTGCACATTTTCGTTTCGCAGCAGCTCACTGCCACCCCCTCCCGCTTCTGTATATTCCGTATCAGGCAGCAGGGCAGCGAAATCGTTCTCAAACACAAACGTATGTTCATATCCAGGATTGACCGTATCCCCTGCGCGCTGATTACCAGGACACAAGTAGCACTTCGGCTCGTAAGCCGGACGCTGATCCGGGGCTTTTTTTTCAACCTGCCCCAGCCATGGCCGCTTGGTACGGTGCGGTGAAACCAGCACCCATTCCCCTTTCAGCGGGTTATATCGTCTGTGCGGAGACATTGATGGGCTCAATACTTCCATAGTTCCATCCTTGATCTATTTTATGATAACGATAACAATTAAGTTAATCATACTATTCTTTGAATGAATTGACAAACACTATCTACAGTTTTGAAAAGATTCAACAAATTTCTTAACACGCTGGAATTACCAGGATCACCTGGCCATTAAATCCAAACAGGGAAGCAATCCGTATCCATGAGAATTGCTTCCCTGTCAGGCGTTCCTGATTTATTTCCGCTCCCACTTCTTGCCCGTGGCAAGCTCAACGCATTTATACCCGCCATCATAGATGCCAATACGCTTGTTCTTCACGATTTGCTCGCAGAACAAGGTCAGCAAATCATCTTCGTCCACCAGTACATCAATTGCCTGCAAGGTTTGCGGGATACTGCGGGCCTCTACCGTGCCATCGCCAAGTTCTGCACCACGGATTGCTCCCCACATCTCATGCCCGCCCACCCGCTCATTGAAAATCTTCGGTACCGGGTAAAATGCCAGCTCACTGGGTTTTGTAACCATAATATCGATGACGCGCATTAAGTAGTTCGTCGCATACACCGCATGGAAGGTATTATCGTACAGAAACACGTGCAGCCCTTTCGCTGACTGCGTACGGATCGAATCGGTGAATGCCTTGGTATTCTCCCAATCGAAATGGGTTTCAAGCAGATCCATGTGCTCTGCCAGTTCACCTTCCAGCCAATCCCAATTCGATATGTGGTCGCCCAAATTCACAAACAAGGTCACCTTTCCCTGCTCAATCAAAGGAATACAATGCTCAATCACCGCCTTGAATAATTCTTTCTGCGCACCCGCCCCGCCCATCGTGATCAAAATTCGGCGCGGTTCCTTTTCCCTCATCCGCTCCAGCCGGGCTTCACAGTCCACTTCGATATTTTCAACAATTTCATGATCCACATGATGGCCGGTGAAAAACAGCGCATCGGAAGGCATTGGTTTCAAAATGCGGTCATGGTCATCAAAACCACGCATAATTTTAAAACCATAATACCCGGAAGGAGACTGCACCCCGTGTTTTGCCCCTTCCGTCAATTGGAAAGCCATCGGCCAGTTATCGAACATCATATCGACGACATTCGTCATCCCGCCCGCTACTGCCCCCATACAATTCCACATGTGAGAAGTCAGGATCGGCATATCGGAAGGGAGCGTTCCATAAAGCCCCTGGAACAACTCGCTCATCTTGTAGTCCTTGATGTTTGTCTTTAAAAACCGCCACGGCCAGCCCACGATCCACGCATTCAAGAACTGCCAGAGCCCCGGCAGCGATCTATTCCCTGTTGTGACTGATTCCCACACATGCTCATTAAAGAATTTGCTGCTTTGCGAAGTCCGTGAGAACCGGCTGTACCAGCTATTGCACCAGTTGATCACATCGCTTGTAATTCCCGGGATTGCCAGCAGATCCAGCCAATACGGCGTAAAACCCATCGCCCGCGCGCAGGACATGCCCGCCATCGCGATCCGGTAATGGCCGAACCCCATGCGAATCGTGCTGATCACCACAGCATTCTCAGCCGTCAGCGGTTCGCCATCCCCATTCCGCAAAATATCTTTCACCCCAAACAGCTCCCCCAAATACGGGTTATCATGCAGGCTCAGCGTATAAGTTTCGCTCGGGTCATAGTCAAATTTTCTCGCCAGCATGTCCTGCCAGCGGTCTGCCGCTGCTGACTGCCGTTTGCTGATGGGATTGCCGTACAATGAGTATCTTCCATTCTCTTTTTTCATTTATCGTTTATTCTCCTCGCTTCAATGTTTAACTTAACAAATAAGATTCTATCCTTTTACACCACTGCTGGTTGCGCTTTCCACAAAGAACCGCTGCGCAAATATGTAAATGATCATCGGCGGCAGAATTGCAATTGCCGCGCCAGCCATCACCAGGTTGGCGTTATCAGCCGCTTTCCCACGCAAAATGCTCAGTGCCAGCGTCAACACGTGATTGTCCACATTGCCAGTATTGATCACGATCAACGGCCAGAAGAAACTGTTCCACGCATACAGGAACGAGAACGTCGCCTGAGTTGCCAGGGCAGGTGTTGCCGCTGGCAAAAAGATCTTCCACAAAATCTGCAAGCGCGTTGCCCCATCCATCAAGGCTGCTTCTTCAATCTCTTTCGGCACCGTGATGAAAAACTGCCGCATCATAAAGGTGCCGTATGCGCTGAAAATCCACGGGATGATCAATGAAGCCAGTTTATCGACCCAGCCCAGCATGACCATCAACTGATACAACGGCGTGATCAACACCACAAACGGGATCATGATCGTACCAAGATACACCAGGAAGATCTGCTCCCGGCCGGGGAACTTCAACCGGGCCAGCGCATACCCGCCGACAACGCTTGTTGCCAGTTGTCCTAAAACCACCAGGATCGTTACCAATGCAGTGTTCGTCAAAGCCCGGTCCAGCCCTTGCAAATCACGCACCCGCGTGTAATTTTCCGGAACAAGTGTTGGTTTTTCTACTGCCACGCTATCTCGAAATTTCTGAAAAACTTCAATCTCTGGGTTTTTCGTATCAACAAACCTTCCCAGCGCAGTCTGATCAACCAGCACCATCTCCATGACCCCGCCATCGACAGGAACATTCCACAAAGGAGCAGATTCTCCTTGATAAAGCACGGTTTCCTGATTTGCTTCGGCCCCCGTGGGCTGTACAAGCTCAAGTGCCACCACAACCGTATCTTCTGGGCTTTCCGGCAAGGCATAAATACCCGCCGGTGCGCTGCGTTCCAGTAAGGCAAATTTGCGTTCTTTCCCTTGATATTCCACATAGTACAACGGCTTTGGCTCATCTTGCCCAACCACATCTGCTTCAACCGGCTTCATCGGGATCAAACACGGCGGATAGCGATACGTATCCGTTTGCAGCTTGAACGAGGTAGAGAACATGAACAAAAACGGAAACAGCATGATGTAGGCAAAGCCCAACAGCAACCCGTATACCAGCAGGTTTTGCAGCCATTTAAATATCTTGTATCGACTCATCTCAGCCTCCTGTTAGTATGCACCGCTTGATTTTCTCTGCCGCCTGAACTGTACCAACGTAACTGCAAAGATCAACAAAAACAACACCCACGCCACCGCCGAAGCATACCCCTGCTGGAAGCGCTGGAAACCTTTTTGGTACAGATACAGAACGATCGTCATGGTTGAATTTGCCGGCCCTCCCGGCGGCTCCGTCGGAATGAGCACATACACCTGTTCAAACACCTGCAATGCATTGATCACTGCCGTTGTCACCACATAGAACGTGGTCGGCGCCAGCAGGGGCAGGGTCACATTCATGAACCAGCACCATCTACCGTAGCCGCCTCATACAACTCCCTGGGAATATTCTGCATCCCTGCCAGGAAAATGACCGAGTAATATCCCAGCCACTGCCACGCCGACATGATCACCACCGCCAGTAAAGCCACCTTTGTATCCGATAACCAGCGAATTTGCGGATCGATGATATTTGTTCCAAGAAAGCCATTCACAAACACAATCACGTTATTGATCGAGAAATTGATATATCCCACCGCTGCGTTATATAACCACTGCCAGATCAACGCCACGCCCACCACCGCCGCCACCGTCGGCAGGAAATACACCGCCCGGAAGAACTTCATCCCCGGCAGCTTACTGTTCAACAGGGAAGCCAGCAGCAGTGCTGGCACAATGCTGAGCGGCAGCGCCAGCAGAGTAAACACGATTGTATTCCGCAGGGCGATCCAGAACAATTTATCTTCTGCACCAATGATGATCCCGTTCCCGATCCATTTGATGCGAGTCAATTCATCATAAACCGCTGTATCCAACGCTTCAGTTGCTGGTTGATCAACACTGTCCAGTTTTGCTACGGTCAGGTTGATGATTTTTGCATAATTATCAACCCCAACCCAGTCTTGCGTACCAAAAGAGTCAGAATTCGTGAAGCTCACATACAATGAAAGCAGCAGCGGCCCGGCAAAGAAGAACAGAAAACCCAGCAAATTGGGAGACAAGAACAAAAATCCGCTGATCGCCTCATTATGAGAAGCTTTGGCATGCAGCGCCGAAGCAATTTCCTGTTTGGAAAGCAAGTGCAGCATAAGGCCTGTCACCAGAATAATAATGACAATGAGGAAAGGTAGAGAGCGATTAAATTGACCCGCTATAAAAGCCAAAGCCCTTAATAATCCAACTGCAAAAAGAAAAGCTACAAATGAAGCCGTAGACACGATCTTGCCTGCGTATCTGAATTTCTGCGCAAGGTCATAATTTCCTTCAAATTTATCGCCAATTGAACCAATCAGATAACCGGCAAGTACGCCCCCCAGCCACGGGATGCCCTTGCCAAAAGTGGCGCCTAACGCATCAATTCCTGTAAAAACCCCCAATACCTGAAGCAAACCCACCAGGCCAGCCAGGAAAATCAAATAATTCACCGTCAGGGCAATCACACGCCCTCTGTGCTGCCGGCGCAAGAGCATGGAAACACTTACCCCGGATGCTGCCCCAATCAAAACGAAAACGACCATCAACACAATCCGCAGCCAACCAGCCATCGCTTCTGGTGCACGGCTGAACAAATATGCCGCACCAAAGGCCCCGCCAGCGGCGATTAATCCTTGCCAAATGGCAATAGAGACGATCTGCCGCTCGGGGTGCACCCCATCAACACGAGTTTTCTCGGTCATTTACTCCTCCAAAATTGAAGAGACGAATAATTTATGATCAAAGCAGGGACTCCGGAAACACATACTTTTTTTGCCGTCATACAATGTGGAAGCTGTGTTGCTCGAGTCCCGGCGTGATGAGAGACGGGAAGGCGGTTACCCGCCTTCCCTTTTTTCAGTAGTGATTACTTGGTGAAAGATTTATTGGCTTCCGAGCAGATGCTGGATTTGAATTCATCCATTGTGGTTGCGCCGGTCATCAAAGAAGCAATAGCCGGATCCATCACAGCAGCAAATTCGGGCCAGGAACCTGCCCACACAGGACCTTCGGCAACCGGGCTGTCTGCCAGTCCATTCAGGAATGCCTGGTTGTTAGCGGGAGGCGTGAAGGTCAGGAAAGCATCCAGGGCTTCCTGTGAAACACGGCTGGGGATATTTGCGCCCAGCGCAGAAATCTTGGCCTGCGTATCAGCCTGGGTCAGTGCCTGAACCAGTGCCCATGCTTCTTCAGGATTTTCAGTGTTGGCATTCACAACATAAGCGCCCCAGAACAACCAGTTGCCAGCGTTGCCGGCGGGCCCTGCGGGCAGTTCGACTACATCCCAATCAAAAGAAGCGTTGCCGCGTGCGCCGGGGGTTGCCCAGCGGCCGTTCTGGAACATACCGACACGACCAGCCATGAAGGGCGGTTCACTGTCTTCGCCATAAGGCACGGCGACATCATATTCCTGGTACAAAGATTGTTCAAATGCCAGACCTTCGATGGAAGCATCGCTGTCCAGGTTGCAGGCAGTGCGGTCAGCATTGAAGAAACCGCCGCCAGCCGAGTTCATCCAGGTGCCGTAAGGTCCCCACCACGCATTGGCGCCATAACCATACACATCAGGGCCAAGCTCGCGGATTTTCTGTGCTGCAACGAGGAAAGCATCCCAATCCCAGGTGCCATTCTCTGCCATTGTGCGGGGATCCATGTCACCCGTCAGACCGGCTTCGGCCAGCAGATCCAGGTTCAAGTACAGCGCAAATGTAGACACGTCACGGGGCAGGCCCCAGAAAGCGCCGCTGTCCGCACCGGTTGCATCGGTTTCAGGGTTATACGTCATGTGGTACATCGGGCCAGGGTAGAAATCGTCTACAGAAAAACCATCTGCAGCAGCAGCCATGTCAGCCATATTAAGGATCAAACCGCGGGTAGCGAAATCTGCCACATCCGTTCCTGGGATCCAGAACACATCAGGAGCCGTGCCAGCAGCGATTTCGGTTTTCAAAACATCCTGGTAGGAAGATGACTCGGAACCGCCAGGCTCGTAAGTCAGGGTGATGCCTTCCAAAGCTGCATCCAGGTCATCACTGATGCCCTGATAAACTTCAATTTCTGCCTGGTTGTCAGGGCGGGTGCGCCAGCGCAGCGCAACTTCTTCCATGGCTGCCGGTTCTTCAGCGGCAGGCTCTTCAACAACAGGTGCTTCTTCGACAACAGGCTCTTCAGCAGCAGGCGCTTCAACGACAGGTTCTTCAACAGCAGGAGCAGCAGGTGTGCAAGCACCCAATACCATAGCAAGAACCACGAACAACGAAATAGCAAACAAAATCGACTTGCGTTTCATAACTTGATTTTCTCCTCTAGAGATATTTATGTTTTCGGATGGTCATTTTTTGCCAAACTTCAATTAATTTTTTGTTTCCCTCACCTCCTTTTATTGAGATTTGCAGGCAGCGGTGGATTTTCTCAATACCAGTTCAACCGACATGGGTAAATCACAGCGTTGCTTTTCGGGTGTCTCGATTGCTCGGATAAGGAGTTTGGCCGCTTCGCGTCCCATTTGAAAAGTATCCTGCCGAATGGTTGTCAGCGGCGTATCATAATATGAAGCAAGCGGCATATCATCAAACCCCACAACAGAAACATCCTCGGGAATCTGGCAGCCATTTTCTTTCAAAGCCTTAATGGCGCCAACTGCCATACGATCGTTTTGTGCGAAAATCGCGCTGAAATTCACACCATCAGCGAGTAACTCCTGAACAGCCTGGTAACCAGTCGAAGCAGACCAGTCGCCCTCTTTTATCAATGAAGGATTCGATTCAATCCCTGCTGACAGCAAAATGGATTTGTACCCGTTCAAGCGGTCACAGGAACAATCTTCTTCCATTGGCCCGGTGATCAATGCGATCTGGTCATGCCCCAGATCAACCAGATGCTGCGTGGCAATCCGCCCGGCTTCCTCGTCATCCAGGAAAACAGAATCCATCGAACTTTGCGAAGACCGTGCCCCCACATACACTAC
>Ga0334890_1002476_pt1 | contig 21198 bp, 15 predicted proteins | sample GraSluR1_MG_3_FD_207220 | JGI IMG/M metagenome (GOLD analysis project Ga0334890, IMG submission 207220) | Sludge microbial communities from methane-producing bioreactor in Wageningen University, Netherlands - Granular Sludge_31_08-R1 | ecosystem: Engineered > Bioreactor > Anaerobic >... | reverse complement strand
GAAATTGTAGAGAGGCTGGCACGCAGGCGTGATATGAGCCTGGATGAAGCTATCGAATATCTTTCATCAGATGAATTGCTCGAAGTAACGCCCAGTCACCTGCGCATCCGCAAGCGTATTTTGAAAACGGAAGAACGCGGCAAGAGCATCAAAAAGCAAAAGGAATTGCTGACGTAGGCTTTCGCTCTACACCATTAAGTGCGCGCTGCCAACCTGATTGCAGATGACCATGCACTGCAAGAGACAAGAGATGACTTCTTTTTCTCTCATTTTTCAATTTTTCTACGAGCCAAGAGGGTGATAGAAACAGGTAAAATTGGTATGTCTGTGATAAGCAGAGCGAGCATTGGGAAAAAGGGATCGGCAGGGCGTATGAGTAAAAAGAAGCGCATCATCATTCACATCGGCACCCACAAAACCGGCAGCACCACCATTCAAAACGGCTGCTGCGATAACCGCGAGCGCCTGCGCGCCAATGGCTGGCTGTTTCCTGTCACCGGCATGTACCTCTTCGGACAGCACAATATTGCCTGGGAGATGGCATCCGGGCACGTCCAGCCATGGAACTGGATCGGCGAATGGGTGCGTTACCGCCCCGAATGGGGCGGGATGGACCGTCTGCTGGCTGAAATTGAGACAGCCGGGGTTGAGACAGTCATCCTCAGCTCGGAAGATTTTGACGGCTTGCAGACTGAACGGATTCAACGGCTGCACGAACGTCTGGCAGAGTTCGAAATTGACATTGTCGTTTACCTGCGGGAACAGGCTTCTTTGCTGCAATCAGCCTGGACACAGTTCGTCCGGTCTGGTTTTGTCACCATGCCCTTTCCCGCGTTTGTGGATGACATGCTGGCAGCACCAGCCGAACAGCAGCGCTACTTCGGTGCATATGACCGATTCTTACAGCCCTGGCGGGCGGTCTTTGGTGCTGAACATGTGCAGGTGCATTTTCTATCTCGTGATCTGTTCAATGACAATATCTTCTATGATTTTCTGCGTACCTGTAGGGTGGAGAATGTGGAAGGGTATCAGGTGCCGGATGACCAGAATGTGTCCCCCGGGCTGAAAAGCCTGACGCTGATCTGTTTACTCAACAAAAGTGTTGATTCGATGGAAAAGCGTTCTCAGGTAGCGCGGCTGGTGCAGGAATTTGCGAATCAACAGGGATGGAACGATGCGAAGTTGAACTTGATCTCAGAAGAAATTTATCGCAAGGTGCACGCGCATTTTGTGGAAAGCAATGCCTGGATGGAGCGTCATTACCCCGGCTGGCAGGCGGTGGTAGAAAAATTCCAGCCCAAACCCCTCAGCCATTTTGACCTTTCCATCATGACTTCTGAGGAAATGCTGGCAGTCAGTCAGCATGTCTTGGCGCGGTTGTTCAACGACAATGTAACGCAGGGCTGGTAACCGTTTTTTCAACCAAGACTGCCCTTGTTTCTGCCTGAGAAACATGTCAAAATGGTGGCAGAAAAACTCACTGACAGAAAGATAAAACAGGAGGCATGATGAAATTCTCTGCAGGTTATTGGCAGATGCGCGCAGGGGTTGAGCCCCATTATGCGGTGCAGGTGGTGGATACCAGGGTCGAAGCAGACTGCTTGACCGTGTATGCCCCCAGCCGGCGCATCCGGCACCGCGGCGACACCCTCAACATTGCCTTGCTGACGGTGGAGTATTCGTCGCCGATGGCAAATGTCATTCGTGTGCGGGCTTATCATCATGATGGGGGCGTTGACCCGGGGGTGCATTTCCAGCTGTTTGAAGAGCAAGGCAACACAGTGTCAGTCGATGAGGACGACACTGCCGCCTGGCTGACCAGCGGGGACCTTACCGTGCGGGTTGACAAGGGCAATGATTTCCGTGTTTCGTTTTTGGCGGAGGATAAGCCCCTGACCTACAGCGGTTGGCGCGGGTTGGCTTACCTTACAGCGGACGGCGAGGCCTACATGCGCGAGCAACTGGGCTTGGATGTGGGCGAATGTACCTATGGGTTGGGAGAGCGCTTCACGCCTTTTGTTAAAAACGGACAGGTGATCGATATGTGGAATGAAGATGGCGGCACCAGTAGTGAGATCGCTTACAAGAACATTCCCTTTTATTTGACCAACCGCGGTTATGGGGTGTTTGTCAACCACCCCGAAAAGGTGTCCTTTGAGGTCGCTTCGGAAGATGTGGAGCGGGTGCAGTTCAGCGTGCCTGGCGAGGTGATCGAGTATTTCGTGATCTATGGCCCTGCCCCAAAACAGATTCTGGAGCGTTACACGGCATTGACCGGACGTCCCGCGCTGCCGCCAGCCTGGTCGTTCGGCTTGTGGCTGACCACGTCGTTCACCACGCAGTATGACGAAGAAACCGTGACCTCCTTTATTGAAGGCATGGCGGCAAGAGACCTGCCCTTGCATGTCTTTCATTACGATTGTTTCTGGATGAAGGAATTCCAATGGTGTGATTTTGAATGGGACAAGCGCGTGTTTCCTGACCCGCAAGGCATGTTGGCACGCCTGAAAGAACGCGGATTGCACATCTGTGTGTGGGTCAACCCCTATATCGCGCAAAAATCGGCACTGTTCGAGGAAGGCAAGCAACATGGCTACCTGCTCAAGCGGTCGGATGGTTCGGTGTGGCAGTGCGATCTATGGCAGGCGGGCATGGGACTGGTGGACTTCACCAATCCGGCAGCGCGCGCCTGGTATGCGGACAAACTGCGCACGCTGGTGGAAATGGGCGTGGATTGTTTTAAGACCGATTTCGGCGAACGCATTCCCACCGACGTGGCCTATCATAACGGCGCTGACCCCGTGCGCATGCACAATTACTACAGTTTCCTCTATAATCAGACCGTTTTTGAATTGCTGGAAGAAACACTTGGCAAAGGGCAGGGGGTCTTATTCGCACGCAGCGCCACTGCGGGTGGTCAGCAGTTCCCGGTGCATTGGGGCGGTGACAGCACTGCCAGTTTTATCTCGATGGCGGAAACTTTGCGGGCAGGCCTGTCTCTGGGGTTGTCGGGGTTCGGCTTTTGGAGCCATGACATCGGCGGATTTGAGCAGACCGCCCCGGCAGAAGTGTACAAACGGTGGTGCGCGTTCGGACTGCTGAGTTCACACTCGCGTCTGCACGGCTCCACCTCCTACCGCGTGCCATGGCTGTATGATGAAGAAGCGGTGGACGTATTGCGGCATTTCACCCGGTTAAAATGCCGCCTGATGCCCTATCTGTATGGCGCCGCGGTGGAAGCCCATCAATCGGGAACACCCATGCTGCGGGCGATGATCATGGAGTTTCCCGATGATCCTGCCTGCGATACCCTTGACCGACAGTATATGTTGGGTGCAGACCTGCTGGTAGCGCCGGTCTTCCATGCCGGCGGCGAAGTGGGGTATTACCTGCCGGAAGAAACCTGGGGAGATCTACTTGGCGGAGAACTGGTCGAAGGCGGACGCTGGCTCAAAGCACAGCATGATGTCTTTTCGCTGCCGCTGCTGGTGCGGCCAAATGCCGTCATCCCTATGGGCAATAACGACGACCGCCCGGATTATGATTATGCTGATGGAGTCACGCTGAACCTGTATCATTTTGATGATGGCACAGAACAGATGGTAAACATCCCCGCGATGGACGGTACCCTGGCAGCTCGTTTTGTCGTACAACGAGCCGGGTCGCGGATCACAGTTTCTGTGGCGGAGGGCAAGGCGAGCCATTGGTCGGTCGCCCTGCATGGCAGCCTTCGCGTGAAGCAGGCTGACGGAGGCGTTATTGACGGTGATGGAAGTGTGCTGCAGGCAACAGGCGATCAGATGTTTATTGAACTTGCCGAAGGGTAAAATCTGACGTACTCAACCTACTCTCATTCTCATGCACCGGGGATCACGCGCTGGTGGTTCATCCGCAGGTTTGCTGGCAATTCATTGACCATCATGCATGTACCTGTGATCATCGGGGCGGTGCTGGAAGGGCCAAGGCGGATGATTCGCGCAGTTCCCTTTCGGTGATCAGTGCCTGCGATGCTTCCTTCCACATGTTGACCTGTTGCAGGGCAGTTTTTACACGCTCACGGATGTCGGTAGAGGGCAACCCCAGGTTTTCCAGCCGAAGGCCACATCTTCTTCGATGGTGGTGGCAACCAACTGTTCACGCGGATGTTGAAAAAACATTGACTTGGTCGACAGAAAATAGCCGGAACGATTTCATCGCTTCATTTTTACATAGCATCCGAAAAGGATTCTTTTCATGTGGCGCAAGCTGATGCCACGGGTCGTATAATGGTTCTATAGTGCAGGAAAAAGGAGTAGCAAATGTATCGTTATAAGCATCATGTAATTGACACCAGTCTGCCAACAGGCATGTACGCGCAAACCATGCTGGAAGATTTTGACAATGACGGTCGGCTGGAGTACGTGCTGGGGTTGTCGTTAGGTGATCTGTATCTGTATAAGCAGCACCCGGACGGCAATTGGCAGCGGTTTTTGATTGGCCGCGATTCGCCATCTGACGTAGGCGCAGCGGCGTTGGATGTGAATGGCAACGGTTTGCTGGATATTGTCACCGGCGGGGCGTGGTTCGAAAATACCGGTGATTTCACAGTGCCCTTCATCAAACACGTGTTTGACCCTGAGCTTGCCAGTGTACATGACGTTTTCGTTGCCGATATCAGCGGTGATGGAAAAGCTGACGTGGTAACCATGTCAGACCAGAACGATGTGCGCTGGTATCGCATCGCTGACAAGCCCACCGACCATTGGATACACACCCATATCGGCGAACCTGTGCATGCTGGTGTGGCGATCGGGGATATAAACGGCAATGGCAGCATGGATATTGTGCGCACCAACGTGTGGTTTGAGAACTTGAGAGGGGATGGTTCGGTGTGGGCGGTGCATGCGCTGCCGTTCCCGCCGCAAGACCAGAGCAAACTGACCAAATATTTCATGGTGGATGCCACCCATGCCAAAGTCGTGGATGTGAATCAGAGTGTTTTTAATGACATCGTCATGGTTGAAAACGAGATGCCGGGCGGTAAGCTCTTCTGGTTGGAGAATGTCAAAGGTGACGGGTCAGAATGGCGCTACCATGATATCGCTGTGCCAGGTTCGCCGGTGCGTGGTGCTTATCATTCACTGGTGGTCAAAGACCTGAACGGCAACGGTGCTTTTGATGTCTTCAGTTGTGAGATGGAGGATATCGGCGGCGAGGAACCTCCGCGTTTCTACATCTGGGAAAATGTGGATGGTAAAGGCGGTGAATGGAAAGAGCATGTCATTCTGGACGTCAATCTGGGCGGGCATGCCGCCTTGATCGGTGACATCAGCGGCAATGGCTTGCCGGATATCATCACCAAACCATGGCGGCCGGGCCCCAATAACGCCGTGGGCGGTAAGCCGTTCGTGATGTATCTGGAAAACCTGGGGCCGTTAACGGACTGAAAGCCAACAAACCTGTCGAAACAAGTACCGGCATCAGGCAAAAAGCCTGATGCCGGTATTCAGGTGTGTTGATTCATAAGAAAACCTTTTCTTACTGCCATTACTGTTATAATCATTTGAATGTTCAATTTCGTTCAATTATCGGTGTTGGAGAACAAACTATGTCCGTCACATTGCGTGATGTCGCTGAACTCGCCGGGGTGTCGATTGGGACTGCCTCGCAAGCCCTGAACCATCATCCCAGCGTAAAATCTGAAACCCGCCAGCTTGTGTACGAAGCGGCAGGCAAACTGGGTTATAAACCGCGGCGACGCGTGCAGACCTTTGCGGGGTCAGACAACGGTTTGTCCGTGGTGGGCATTCTCACCAAACATGACCTGTATGACATCGCCCTGACCAATCCATTTTATTCACACGTCTACGCCGGGGTGGAGGAGGAATGCCGCCGCCGCGGACTGAGTGTGATGTTTTCCAGCATCGATGTGGATGAGCAGAATTATCCCGTGCGGTGGCCGCCGATGATCAAGGACGCGCGCATTGATGCGCTTTTGCTGGTGGGGACAGTGCTGGAACCGACGGTTGATGTGCTGGTCAACAAAGTGGATGTGCCTATTATCCTGATTGACAGCTATGCCCCGGGGATGGCGTTGGACAGCATTGTCACTGACAATATTGGCGGCGCCAAACTGGCGATGGAACATTTATTCAAGTTGGGTCATAGGAATATAGGGTTGATTGGTTCCAACCTGAAATCACCGACCAGTATCCTGGAACGGCGCGAAGGCTATCTGCAGGCCATGATGGCGCACGGACTGGACCCGGAGACCTATTTGATCGACACGCCGTTGAATCCATCCGGCGGGGCAGACGGATTGCGCTGGCTGCTGGCTAACCGCCCTGATATGACCGCTGTTTTTGTGTGCAATGATGATACTGCTACGGGGGTGTATCAAGAAGCAGTTGCCCAGGGATTGAAAATCCCTGATGATCTTGCGGTGGTTGGCTTTGACAACACCTATCTTGCCCAGAACCTGGCACCGCCGTTGACAACCATACACGTGGAGAAGAAATGGATGGGGATGCTGGGGGTGCAGGCATTGGCGGAACGCAAATTATATCCAGAGAAACCCAAAGTGACCATCTATGTGGAGACACAGTTGATCGTGCGCGAATCTGCTGCGCCGCTCCGTTGAGCCGCGTATAAAACCATGCAATTCAACAGGGGGAAATCATTTTCGATACCTGTCGACAGTGCCGGTTGATAGAAATATTAAATATTCCCGGCAGGTATTGACAGTTGAACTTGTTCAACCTATACTTAAATATGTTCAACTGAAGTTTCAAATTACGCTTGAAACTATTCACAAGAGAGTAAAGTAATAGGGATGGTATCGACCACGTTGCGAGATGTGGCTGAATTGGCAGGTGTATCTATCGGCACCGCTTCGGCCGCGCTCAACAATCGACCGACAGTTTCACAAGAAGCCCGCATCAAGGTGATTGACGCGGCGGTTGCGCTTGGCTACCCCTTGAAAGAACAGGAAGAGCTGGCGCGGCAGACGAAATTGTCTGTGATCGGTCTGTTGTTGAAGCAAGACCATGGCCGCAAGTGGGAGATTAATCCCTTCTATTCGCAGGTGCAGCTGGGGGTGACAGATGCCTGCAACCGTAACAAGCTCAGCGTCATGCTCGGGAATATCGAGGTAGATGCCAGCAACCGCCCGATGTTCTGGCCGGTGATGCTGGAGGATCAGCGCATTGATGGCTTGATCCTGGCCGGCGTCTTTTTGGATGAGACGGTTGCCAAGATACAGCGCCGCACCAATATCCCCATTGTGCTGCTGGACGGTTTCTCCGGTGAATTAGCCCTGGACAGCGTGGTGACTGACAACCTTGGCGGAGCGCGCCAGGCCATGTCACACCTGTTCTCACATGGACATCGCAAGATCGGCCTGGTGGGCTGGAACCCGGAATCACCGCCCAGCATCCAGGACCGTTACCTGGGGTATGTAGGCGCGATGAATGTGCGCGGTTATGAACTGTTTATAGAGCCATCGGTATTGTTCCGCCATGGCGGTTATGAAGGCACCAAACGGCTGTTGACACGCCATCCTGAGATCACAGGTATCTTTGCCTGCAATGATGAAACCGGTGTGGGTGTGATGGATGCAGCGCGCGAGTTGGGTCTGCGTGTGCCCGAAGACCTGTCTGTGGTGGGATTTGATGATATCGCCCTGCCGCAAGACGTGGAGCGCCCGATCACCACCATCCATGTGCATAAAACCTGGATGGGCACAATGACCGTCAGTACGCTGATCGAACGCTCACGCAACCCGGAACAGCCCAAAATTACGAAGGTAGTCTCGACCTATCTGGTAGATCGAGATACTGTGAAACAACCCGGAAAGCATCAAAGCCATGGAAAACAAGAACCGACCCAATCGGTGATGAAGGAGTGATCGCAGGAGGTGATAATCGAACCAATAGTATGGAACCACAAACCAATTTCTCGTTGTAACCAAAATTCACAAAAATCCTATTATGGAGGAGTAAAGTAACATGCGTAAATCAATTTTACTAATTAACCTGTTGTTGGTGTTGGCGCTGCTTTTCGCTGCCTGCACCACAACCGAAGAAACCCCCGAAGTGGTGGATGAAGGCGCGCCAGTGGTGGAGGAAGAAGCTGCTGCTGATGATGAAGCAGCTGCAGATGATGAAGAACTTGCAGTGGATGAAGTCGAAGAGGTTATCGTTGAAGAAGAGGTGGTTGTTCCCGCCAAATTCAACGAAGCCCCCATGCTGGCGGAAAAAGTCGCTGCCGGTGAACTGCCTCCTGTCGAAGAACGTCTGCCTTTGAACCCGATGGTGGTGACCCCCGCTGATCAGATCGGTACCTATGGCGGCGATCTGCGCTACGGCTTTACCGGCGGCCCCACCTGGGGTGGCATGCTGTATATCGCCCAGTGGGAACACCCGGTGACCTGGAAGTATGACTTCAGCGATTTCGAACCGAATATTATCGAATCATGGGAAGTTAATGCCGAAGCCACCGAGTATATCTGGTATTTGCGCGAAGGCCTCAAGTGGTCCAACGGCGATCCTTACACCGCTGACGACATCACCTTCATGGTCAACGACTTCCTGTTCAATGTGGAAATCTTCCCTCCAGCTGGCGGAGGCGCTGACTGGCTGCCCAATGAGCTGCGTGAAGGTCTTATTGTAGAGGCGATAGACGACTATACCGTCAGATTCATTTTCCCGGCGCCGTATGGTACCTTCATGCTCAACCTGGCACCCTGGGCTGGTCGTTATTTCGGACAGTATCCTGCCAATTACCTGAAACAGTTCCATGCTGACTACAATCCCGATGTCGATGACCTGGTAGCTGCGGATGATGCTGTAGAGGACTGGGTAGGACTGTTCTTGAGCAAGGCTCCTGCCACCTGGGGTGATCCGGACTACTTCTTCAATTATCCTGAACTGCCCTCGTTGGGTCCCTGGATCGTCACCCAACCGGTAGGCGCTGGCACCACCCTGATCATGGAGCGCAACCCCTACTACTGGAAAGTGGACACCGAAGGCAATCAACTGCCCTATATCGATCGTGTGGTCGCCACCCTCTATCAGAGTGATGAGGCGCGCACCTTCGCCATGTTGAACGGTGACCTGGACTTCATTAAAGACGCCGGCGATTCCAACCGCGAACTGTATTTTGACGCGGTGGATGATGGCAAACCCTTGAAAATTTTGCTTGCCGATTATGACATGGGCAACATGCAGTCCATTCACTTCAACCGGACCACCAAAGATCCGGTCGTAAATGAGATCTTCAATAATATGGACTTCCTCATCGGCATGAGCCACGCCATCAACCGTGATGAGATCATCGAAGTGGTGTTCAAAGGCCAGGGCAAACCCGCCCAGGTCTGCCCGGTGGAATCCTCTCCGCTGTATGTGGAGCGTCTGTGCAACCAGTATCTGGAATTTGATATTGACCTCGCCAACGAATACCTTGACAAGGTCTTGCCTGACAAAGATGCCCAGGGTTATCGCCTGCGCCCCGATGGCGTACGCTTCAACCCGATATTCACCATCACTAACGACTCTAACGAAGGCCAGCACTGGGTGCAGGTGGGTGAAATCTTGATCGAGCACTGGAAGAGAGTGGGCGTCGAAGTTCTGCTCAATTCCGTTGGTGATGCGATCATGAACGAACAGCGTGAAGCCAACGAGGTTGAGATCTTTATGTGGCACGGTGGTGAGGGCGGCTCGGGTATGACCGCCATCATCGACAACCGCTGGCATGTGCCCGGCTCGCACTTCGGTATTTTCGGCAATGGCTGGACCCGCTGGTATGCCACCTATCTTGGCGAACTGGACGAAGATGCCGTGGAACCGCCGGATTACGTGGAAGATATCCGCGCAATGTATCGTGAGGCGATCGCCCAACCGACCACCGAAGGCCAGGTTGCGATCATGCGTGAGATTTTGGAATTGTCCGCGGACTATTTCTGGACGATGGGTATCTCCCGTGCCGGCAATACCATCCAGCCGATCAGCTCACGCCTGGGCAATGTGCCTGAGAATTTCTTCAAAGGCTGGCTGCAAGGCTTTGACAAGATCCTGCGCCCCGAACAGTGGTACATCATTCAATAATCGCGCAGGGTTCTATTCACTCATAACCACAAAATGGTAACCGGCGGTCATCCGCCGGTTACCATCAGAAGCCCATTAATTTCAAGGAATGGGTTTAGGTCCAAAAGCTCCACTCGACGACTCAATAGATATCATGCAAGTTTTCGGGCCGAAACCTTTCCTCAAGAAATTGAATTCAGGAGATAGATACTATGTGGAAATATTTGCTGCGCCGTTCGCTTTACGCCATTTTCACTGTATGGGTAATTTCTATTTTGGCGTTTGCTGTAATCCAGTTGCCGCCGGGCGATTATGTCACCGACCTGGTCAACCAGCTGCGCTCACAAGCCGGCGAAGTATCGCCGGAATGGGAAGCCCGCATGCGCGCGATGTATGGGTTTGACGACCCCTTCATCGTGCAGTACTGGAAATGGATTCGCAACATCATTTTTCGGGGAGAATTTGGCTACTCTTTCTTCTACCGGCGGGATGCGGGTGAACTGATCGTTGAGCGCTTGCCGATGTCGTTCGCGATCTCTTTTGCTTCGTTGTTATTCGTATGGGCGGTGGCGCTGCCAATCGGTTTTTATTCGGCGGTCAGGCGTTATTCGCTGGTGGATTATGTCGCTTCGTTTATCGGCTTTTTTGGCATGTCGATCCCCAATTTCTTGTTGGCGCTGATGGTGCTATTCTTTACCTACAAATACATGGGCGGGGCGGTGATCGGTTTGTTCTCAGAAGAATACGCCAACGCGCCCTGGTCGTGGGGAAAATTCTGGAACTTATTGAGCAATATCTGGGTACCGATGATCATCATTGGTATCGGCAGCACCGCTGGTCTGATTCGCACCATGCGCGCCAACCTGCTGGATGAACTCAACAAACCTTATGTGGAAACAGCGCGGGCAAAAGGGTTGAGCGAGGCGAGGTTGTTGATCAAATATCCGCTGCGGCATGCTCTCAACCCATTCATCAGCACCATCGGCTGGATGCTGCCGGGGCTGGTGTCCGGTGAAACTATTGTATCGATGGTCTTGAACCTGCCGACATCCGGGCCGGTATTATTCAATGCCCTGATACGGCAAGACCAATATGTGGCAGCAGGCTTCATTTTGATGCTGAGCACCCTGACTGTTATCGGTACTTTCATTTCAGACGTTGCGTTGGCGTGGGTTGACCCACGCATCAGGCTACAGTAGGCGAGGGAGACAACATGGATAACTACGATATGACCCCCATTTCAACAACAGGTTCCATTGTAGGAGAAGATTCACTCGGCCTGGAGGTGGCTTCACAATGGAAACTCATGTGGTGGAAATTCCGCAAGCACAAACTGGCAATGGTCAGCGGTGGATTGGTGATTTTCTTTTACATCGTGGCCCTGTTCTGCGAATTCTTTGCCCCGAATGTGCCCACCACATACCTCGATATTTACGCGACGGCACCGCCGCAGCCGATTCGTTTGTTCTATAACGGCAAATGGATGCCGCATGTACTGGGCTTGAAGTTTGACCGCGATCCCATCTCGCTGCGCAAGACATGGGTGACAGATACGGAGGATGTGGTGCCGATTGGCTTTTTGGTGCGCGGTGATCCCTACCGGTTGTGGGGGTTAATCCCCTCTGACATTCACCTGTTCGGCTCAAAGGAGCCAGATGCACCCTTCTACCTCTTAGGGGCTGACATGATCGGACGAGATGTGTTCAGCCGGGTGATTTACAGCAGCCGCATTTCATTAACCGTCGGCCTGGTGGGCATGGTGATTGCCTTGACTATCGGTATTCTACTGGGCGGTATCTCCGGCCTGGTGGGAGGAGCACTGGACAATATCATCCAACGCATTATTGAAATCTTAATGTCTATCCCCACCTTGCCGGTGTGGCTGGCGCTGGCGGCGGTGGTGCCGATTCATTGGCCGGCGCTGCGCGTGTATTTCATGATCTCCATTATCTTATCGCTGGTGAGTTGGACAGGCATGGCGCGTGTGGTGCGTTCCAAATTCCTGGCGCTGCGTGAGGAAGACTTTGTACGCGCCGCTATTTTGGACGGCTGCAGCCAGGTACGCTTGATTCTCAAGCATATGCTGCCCTCCTTTATGAGCCACATTATCGCTTCGGTCACCTTGTGGATTCCGGGTTTGATCCTGGGTGAAACCGCCCTGAGTTTCCTGGGGTTGGGCTTGCGCCCGCCAGTGGTCAGCTGGGGTGTGATGCTGCAGGATTCGCAGAAGGTGGCGGTGATTGCGCGTTATCCATGGTTATTGGCACCGGGTGCGGCTGTATTTTTGGTGGTATTGGCATTGAACTTCTTGGGCGATGGCTTGCGTGACGCCGCAGATCCCTACTAAGGAGAAAGTACGCATGACAGAAATCAGAAAAATTCTCGATGTAAAAGACTTAAGAGTACATTTCTTCACCGATGAAGGTGTGGTCAAAGCCATTGACGGGGTAGATATGTTTGTGGAGAGCGGCAAAACGCTGTGCCTGGTGGGGGAGAGCGGTTGCGGCAAATCGGTAACCTGCCGTGCCTTTCTGGGCATTGTACAGCCGCCGGGAAAAATTGTTTCCGGTGATATCCTCTTCTATCACAATGATGAGGTGATCAACATCGCCAAACTGCCGCCTAAGGGCAAAAAGGTGCGCTCGATCCGCGGTAAAGAGATCTCCATGATTTTCCAGGAGCCGATGACCTCGCTCAGCCCGATGTACACGGTGGGCAACCAGATTATTGAAAATATCACCTTACATACGGAGCTTTCAAAAGAAGAAGCCAGAGAAAGGGCGATTCATTTGCTTGATCAGGTGAAAATCCCCAATCCGGGCAGGCTGGTGGATGAATATCCCTTCCGTTTAAGTGGCGGTATGCGCCAGAGAGCGATGATCGCCATGGCGCTTTCCTGCAACCCTAACATGCTGATCGCAGATGAGCCCACCACGGCGCTGGATGTGACCACACAGGCGCAGATACTGGATTTGATGCTGGCTCTCCAGGATGAATATGGCATGGCGCTGCTGTTCATAACCCATGACCTGGGGGTGGTAGCGGAGATCGCAGATGAGGTGGCAGTCATGTACCTGGGCAAGATTGTGGAACGGGCGGATGCCGACACGGTATTCAACAGTCCCAAACATCCTTACACCCAGGCATTGCTGCGCTCGATTCCCAAGATCGCCATGAAGCGCGAAGAACTCGACCCGATTAAAGGCATGGTACCCAATCCTTTCCGGCGGCCGGATGGTTGCAATTTCAACCCGCGCTGTCCCTATGCCATGAATGTATGCCGCGAACGGGTGCCGGGTATCTCTCACGTTGATGCAAATCACACGGTGTCATGCTGGCTTTATGAGCAGGATGCGGTAGAAGAAAAGGCAGGTGCTTAAGATGAGTGAACGCAAAAACACGAATGAAATCTATACTCCACTGGCGATGCGTGATGCTGACACCCTGCTGGAAGTGAACAACCTGAAGATGCACTTTCCGATCACCGAAGGCCTGGTGGCGCGCGTCAAGGGTTACAACCGCGCGGTGGATGATGTCAGTTTTCACATCAAAAAAGGGGAAACCCTGGGTCTGGTGGGCGAAAGCGGCTGCGGGAAAACCACCGTGGGGCGCTGTATTGTGCGTTCCTATCAACCCACTGACGGACAGATCCTGTATCACAATACAGTTGACGAGATCGTGGACCTGGCCGCTTTGGACAGAAAAGAAGTCAAGCCGTATCGCAAAGATGTGCGCATGATCTTTCAGGATCCTTATTCTTCACTGAACCCGCGCATGACCGTCTTTGAGGTGATCAGCGAGGTGCTCAAGGTCAACAAACTGGCAAACCAGTCAGAGATGGAAGACAAGGTAGAGTATATATTGCAGCGGGTGGGTTTACGTCCTGAATATATCAAGCGTTATCCGCATGCCTTCAGCGGTGGTGAACGTCAGCGTATCGGTATCGCCCGCGCGTTGATCACCAACCCATCGTTGGTGGTGTGTGATGAGGCAGTTTCGGCGCTGGATGTGTCAATCCGTGCGCAGATTCTCAACCTGCTGGAAGCGCTGCAGAATGATTTCCAACTGACCTACCTGTTCATTTCGCATGACCTGAGCGTTATTCGCCATATTTGCAACCGAGTGGTGGTCATGTACGTGGGCAAGGTGGTGGAAATTGCTTCAGGGCTTGATATTTATACAGACCCAAAACATCCATACACCGAAGCGTTGATGTCGGCGGTGCCGGTTTCGAATCCACGCGCGCGCAATAAAGGCACCCGCATCCATCTGGCGGGTGAGGTGGCGGATCCTTCGAACCCGCCATCGGGGTGTTACTTCCACCCGCGCTGCCGTTATGCGCAAGAGATCTGCAGCCAGGAGGCACCACTGTTGCGTGATCTGGGCGGAGAGCATTGTGTAGCCTGTCATTTTGCGGAGGAGTTAGACCTGGTGGGTGTGCGTATGGTGTAAGGGGCTGGTGCTTCATTACCCCCTGCACGGTTTTCAACTTGAACATTCACATTTTTTCATTGGGGGTCTGGCCTGATCTTGCGATGTTTGCAGATTGGGTTGGTGAAAAAGCTTGGAATAGGATTGAGTAGCAGTATGCCGAAAACTACTTTTGTATGGTTTGGTATCTTCTTGATTGCTTTGCTGGTGTTATTAAACTGCAAGGCTCAGGATGAAGTCGGTGAAACGGCGGTGGTACCCGGCAGTGGTGAACTGGCTGCCACCGCCACCCCGACGGTAATCGCAACCAAAACAAACACGGCAACGCTGACCAAGACCCTGTGGCCTTCACGCACGCCTACCATCGTCTTCACGCCGACCGTGACCCATACTCCGCCGAACACACTGACACCGCGCCCGCCGTTCCCGGGGGCTGACCTGCCGCCGTTCAGGGTGGGGGGCCGCTTTTTGTATGACGGCTGCGGTGAACAAGTGGTGTTGCGCGGGGTCAACAAGATGGTGATCTGGACTGATCGTGACGGTGATCCTGCCTTTCGGGAGATCGCCAAAACCGGCGCCAATGCCGTGCGGGTGGTGTGGCTGACTGAAGGTACGGCGGAAGAATTGGATATCGTGTTGCAAAATGCCATCAATAACCAATTGATTCCCATGGTGGACCTGCACGGGGCGATCGGTAATTGGAAGATGCTGCCTGAACTGGTGGATTATTGGGTGCGCCCTGACATCGTTGAGGTGCTGCAGCGCTATGAAGCCTTTGTCATCGTCAATATCGCCAACGAAATCGCTTCCAACATCCGCAGCGCTGACCAGATCGCAGGCTACACGGATGCCATTCTGACCATGCGAGAAGCCGGTTTGCGTATGCCGTTGGTCATTGATGCGTCTTTTCTGGGCAAGGGTATCCAACATTTGGACCCGATCTGGGAGCCGCTGCTGGCGGTGGATCCCCTGCATAATCTGATGTTCTCCGTGCATACCTACTGGACCCTGAAAGCCGGGTATAACGAGGAAACGATCACATCCAAGATCGTTCACGCCGTTGACCTGGGCATGCCGCTGATGATCGGTGAGTTCGGCAATCAATGGTCAAATGACCCTGATGAAGTGATTTTGTATCAACATATTATGGCTCTGTCACAAGAATATCAGATCGGTTATTTCCCGTGGTCGTGGGGGCCGGGCAACCGTCCGCAGGTGTTCCTCGACATGACCGAAGACGGGATGTTTGACACCCTGCAAGGGTGGGGTTTGGAGGTTGCCATCACCGACCCAAACAGTATAATGAATACTTCTGTGCGTCCTTATTCCATAATTCACGGTGTATGTGCACCATAAAAAGGAGAAAAAATGAGTGTTAAATTGTTGAACAGCAGTCCGGTTGCCAACCTTCCCTGGGAAGATCGCCCAGCAGGATGCAGTGATGTGTTATGGCGCTACAGCCAAAACCCCGTCATCCCGCGCAGCCCTTTTCCACATGCTAACAGCACTTTCAACAGCGCAGTGATTGCCCACGAGGGGGCGTATGTGGGTGTATTCCGTATTGATGACACATCGCGCAAGATGGACATCTTCTTCGGGAAAAGCCCGGATGGATTGAGTTGGGATATTACCCCTGAGCCTATTAAAATGAAGTGTGACGATGAAGAGATCGGCACAGTCCTTTACCGCTATGATCCACGGCTGTGCTGGCTCGAAGACCGCTATTGGGTAACCTGGTGCAATGGTTATCACGGCCCCACCATCGGTGTGGCGTATACCTATGATTTCAAGGAATTTGTGCAAATCGAAAATGCGTATCTGCCATTCAATCGCAATGGCGTGTTGTTCCCGCGCAAGATCAACGGCAAGTACATGATGTTGAGCCGCCCCAGCGACAACGGCCACACCCCATTTGGTGAGATTTATATCAGCCAGAGCCCGGATATGGTGCATTGGGGCGCTCATCGCTGGGTGATGTCAGGTAGCGGGCTGCCGTGGGCAAGCACCAAGGTCGGCGCCGGCCCGATTCCGATCGAAACCAGCGAAGGCTGGCTGATGATCTTCCATGGCGTACTGACCTCGTGTAACGGCTTTGTCTACAGCACCGGGGCAGCCTTGCTCGATTTGGAACAGCCCTGGAAGGTGAAAGCGGTTGCCAAACCTTATATCCTCAATCCGCGCGAACAGTATGAGAACGTGGGCGATGTACCCAATGTCGTTTTCCCTTGTGCAGCGGTGGTGGATGGTGACACCGGCAGAATCGCCTTGTATTATGGCGGTGCTGACACTGTGACAGCGCTGGCGTTTGGTTATGTGGACGAGTTGGTGGAATTTGTGAAAGCCAACGCACTGTAAGAATAAATGAAACATATTCGCAGGGTAGTTCTCCTCTTTGTTGTATTATTGGTGACAGTGTTCTCGGGCAGTCGGGTCGTTTCAGGAAATGAGGCGGCCCGTACTGCGCGGATTACGGTTGATTTGACGGCGGAAGGCAGCCCGATCAGTCCCTATATCTATGGCTCGAACCAGGAACTGCCTGGCGTTATCAACCTGCCTTCGCGCCGGTTGGGCGGCAACCGTATGACCGGCTACAACTGGGAGAACAATGCTTCCAATGCCGGGGCTGACTGGTTTCATGTCAGCGATGGCTGGATGTGCGATGTGAACGGTGTGAGTAAATTGGATTGCATGACCAAACCGGGGGCGCTGATGACGACGTTCCATGAGCAATCGTTGGCAGCCGGCGCAGAATCCCTGATCACCCTGCAAATGGCAGGCTATGTCAGCCGCGATAAGGGCAACGAGGTCAGCGAAGCGGAAACGGCACCATCTGCCCGTTGGGATGAGGTGGTTTATCAAAAAAGCAGTCCTTTCCTGTTGGAACCCGACCTGAATGACGGCGTGGTCTATATGGATGAACTGGTGCATTTCCTGACCGATGCCTATGGCGGTGCGACAGAGCTGCAAGGGGTGTGGGGCTATGCGCTGGATAATGAACCGGGACTGTGGTCTCACACCCATCCCCGCATCCATCCGCAGCCGGTGACCGCCGAGGAACTGGTGGAGCGCAGCACCGCGCTGGCGTCAGCGGTCAAAGCCGTCGACCCGGATGCGCTGATTTTCGCCCCGGCGTTGTATGGGTTCAATGCGTTCAAGTCGCTGCAAGACGCGCCTGACTGGGCAATGCTCTCATCAGGCGGGAAATATCGCTGGTTTATCGACTACTATCTGGATGAGATGGCGCAAGCCAGTGCAGCGGTGGACACGCGTTTGCTGGATGTGCTGGATGTACATTGGTATTCGGAAGCGATGGCGGGCGGTGAACGCGTCGTGATGGGCGGTGCAGATGCCGGGTCACCTGCTTTGCAGATGGCGCGCATGCAAGCGCCGCGTTCGTTTTGGGACACTACCTATAAGGAAGACAGCTGGATCGCCAAGTGGAATCCATCCTACTTGCCTTTGCTGCCCAATTTACAGGCGTCCATAGACCGCTATTATCCCGGCACAAAGCTGGCGGTGACAGAGTGGGGCTTTGGCGGGCAGGGACATGTCTCCGGTGGGATTGCCGTGGCGGATGCGTTGGGGATTTTCGGGCGGGAAGGTGTTTTTGCCGCTATGCACTGGAGCACGGAAGACAGCCTGGCTTATGTGACGGCGGCCTATCAGCTGTACCTGAACTATGACGGTCGGGGCGGCCTGTTCGGTGATATAGGCCTGCCGGTAAACAATTCAGAATGGGGCATGCTTTCGGTATACGCTGCGCTTGATTCAACTGATGGCGGGCGCCTGCACCTGATCGTGTTGAACAAGGACATGCAGGAGAATGCGGATGTCGAACTCAGTCTGGCTGGTGAGCATGGCCATCAATCCGCGCAGGTGTGGCGTTTTAATGAGAACAGCCCCACTATCACAGCCCAACAGGCCATGGGCATTTCTGAAGATGGTGTCTTTCGCTATTCCTTTGCCCCGATGTCTGCCTATCATCTGGTATTCAGCAGTGAGCAGGCAGAAGATGCCTGGCAGCCTGAAGAGCCAGAGGAAGACTTGACTGCCCCAGAAGACGAGGCGTTATCTGAGGATGCTGAGGAAACGGCTGTGGAAGAAGCCACGGCTACCATTGAAATTTTGCCGGCGGCAACCGAAGAAATACCGCTGACGCCCACACCTGAACATGCTACAATCGAAGAGCCACAACCCGGACGGCAAGGTTGGGCGGTTGCGCTGGCTGGTGGGTTGCTGGTTGCGGCGGTCGGCCTCGCAATAATTCTGTTAAGAAAGAAAAAGTAAGAACTTTTACTGGAGGAATCATGAGCGAATCCATTACCATTCATGACATTGCTAAAATGATTGACCATTCCCTGCTGCACCCCGGCATGACTGATCAGGAAATCCTGGCTGGCCTGCATTTGGCGAAGGAATATGATACAGCGACCTGTTGTGTCAAGCCCTATTCTGTAAAGACCGCCGTGGAAGTGCTGGCGGGCAGCGATGTGGGGGTGTGTGCGGTGATCGCCTTTCCGGCGGGTAACAGCACCACTGCTATCAAGGTGGCAGAAACTGAGCAGGTCATCACCGATGGCGCTACCGAGGTGGACATGGTGGTGAATGTGGGTAAGGTGTTGAGCGGTGATTGGGGTTATGTATCGAATGAGATTAAAGCCGTCAATGATGCCTGCCTGGCGAATGGCGCCATACTCAAGGTGATCTTTGAAACCGACTTCCTGCAGGATGAACAAATTATCCGCCTGTGCGAGATTTGCTCACAGCACAAGGTAGGCTTTGTGAAGACCTCCACCGGGTTTGGTTTTGTGAAGCAGCCCAACGGTTTTTATGCGTATGAAGGCGCGACTGAACACAATATCGCCCTGATGCGTCAGCACAGCGACCCGGCGGTGCAGGTGAAGGCTGCCGGCGGTGTGCGTGATCTGGACGCATTGTTGAAAATGCGCGCGCTGGGCGCGACCCGCATCGGCGCTACCGCCACCAAAGCAATCATTGAAGAAGCCAAAAAACGAGGGATTCATTAAAAAAGGGAGTCAGATGAACGATCTTTCTTTAGAACTGGGATTCACCGAGGTTTATCAAGCACACAGCCACGAAGATCGTGCCATCCGTGAGGCGCATGTACTGCGTTACCTGATGCCGCGTATCTTTCAACCAATCGAGGCATTGCACAAGGAGTATCCGCGTCTGGCTGGCATCGAACTGATGCCTTACCACAATCTGGGTGTGGCAAAGAGCGGTCATATCGGTGAAAATGCACCTTTGCCAGCGGTGAAAGCGGCCACCACAGAAATGCAGGAAGCATGGCTGACGCATCTGAGACAGGCAGGCTGCGAGGTAGCGCGCATTTCATAAATTTTTCATACCAAAGGAGGTTGCCCGATGGCAGAACAGAAGGTCATTCAAGGCTTATTGGTATCACAGATCGGCTACGAACTGGACGAACACAAGCGGGCTGTATTCCGCCATACCTTGCGGGATGGGCTGGATGATGGCACGCCGTTCGTGATAAGAGAGCAAGACAGTGGTGATGTCGTTTTCAGCGGCCAGGCTGGCTATTGGGGCGAGACCTGGGGCAGTCATTGGTGGATATTGAATTTCACCACATTGCGGCAGAAAGGCGACTTTATCCTCTTCATGGAGGACCCGGACGGTCGCCAATGGGAAGAAGAACTGCGTATCGGCAGCCATCTATTATGGAATGAGAGCATTGAAAAGGTGGCGTTGACCCAATTTGAGCAGCGCGCGGCGTTGGCACGCAACGGCATCGGTTGGAAGGACTGCGGTGCTGACTGGCGAGAAGTTAACAGCCACGCTGCTTCTATTATCGGCCTTACTGACCTGATGAGTATTGGTTACGAATGGGTGGGGCGTGAGGGCTGTGAGCGGTTGATGGGGCAGATCATGCAGGGCTGCGATTACCTGTGCTTGTGCCAGCAGCGCGCGGCAGATTTGGGCTTGCCGGATGGCGCTCTGGTGCATGAACTGCCCAACCACGCCGTGGTGATCCCGCAGGATCAGGGCCAGGCGGTGGTAGCGCTGGCAAAAGCGTCGCGGCTGGTGTATGAGGTAGACCGCCAGCGTGGGATTTGCTATCTGCAGGCAGCTGTGGATGCCTATGAATATTTGGTGAATCGCTGTGAGCCATCTACGCTAGGCAACTTCTCGGCATTGAGCCATGGCGCGCCGTCGGATTACACACCCTCAGGCTTTATGACCGGCGACCTGCTGATGATGGTGTGGGGCGGGTTGGAATTGTACGCCTCTGGCAAAAAAGAATACCAGATAGTAACGGTGCGCATCCTCGATGAACTGCTGGCACGGCAGGTGCCGAAAGACAAAGCACAAGATGATTTGTACGGCCATTTTTACACGTTTGCTGACCATGCCTTTACTGAAAAAGCCTTTGTCCATCATCATGTGGGTCACGATACCGGCATGAAGTTCAACCATTATCTGGCGCCCTTGCTGATGGCATGCCGCCAATGGGGCGATCATCCTCAGGCGGATCGCTGGCGGAATGCGCTCAAAGATTTCGCCTATGGCTACTTCCTGCCTGCCTGTGAGCGCAACCCATTTTATTTGCTGCCGATGGGGGTGTTTGGAGAGGAAGGTTTGCTTTCTTTCTGCGGGCCCTGGCATGGCTTCAATGTTTGTTACGGGTTTGCGGCAGCGCTGGCGGCGCAATTGATGGATTTCTTCG
>Ga0334890_1002473_pt1 | contig 21229 bp, 17 predicted proteins | sample GraSluR1_MG_3_FD_207220 | JGI IMG/M metagenome (GOLD analysis project Ga0334890, IMG submission 207220) | Sludge microbial communities from methane-producing bioreactor in Wageningen University, Netherlands - Granular Sludge_31_08-R1 | ecosystem: Engineered > Bioreactor > Anaerobic >... | reverse complement strand
TTCGAGAACTTCGTGGTCGTAAAATATCAGGCCGAACGTCCGAACGATCCGCCGACAAAGGAAGTCTTGGACTATTTCGGTGTCGTCGGATTGCCCACCTACGTGGTGCTGATGCCACGGAACTGAAGATCAAGGATTTTAGAATTCCTCGCCTGATCGAATCAGGCGGGCGCTGTTGAAGACGACCAGCAGCGCGCCGGCATTGTGAAGCAATGCGGCGATGATGGGGCGCAACCAGCCAAGCCCTGACAGCACCAATCCGCCGCCGATGAACAGCGCGCCGATGCTCAGATTCTGGTAGATGACGCTGCGTGTACCGCGGGAGAGGCGGACCAGGAAGGGCAGGCGGCGAAGGTCATTATTCATGAGCGCGACTGTTGCGCTGTGAATCGCTATTTCGCTGCCCGCGGCGCCCATGGCAATGCCTGTGTCGCTGGCGGCGATGGCCGGGGCGTCGTTGACGCCATCCCCGACGAACGCCACACGATAGCCCTCGCTTCGCAGCGACTTCAGCAGGTCCACTTTTCCCTGCGGCAGGCATTCCGCCTTGAATTCGCGGCACCCGATTTGTTCGGCGACACGAACGGCCACGGATTGCCGGTCTCCCGTCACCATCACCATGCGGCGAATATTGAGTTGCTCAAGCTCCTGCACGCAGGCTCGCGCTTCCGGACGAACCTCATCCTGCAAGCCGATCCATCCAAGGTGCCGGCCGCCGCGGGCCACGTGGATAATGCTGTATCCCGCGGCTTCATTGAGCTCTTCCGGGTCGAGGGCGGCATCAGGGACATTGTTCTGCTGGAGCCATGACGCGCGCCCGGAAATCACCACCTCGCCGCTGACCTTTGCACGGATGCCCTGGCCGGGTTCCTCGTGGAAATCCTCCGGCGTGGAGAGCGAAACGTTCGCTTTCCGAGCAAGCGCCGCAAGGGCTGTTGCGGCGGGATGATTGCTGAAGCGCTCGGCGCTTGCAGCGGCATGAACGAGTTCGGAGGGGGGGATGCCCGGTCGTGGTGCCAGCCGGACAACGCCCAGTTGACCGGTGGTGAGTGTACCGGTCTTGTCGAGTACGAATGCCGTAAGTTTTGCCGCCGCTTCCAGGTCCGAAACATCTTTGACCAAAATACCGAGCCGGGCGGAGGCGGAAAGGGCGGCGACCATCGCGCTGGGTGTGGCAAGTATGAGCGCGCAAGGGCACGCCACCACGAGGAGTGCGATAACCCGCGTCATATCGTCGGTGAAGAACCAGACCAACCCCGCAATCATCAGAACCGTTGGCGTGTAATACCCGATATAGCGATCAATGATCCGCATGATGGGAAGCTTGGTCTGTTCCGCGGCGAGAATGAGATCGCGCACCCGTCCGATGGTTGTGTCTTCGCCGACGCGCTTCACCACGACCTCGATTGCGCCAGTGAGGTTCTGGGTTCCCGCGAAAACTTCATCGTCCGTGCCCTTGTCGCGCGGAAGCGATTCGCCTGTGATGGTGGCTTCGTTCAGCGAGGTGCGGCCCGACACGATGGCGCCATCGGCCGGCACGGAATCTCCCGGCAAAATGCGGATACGGTCGCCGACCTTCAATGCCACGGCGTCCACTTCCTGCGTGGAGCCGTCCTCAAGGATCAGGCGGGCGCGGGCCGGTGTGAGGCGGATCAACCCTTCGATGGATGCATGGGCGCCTTCAGCGGTGCGTGTTTCGATGACAAGGGAAACGAGCATGATAAGCGCCACTACGGAAGCGGTCTGAAAATCGCCCTGGGCCATGGAAGCCAGGATGGCAAGGGCGACAAGTTCGTTCATGTGCATCTCGCCTTCCACGAGATCCGCGATCGCCGTTCGCAGGATTGGAATGAAAAGAATGACTGCCGCCAGCGCCGCGCTGATATCCGCCGGAAGCGCGTTCCCGGGGAAAAGGGTGCGGGCAAGATAGGAGTTGATGAGGAGCGCCACGCCGGCGAGCGTCATCCACAAAATGCCCCGCGCGTGATGTCCGTGCCCATGCTCTCCGTAATGCTTTCCTTTATCCTGTGTTTGCACGTTGGGGTTTCCAATCAGTTTCGCCGGGAATCTCTCGCTCCGGGGCGCCTCGTTTGAGGCATCTGCTGCTTTTCCGGGCTTAGGATCAGGCGCAATTCCTGGCGGCCGGAAGAGCCCGCTTGAATCACGTATTTCTCCTCGACGCCGGCAAGGACGCGGGTGACGGTATCCTGCCAAAGCGTCTGGCGGGTAAGGGCCGGATTCCGGCGGTATTGTTCATACACCTGTGTGAAGTAGTCGGCATCGGCCGCGGTCTGCATGACGAACCTCTGCCGGAGCGCCGCGCCTTCGGAACGGATTCTTTCGGCATCGCCCGCGGCTTCATTGAGCGCGCGAGTGGCTTCGGCACGCGCGGCGCTGATGTTCGCGCTTCGTTCCTGCTCGGACGAGATTACCGCCGCGAATGCGGCCGCGACCTGGCGCGGTGGGGCCAGCGCGGGCAGTTCAACGCGCTCGATTCGGATGCCCGCGTCGATTTGTTCGAAGCGTTTCTGAAGCATTTGTTCCACGGCGGATCTGAAGGATTCGACGTCGAGCCGGAGCGCCTGATCCACCGGATAGCGCGCCGACACGCCGATCACGGCGTGCGCGAGTTCGTTGCTGATAACTGCATGGGTGTCCTCGAATGCAAACACGTACGACTCCGGGTTGTGAACGATGTAATTCACAAGCCAGATGGAATGGAGGATGTTGGCGTCGCCGGTGAGCGTGTAGCCGTCGAGCAGCGGTTTGAGCGTCGGTCCAAACGACTGGTGTTCGGGATGCGCGAGCGTCGCCGGCGCGTTATACCAGAACGCGCGGCATTCGATCGTCTGCACCCGCTCGGCCGGAATTCGAATCACCTCGGCGATCGGGCGCGGCCATGTGAAATGGATGCCGGGCCCGCGCACCTGCTCGGCAGGCGATCCGGCGACGCGTCCGAAGACAAGCACGAGCGCTTTTTCGTGCTGCCGCACCACGAACACGCCGGAGAACAGGTAGGCGGCCAGTACGGCGATCAGCACGAAGCGCAGCAGCCGGAAGCTCGTTGTGAGAGCGTCCGTCAGCGCGCTGTATCCGTTGTCTGACTGTATGGCCGTGTCGCTCAAGCTCCGATCTCCATTATTTTCTGCGTCCGGTCTCGCCGGACGTTTCCATTCCGCGCAACAGGTCGAAAGGAGCGGTGTCCGTGCTGAGGACCACCGTGGATTTTTCTTTCAAGGTGCTTTCCATGGCTTCGAGTTTGCGCAGGAAAATGGCGAGTTGGGGATCTTTCTCGAAAACCTTGTAGAAAGCGGCGGCCTCCGCGTCGCCCTCGGCGCGGATGCGCTTTGCATCGGCATCGGCCTGGGAGAGCAACTCATCCCGGCGCCGGTCGGCTTCAGCGCGGATGCGGATTGCTTCAGCTTCGCCTTCCGAACGGTAGCGTTCCGCTATTTCGTTCCGCTCGGCGCGCATGCGGTCGAATACTTTTGCGGTGATGGCCTCCGGCAGTTCCAGCTTGCGGATACCGGCGAACGCAAGATCAATGCCATAACGGGAAAGGGCCTCAGGGCGCGCGGCCTCGAGTATGCCGGTCTCGATCTCCTCGAACCGGATGGCGGCGGGATCCACGTTGACCATGTTTGCAAACGAGTACCGGCCGATCACGGCGTTTTTGTAACTTCGGAGAAGGCCGTCGAGATTGGCTTCGGCTTGCTGAACGCCTCCGACGCGCTCGAGGAACAGCCGGGGATCCTGGATGCGCCAGCCGGCGTAAAGCGAAATGAGGATGTTCTTTCCGTCGCGGGTCATCGTTTCCTGGAGGACTCCCTCCATGCAGCGCACCCGGGCATCGAAGCGATAGACTCGCTGCACGGGCCAGGGCCAGCGAAAATAGGGGCCGGCTTCCGTCAATGAACGTTCCGGTTTGCCGAATGTGGTGACGACTGCGACTTCGCCTTCCCGCAGAATGAAAAGCACCTGGAGCAGGACGAACAGGGCGGCGACGGCCGCGCCCGCGAGCAGCATTAACAAGTTTCGTTTCATAGGCTTTACCTCCCGCCCTCCAGCGGCGAACCGAAATCGAAGAGATCCGGCCGGAGCTTTTCTTCAAAGTTGAATTGGATGACTTCCTGCTCGGCATCCGCCGCGATAATGTATTTGCGAATTCCTGCGAGAGACTGTTCCAATGTATCGAGATAAGTCCGCGAGCGAAAAACGCTGGGCGATTCGTTGTGCGCGGAGGCCTGGCGAATGAATCGGAACGTTTCCGCATCGGCCGTTTGAGACCGGCGAACACGGTAGGCGTGCGCGCGGGAAAGAGCGGCGAATGCGTCGGCGTCGGCTACCGGCAAGGTGCGGTTCATGTAGGCGCGCGCCTCCAGGATCTGCGATTCCCGTGACTCGAGAGCGCCGACAACGGATTGAAATGCTTCCGCGACGGCGACGGGAGGGTGAATGCCCTGCATGCCGACGAAAAGGATTTCGACGCCCAGCTTCATGCGGTCCGATTCATCCTGGATATGCGCCCGCAGAGCGAGTGCGATGTCGCCCTGTCGCGGCCCCATGAGATCGGACAGATCCAGTGCGGCCGCCAGGACAGAGACGCTTCGATAGGCCAGTTGCTCCAGCACGGTGGAAGCATCCACGAATCCATATCCATATTGCATCACATTGGTGATGCGGTACTCCACGGGAACATTGACGACCAGGAGATTCACCGGAACGGCGCTTGAGTCCTGGCCTTCCGCTTCGCGGCTGGCGAGCATGAAATAGTCCTCGTGCGGATAGTGGGGAACGCTCCAGAGGATCGCGCCGGGTTGCCCATGCGCTTCGTCGTGGTAGCCGACCGTTACGCGCAGCACACGCTTCACGGGGAAACGGCGGACCGTCTCGAACGGCCATGGCCATTTGAAATGCGCGCCGCTTTCCAACAGCGGATTTTGTGTAGGCGCGCCGAGGCGTTCGAGTACGGCCGTCTCATGCTCGCCTACGAAGACCAGGCTGGTGAGCGCGTAGAGCGTGACAAGCTGGAAGAAGAGAAGGGGGATTAGTGCACGGGCGAGGAAACGGAAGAACCACGTTTCGGACACCTTGAAGCCGAACTGGTAATCCAGCGTCATCAGCACGCTTCGCGCCCAGGAAGCAGGGTCTGTCAGGAGCCGGCTCATGCGGCTCTCGTAAGAAGTGCAAGGCTCGGTGCCGCGCCTCGGCCGGTAGAGATCCACGACGGAATTCAAGACCAGCTCGGCAGCGAGCAGCAGCAGGTAGGCATCCGTGAATTGAACGAAAAGGGTGTCTACGCGGGGGAGCTTTTCGGTTGCCGCCACCGCGATACCGGCGATCAACGATGCGAGGCAAGTCAGGCCGGCGTAAATTCCGGGGCCGCGCATCATGCGCCCCTGCTCGGAGCGGCTCAATCCAAGCAGGTAGCGACTGAACAGAAAAAAGACAAAGGCTTGGGCCGCCAGGAATGGAAAGGCAAGCAGAACATTGGTTGGAGCTGACAGGGGCGCGGCTTCTTGTTCGAAAACAGACTTTCCGAGCAGCGCCGCGATGGTAGCCAGCACAAGAGCAAGAAAAGGAACCATCCGTTGCTCAACCATTCGACGGCTTCGCGCGGCGGTAAAGGGATCAACCTCGCTGGAAGCTTCAAAAAGGGTGCTGCCTGTCTGTGCCTTGTGCGCGGCGGCATCGCGGCGTTCTTCTTCCTCGAGGCGGGCAAGGCGATAGCGCAGCGCGGTAGCGAGAGCCGTTACCGCGGTCAGCAGCATGAATGGGACAAGTGCGGTTACGCTTTGCAGATGCGTTCGGCCCGCGAGGGCGAACATCAGCAAAACGGTTACGCCGCAGAGGCCGGCCACGCCGGCCGGAATTCTTTCATGGTTCTTGTCCATCATCAGGCGCGCACTTCCGTGTTACGGAACACGAGCATACCCAAGCATAGGACGGCCGCCAAGTATAAGACGGCATAGATGGAAGCTGCGCCGACATAAGCCCAGGGAACCGCTCCTTGTCCGCTTAATGCATCGGCAACCCAGAAATGCTGCCAGTTCGGGATCAGCCGGTAGAGGGTGAGGGCGAACAGATTGTTGCCGGCATTACGTCCAAGGAAGTAATCGGAGACAAGTCCCGCAAAGAAAATGAAGCTACAGATCGAGAGGGTGGGAACCACGTCCAAACGAATAGCGAGGCTCATAGCGATGCCGGTCAGCACGCCGACCGCCACCGCGATCAGAACGCCGGCCGGTACAATGCGCCAAGAGAACGAGGATCCGAATGCGGCGGCCGCGCCGCCTGATTCACGAAATCCGGATATAAGAAACCCGGCAGCAATGCAAACCGCGAGTAGAATGGAGGCGTTCGAGACGAATGGTCGCTGGGTGAAATAGTTTCGGAGTCCGGCAAAGAAATAAGAAATCAGGATCGCGCCGATAAGTGGTCCGGTGCCCCACCAGTCAAATCCGTAAAGCGGGAGGGTGGTCCGTACGCTGAGGAGGGTGGCCATGATCGCGGTGATGTTGAATCCGGTGATGATCAGCAGAATGCCGGCGAACTTTGCCAGGAAAAAGATGCTGCGGCTGATGGGCTTCGTCAGCACCGTCGCGGCAGTGCCGCGCCGGATCTCGTGGGTGAGCGATGAACAGGCGCCATAACTGCCCAGGACCAGGCCGAATACGAATTGCAGAGCCAGAGCGCTGTCGCGCACGATTTTTTCACCGTGACCCAGCGTATGGGTGATCAGGATGGGAAGGAGTGCGATAAGGGCCAGGCACGTTGTGGCCGCAAGGAGGAAGACCGGTTGTCGAAGCGCTTCAAGGGCCGAGAGCCGCGCAACTGCAATAAACTGTTTGGTCTGACGACGCATAAAACCCGCAAAGAAAGATATGGCTGTGTTTCTTCACAGACGTTAGATTACCGGGCGGATTTTCTCAAGCGTACAGGCAATGCATAATAAAGTGGAACAGGAGCTTCTGGTCTGATGGGGTCATGGCTGCTCATTGCGTTGATTCTCGGATTGGTCGAGGGAGTGACGGAATTTCTCCCGGTTTCGTCTACCGGACACCTGATCCTCGCCGGGAGCCTGCTTCGTTTTGACGGCGAACTGGCGTCGTCGTTCCAGATATTTATCCAGCTTGGCGCAATCCTGGCCGTGGTCGTTCTGTATCGCCGCCGTTTTGCGCGATTATTTGCAGTACGGGATGTGAGCGGCTTTTCCGGTTTTCGCGGGCTTGTTATGCTGGGCTTGACGATGTTGCCTGCTGTTATGCTCGGGCTGATCTTTCACAAGCACATCAAGATGTACCTTTTCAATCCGTTCAACGTGGCGGCAGGACTGCTGGCGGGAGGCATATGGATCGTGTTGGCGGAACGTTTCCGGTCCCCTCCAAAGGTGGATTCCCTGGATCGCTTAACATGGCGGCAGGCCCTGGCGATTGGAGTATTCCAATGCCTGGCATTGTGGCCCGGGATGTCGCGGTCGGCATCAACGATCCTGGGAGGAATGATTGTCGGATTGGATCGCAAAACGGCAGCGGAGTATTCATTCATTGCTGCGGTGCCCCTGATGGCGGCCGCCTGCCTTTTTGACATCGTGAAAAGCGCTGACCTGTTACAATCGGGAGATATTCTGCCCTTTGCTCTCGGATTCGGAACGGCATTTGTTGCCGCGTTACTCTCGGTGGAATTTCTGGTCAGATTTGTCAGTCGTCACACATTTATCCCATTTGGTTGGTATCGCATAGGCATTGCCATTCTCGTATTTGTTTTGCTGCGATAGGATTCGTATAAAAAAGCTGAACGAACCGGGGGGGTGGGGGTATCCGGTTAGAATCGAGGCGGTCATGAAACACGATGCCGAAACGGTCGTTTCGCTTACTTCGTCAGGGGCACGCGTTCAGTTTGCAATCGGTGTGGCCCTGGTTTCAGTCATTCCACTTCTTGCTTTCTGGTATTTAAGCGCTGCTGCTGAAGCAACTGGCTCTATTGAGTGGAACGGCCAGGCCGTGGCGGTACTCCTTATCCTCCTGGCGCTGGGTGCGAGCGGGTTTTCCATTCTCAGGAAGTTTCCCGTCAACATTGTCCGGTTGCGTTTCTACCTGGAGCGCATCATCAAGGGGGAGTTGCCTGAGCATGTGAAGCTGTTGCGCGCGGAAGACGATATCTGCGCCGTGGAGCAATGCCTGAACTTGTTGTTGCGGCAGTTGCGGGAGCGTTTGGCGCTTCTTCAGACAGAAAAGAAAAGCCTTCAGGAACAACTGTACCAGGCGCAGAAAATGGAGAGTCTGGGTGTCATGGCGGCCGGCATCGCGCATGACTTCAACAATATCCTGCTCGGAATCCTGACGCATGTGGAGTTGTTGAGCGATGACGCGCCGGAGGAACCGGCGTTCAGGCAGGGGCTCAAGGAAATCGAGGATTTCGTTCATAGGGCTTCGGAGTTGACGAATCAGATGCTGGTATATGCCGGGCGGGGCCGGTTTGAAATGCAGTCGGTGGATCTTTCTCACCTGATTCGCGAGTTGAATCCCTTGCTGCTTGCTTCGGTGAGAAAAGAAGTGGATGTCGTGTGTGAGTTGGCGGAAAAACTTCCCTCCGTGATGGGTGATCCTGTTCAGATTCGACAGATCGTCATGAACCTGGTCATCAACGCGTCGGATGCCATGGGTGAAAAGAGAGGCGTGGTCAAGGTTGCGACACGCGCTGCGGTCATGTCGCATGAAAACACCAGCAGTTTCGTGCGCGACGGACGGGTGCCCGAAGGTCCCTTCATCTGCGTGGAGGTACGGGATTCGGGTTGTGGCATGAGCAAGGAACAGGTGGAGAAGGTATTCGATCCTTTCTTTTCCACCAAGCCGAAGGGACGCGGCCTCGGGCTTGCCGTCGTACTCGGCATTGTGAAGTCGCATAACGGCTTCATCGGGGTGGAAAGCGTGTTGGGGAAGGGAACCTGCTTCCGGGTTTATCTGCCTGTCCCCGATGTCATGCCGGCTCGGGGTTGAGTGACGCGTCCTACCTCGCGACAGCCTGGAAAAGGCTCACATCGTGATACGACGCAGGCGCAAAGCATTCGTTACCACCGACACGGAACTGAAGCTCATGGCCACTCCCGCGAGCATGGGGCTTAAGAGTATGCCGAAAAAGGGATAAAGCAGGCCGGCCGCTACGGGGATGCCGACGGAATTGTAGATAAAGGCAAAGAAAAGGTTCTGGCGAATGTTGCGCAACACGGCGCGGCTCAGGCGGATCGCCTTGGCAATCCCGCGCAAATCTCCCTTCAGCAGCGTGACGCCCGCCGTATGTATAGCAACGTCCGTTCCGGTGGACATGGCGATGCCAACCTGAGCGGCGGCCAATGCCGGCGCATCGTTGATCCCGTCGCCCGCCATAGCCACGATGCGATTTTCCGCCCGCAGTTGCTGGACCAATTGATCCTTGTTTTCCGGAAGGATACCTGCGTAAACGCGTTTGATTCCCAGCCGATGGGCGACCTTGTTCGCGGTGCGCTCCTGGTCGCCTGTTGCGAGGATGATGTCCAGCCCCATATTTCTGAGCGTCTCCATGGCGATGGGGGTTGAATCTTTGACGGGATCCGAGATGCCGAGTACCCCGGCCATTTGCCCGCCGGCGGAAACGAATACGACCGTCTGTCCTTCGTCCTGCATACGGCCGACAAGCGCTTCGAAAAGGTCCATTCCTGCCACGTGATGCTGCTCGAGAAAAAGCCGTTTTCCCGCGCGCACCACTCTCCCCTGTATGCGCCCTTGAACACCACTGCCCGGCACCGCTTCAAAATCTTCCACAGGCACCAATCCAATAGCATGTTCGCGCGCATTTTTCGCAATGGCTGATGCAATCGGATGCTCGCTATGCTGCTCAAGTGATGCGGCGAATTGGAGCAGTTGATTCTCGGTGAAGCCGGTCGCGGGAAGGCACGTCGTAAGACGTGGCCGGCCTTCGGTCAGCGTGCCCGTCTTATCCACAACCAGCGTGTTCACGCTCGCGAGAACCTCAAGCGCCTCGGCGTCCTTGACGAGGATTCCGTTGCGCGCGCCCTGGCCGACGCCAACCATGATGGACATCGGAGTTGCCAGTCCGAGAGCGCACGGACAGGCAATAATTAAGACCGCGACCGCGTTGATCAGGCCATACACGAAGCGCGGCTCTGGTCCGAAAAGCATCCAGACTATGAAGGCACATGCCGCTACGAGCATCACGGCCGGCACGAACCACGCAGCGACGCGGTCCGCGACGCGCTGGATGGGGGCGCGGCTGCGCTGTGCATCGGCCACCAATTGCACGATATGCGCAAGCAGGGTGTCACGGCCGACCTTTTCGGCCCGGAACAACAATGTGCCGTTGCCATTGATCGTGCCGGCGGAAAGTTGCGTGCCGCTCGATTTCTCGACAGGAATGGGCTCGCCGGTGATCATGGATTCATCAACATAACTTCGGCCATCCAGCACGAGGCCGTCCACCGGAATGCGTTCGCCGGGCCGCACCCGGATTTCTTCTCCGACACGCACGTCTTCCAGGCGAACATCTTCTTCAACGCCATTCACCATTCGATGAGCGATCGAGGGTGTCAGCGATAACAAATCGCGGATCGCGCTGCCTGTCCGGCTTCGTGCCCGTAATTCAAGCACTTGCCCGAGAAGCACAAGCACGGTGATCATGGCAGCCGATTCGAAATAGATGCCGACCCTTCCATGATGATGAAATGATTCAGGAAACAGGCCGGGCGCCAGCATGGCCGCCGCGCTGTAAAAATAGGCCGTCAGCACGCCGATAGCGATCAGCGAAAACATGTTGAGGTTAAGCGTACGGAAGGATCGAAATCCGCGGAGGAGCAGGGGCCAGCCGGCAATCCAAATGACCGGGGTGCTGAGAAGGAACTGAATCCAATGCGACAAGGCCGAGTTTGTGAAATGATGGTGATCGAGGCCGGGCCACAGATGGGACATGGCCAACATAAAGACGGGCAGGGTCAGGATCAGGCCGACGATGAAGCGACGGGTCATGCTTCGGAGTTCGCCTGTGTCGGAACCGCCCGCTTCAAGGCCGGTCGGCTCAAGGGCCATTCCGCATTTAGGACAGATGTCGGGAGCATCGCTCTCTACGCCCGGGCACATCGGACAGTAATAAGCCTTGCTTGACGGAACGTGCGGTGTGGGGGCTGGTTCTCCAAGAAATTTCGCGCGACAGTGTTCGGAGCAGAAATAATACATCACGCCGTCCTTTTCGGCGCGAATACCGCTTTTTTCGTTCACTTGCATGCTGCATATGGGATCAATCGCCATGGCATCACCGATTTATTAATTATAGCATCTGATTCGACAATCACCACTTGTGGTTTCCCGCTTTGTGGTGCGGCATTGTAACGCAGATATCATTCGTCTATACTTCTCAACTTCGGGTGCAGCCTGGAAAGTGATGGAAAGGGAAAATAATGAACGATGCCATCCTTTGTCTCTCCGCATTGTTTCTCCTGGCATGGGTCATTTATCTGAAATACGAGTTGGGCCTTTTGCGCGCGGAGAATGAGAAGCTTGTCGAGAAGCTGAAAAAGCTTGTGCGAACGGTCGGACAGGGGGTTGAAACCGGTGACGATATGGCGGTCTGGGGGCAGCGTCCACCCTGGTTGAAGTAACCGCGCGGACGGCATTATTTCTGATCGAGCATGTCCCGAACGCGGCGGGCGAGAGCCTCGTTTGTGAAGGGCTTGAGAATCAGAGGGGTTTTCCCCTGTCCTTCTTCCCTGGACACAAAGGCCGTGTCGGTGAAGCCGGACATGTAGAGTACTTTGAAGTCTTTCCGGATCTGCATCAATCTCTGGACCAGTTCCTGACCGCCGATATGGGGCATGACAACGTCCGTCAGCACGAGGTCTATCTGTCCTTCGTGTCGTTCACAGATAAGAAGCGCCTCGCCGCCGTGCCGGGCCTGCAGCACTTTGTAGCCCAGCGATTCCAGGAGCCGGACGGTGAGACGGCGGACGGCTTCCTCATCTTCCACGACCAGGATCGTCTCCTGTCCGCGGGGAAGTTCGATTCGCTCATAGGCCTGTGATTTTTCTGTGGCGGCTGCAACGGCCGGGAAGTAGGCGGTAAAAGCGCTGCCTCGATCGGGTGCCGAGTCCACCGTGATGAATCCGTTGAGCTGTTCAACGATGCTGTAAACAATGGAGAGGCCTAGGCCGGTACCTTTGCCTTTTTCTTTTGTGGTGAAGAAGGGTTCGAAGCAGCGTTCGTAGATTTCCCGGGACATGCCCATGCCGGTGTCGCGCACCGAGAGAAGAACGTAACGGCCGGGCTTCACGCCGGCATGACAGGCGCAGAAATGATCGTTCAAATTCGCGGTGGATGTTTGAATCGTGAGTGTTCCGCCACGCGGCATGGCGTCCCGCGCATTGATCGCCAGGTTCATGATGATCTGCTCGAGCAAGCCCGTGTCGGCATTGGCAAAACCCATCTCGCTGTCGAGAATCGTGACGAGTTCTATATCCTCGCCGAGGGTTCTGCGGAGCAGCTTGTCCATATCCATGACCACGCCGTTGAGCTTGACCGGCCGGGTTTGTACGGCCTGTTTACGACTGAATGTGAGCAATTGGCGGGTGAGGGCGGCCGCGCGCTCGCCCGCGTTGATCACTTCATCCAGATCATTGGTGAAAGGACTGCCCTCGGGAAGCTCATCCTTAATGAGGCGGCTGTATCCGAGAATGGAGGTCAGCAGGTTGTTGAAATCGTGAGCGATGCCGCCGGCGAGCCGTCCGATAGCCTCCATTTTCTGGGATTGCCGGAATTGCTGCTCAAGCTGCATTTCGTGCGTAACGTCGCGCGACGTCGAAACGAAGCCGATAATGCGGCCCGAATCGTCGCGAATGGGGGAAATCGTGGATTCCACTTCATAGGCGGCGCCATCCTTCCGGCGATTGGTGAAATGCCCCGACCAGGGCGTTCCCTCAGACAGTTGCCGCCACATGGTTGTGTAGAAATCGCGCGATTGTTTTCCGCTCTTGAGGATACGGGGATTTTTGCCGAGCGCTTCGCTTCTCGTATATCCGGTCAGCCTTTCAAATGCCGGGTTGACATATTGAATGGCGCCGGTGGTGTCCGCGATGATGACGGCTTCCGCCTGCTGTTCAACGACCATGGCGAGGCGCCGGATTTCGTGGAGGGCCCGCTGCCGTTCGGTGATATCCTCGCCGATGCTGGTGACGCCGATGATGGTTCCGTCCGGGGCCCGCAATGGCGTGTTGTTCCATGAGGCCGTTCGCAGTTCGCCGGATCGGGTCAGTATATCGTTCTCGTGATGGCTGGGGAACCGGCCTTCGGGAGCCAACTGCTTGAACATGGACAGCAATTGCTTGCGTTCCGGCTTGGGAATCATGCATTCGAACCAGCTTTTTCCGATCAATTCGTCCCGATGCCAACCGGTGATGTTCAACAGAAAATCATTGCAGAAAGTAATTTTGCCTTCCATGTCCAGTGTGACCGCGATGAGTGCCACGTTGGACAGGGTTTCGCGGAAATGGCGCTCCGACTCAAGCCGCGCCGCTTCTGCGTTCTTCCGTTCGATCAACGCTCCGAGCATGGAGCAGAAAATGGCAAGGATTTCCTGCTGCGCTTCATCCATCGGCTTGCGGGTGATGGCGGTGTCGTTCGAGAAAACGCCGATCACCTCGCCGGAAGATTGAATGGGTGTGATGGCCACCCAGCCCTTGTCGAACCGCACGGGTTGCGTACCGTTCCATTCCGTGTAAGGCTCGGATTTCAGGACCATCTGCCGGTCAGCGGGCTGCAGCGACTCAAAATGGTTGATCCAGTCCGGGTACGCGGAGAATGTGTGGGAATGTTCGCGGGTCGTTTCGCGTTTCAGATTGGTGCCGTAAGTGCCCCGCAAGACATTTTTATCCCGCAGGAATACGGCGCAACGCTCGATATGCAGTTTTGCGCGCGCGAGCTCAACGGCCCGCAGGCACAGCGTGTCTATATCCGCGCTGGCAAGCATCTCATCCGCGATGCCCACGACGGCGCGGAGCCCGTCGGACAGTTTGCGCTGATGCTCTTCGATGCGCTTGCGCTCAACCACTGCGCCGAAGAGGGAACAATAGACTGACAGAACCTCCTGCACGGCATCGTCCGGCGCGCGCTTGCTGATAGCCGTGTCATTGCAGAGCACACCCAGAAATTCCTTGCCGGCGAATATAGGGGTGACAGCCATCCATCCATGACCGAACTCAACCGTCTGGCCGTTTTTCCATTCATGATAAGGCCCTTCCAGAACCAGCGACCGCTTCTGCTGAGCTTGAAGGGCCTGGAGCCGCGACATCCAGGACTTGGTGGCGGGGAAGAAGTGTCCGAACTCTCTCGTTGTCTTTCCTCGGCGGTCGGTTCCGTAAGTCCCGCGCAAGGTGTCGCCATCGCGGAGAAAGATGGCGCATCGTTCGACGGCGAGATGCTTCCTGGCGAGTTCTACGCCCCGCCGGTAAAGCGTCTCAAGATCCGGGCATCCGATCAGTTCGTCGGCCACCTGGGTGACGGCGCGTAATCCGTCGGACACCGCCTGTCGTCGCGATTCGGTTCGCATGCGATCGAGGATGTCGCCGAGCAGCGAGCAAAGCACGCTGACCAATTCCTGCTTAACGGGATCCAGCGGAGAGCCGGTGATGGCGCAGTCGTTCATGAATATGCCGAGTAATTGATGCGCCGAAAGAATGGGCGTGAAGGCAACCCGGCCGCTGCCGAACTTGATCACACGACGATTGCGCACTTCGTAGTAAGGGCCCTCGGACACCATCATCCTTACGCCTTCGGGGTCTATGCTGCGCAGGCGACGCAACCATTCCTCGGGTATTGGGAAGCGGTGAAAATGCTCGTCGGTGATTCGCCCTTTGCGATCGGTTCCGTAAGTGCCCTGAAGATACGCGCCGTCGCTGAGAAAGATCGCGCAGCGCTCCAATGGCAATCTCTGGCGCGCCGCTTCGACCGCCATGCGGAAAAAAGCGTCCTCATCCGTATATCCCATGAGACTGTCCGCGATGTGCACCACGGTGCGAAGGCCTGTCGCAAGATTCTGCTGTCTTTCTTCGGCTTGTTTCTGCTCTGTAATATCCACGAGCGCGAGCTGGTTGCTTTCGGTCTTCGCTCCCGGCTCGCCACGGATGCAGCAACTGGTTATTCGAAGCCATCGTGTCTTTTTGCCCAGGGTCGAGACGCAGAGTTCGAAGCTTGCCCCGTCGGATCTTTCATCCAGTTGTTTGCGAATCTCGCGTCCGGTCGCGGCATCGCCGAAGAGCGCGTTCAGGCTCTTGCCAAGCAGTGCTTTGGCCCTTTCGGGCTTGAGGTCGAGCACGGTCATGGCCCCGTCATCAATTCCGAGGACTTTGCCCTTTACCGAAATGCGAAGCAGGCCGATGCCCGAATGCTTGAGTACTTTCTGAATGGCGGGCGGGGTGTCCGCCCGTGAAAAGGCAACACGGATGTGATTCCTGCCTCTCTTCGGAGACTTCATGCGCGCCAGTTCCCCTTGTCCATACAAAACCCATCCGGCCAAAGCGGTAAAGAGCCCGCTTCGCGTTGAACGAGGTCTACCTTAGGACAGACAGGCGTCGCAGAAAAGCCGAAATATCCGGCATTCCGTCATGCCAGTGCTTTCAGCGCTGCATCGTAGTCGGGTTCCTGTGCGATTTCGGGAACCTGCTGAGCGTGTATGATGACGTTATTTTCGTCGAGCACCAGGACGGCTCTGCTCAAAAGTCCGGCCGTGGGACCATCTGTTATGGTCACACCGTAATCCTTTCCGAAGCCGGGCGCTCTCATCGTCGAAAGCGTGACGACGTTTTTGAGGTTATTGCTTTGACAGAAACGGGCTTGGGCGAAAGGGAGGTCGGCAGAAATGTTGATGAGTACGACATTGGAGAGGTTGCCGATCTCCTTGTTGAATCGTATAGCGGACGTCGCACAAATTCCGGTGTCCAGACTGGATACGATGTTCAGTATCTTCTTCTTTCCCGCGAATGATTTCAGCGTAACATCCGAGAGATCGCTTGCGGTCAGTTTAAAATCAGGCGCCTTCATGCCTGCAGCCGGAAGCGTTCCGATCGTGTGGATTTCCTGTCCCTTCAAGGTAATCGTTGCCATGTCTTGCCTCCTCCAGTTTTCGTGTAAGCGAATATACACCGCTCGACATGAATATCAAATTCGCCGCTTTGCACTGGAAGACCGGGCCGGAGTGTGTATATTGCATATACCGGTTGAGAAACTAATAATAAACATTGGAGGGAACCAGCCATGATCAGCAAAAATATGACCGATGCGCTCAATGGACAAATCAACAAGGAGTTGTATTCGGCTTACCTGTACCTGGCCATGGCCGTGCATGCGTCTGATTCCGATCTGCCGGGTTTCAGCACCTGGTTCCGCATGCAGGCGAAAGAGGAAGTCGAGCACGGGATGAAGATATATGGCTATGTCCAGGAGCATGGCGGCCATGTCGAGTTGGATGCCATCGAGAAACCTTCCGCGAAGTTCAAATCGCCGACCGATCTGTTCGAAAAAGCATTGGCGCATGAGCAGTTCGTCACGAAAAGCATTCACGCCCTCGTGGATTTGGCGATCAAGGAGCGCGACCACGCGACGAACAGTTTCCTCAAGTGGTTCGTGGATGAGCAGGTAGAAGAAGAAGCGCACGCTTCGGAAATACTGGCCAAGCTGAAAATGATCGGCGATCAGCCGTCCGCCGCGCTGTTGATGATGGACACCCAACTCGGGAAGCGCCAGGGCGAAGATTGAATTTGCCGGATTGGCGAAAGGCCCTTCTAACGGTCCCGTAAGCGTTAGGCCGCTTACGGGATCGTCACGCATTATCTTGAATACAATCCGGAAGGAGTGCTATTCTAAAAAGATTGGATTTGTATATGAAAGGGGCTGCTTCGCTATGAAGAAGATGAGAGGCGTGTTCGGGCTCGCTGTTGCCATGTTGATTTGCCTTGCGAGTGTGCCTGCCGCGAGAGCCGGTCTGAAAGTGCTTGTCGTTCCCGCACGGTATTCCGTTCTCCAGGTAGCTTTCGATGTGGCGAATCGGCATGGCGCGGTGCTGGTATCGTATCAGGGCGAAGTGTTTTCCGATTCGCCGATACTCCACTACTGGAATGGCGCAGAGTGGATTCGTTTATCCGTGGATGATTACGCACAAGCGCGCTTTCTGCAAACGATGCCAGAAACTTTCATTCTCGTGGGCGGTCCGGACATGCTTCCTCAGGTGCTGGCAAGCCGCGTTTCAAGTTGGTGCCAGGATGTACGCGTTATTCCATCGGTTACTACTCCGGAACTCATCAATGCCCTGGGTGGCGCCTTCTCTTTTTCTTCGCATGACTGGGAGTGGTATGCGCACCGATACAATCTCAAGCTCGAAGACCGGAACGAAGACCGGCGTCGGGAGAGTTGGTACGACCGGACAAGCTATGAAGATAAATGGTCGGATCGCTGGGGATGGCTGAAGCGGAAGTACAATGAGCCCCAGCCGGTTGAGACGGCTGCGCCTGAGCAAGCCCCGCAACCGGCCCCGCGGCCCTACGTGGAAGAGACCGTGATCGAGGAGGTCATCGTCGAACGTTGGCCGGCGGCTCCCGCTGAGCCCCCGGAAGAATCTCCAGCTCCGATCGAAGTGGAAGAGACGGTTTTGGAAGAAGAAGTGATCGAGGCCTATCCCGTAAAATAGGGGACATGTTTTGAAGTTGCTTCAACTGCTGCTCGTGTTGATCCTGTCGGCGCCCATTTTGTTCGGTGGGGGTTGTGTAACCCGTGAGATCGTGGAAAAGAAACCCCGGGACGAGGTGACTTTAATGGTGGGCCGTGCAGGGGAGGATGTCACAATCCAGTGGAAGTCGCAGATCGGCCGAACTTATACCGTGCTGTATAGTGAGCGTATGGGCGGTGGCAGCCAGTGGAAGCCTTTACCCGGAGCGACCAATATTGCCGGAACCGGCGATATGATCACGATCCGGGATGAAGTGCCGAACACCATGCAACGCTATTACCGGCTTCATGTCGGGAGGCTGGCTGGAACCCCGGCGCGCTGAATCAATCCATTTTGTCTTCGGCGTAAAAGAAGACATGGATGGGGCGATGATCCGAAGCATTGGCCGTCAGCGGATGTCTTACCACGCGTGATTTGCCTGCGATGTAATCCGCCTTCATTCCGGAGCTGGCGAGCGCAAAATCAATCCGTGCATACTCATCGAACGCATCGCTGAAGTGCGTCCATGCATCGCCTTCCCGATCGACCGGTCGCAGATCGTGCAGATGCTCGTTCCGTGTGCCGGTGATTTCCCGGAGCGCGGCGGACCGCGGATTGTCATTTAAATCTCCGACCACCAGCAGGTTGATGGAGGGGTTTTCTTTCAGCGACCTGCGTACGTGCTTGTTCAAGAGGCGGGCTTCGTTGCGTCGCATCTCGGTTTGACCCAGGGCGTGAAAGACCTTGGATTTAAGATGAGCCACGATCACGCGGCAGGTATAGGCGGATGTCACCTGCAGGTCGCTTTCAAGGAATCCCCTGAGTACCGGAAGTTCGGCCGCCCCCATGCTGTACCGGTCGTCAAGGTGATGTTCTGCGCGTGTGATCGGGAAACGGCTCAGGAGGGCAAGATTGATTTCGGATTGGCCACGGCGCAGGTACTCGGCATGAGGATAATCCAATCCCGCCTGCTGAAGCGAATACCGGAATTCTTCGAAGACCGCCGGATTGCCGATCTCCTGAACCGCCAGTACGTCCGGCTTTTCCGTCGCGATGATCGCGATGACGGCTTTCCGTTCTTCCTCCGGCTTCAGATCGTTGCGTTGCCCGTCGCCATCCCGGTCGTCGAGATTGTAGCGACCCAGGTTGTAAGTCATCACGCTGAATTCCCCGGAAGGAACCTCCGTGGGCGCAGCCGTGCGGTTTCCGCATCCTGAACAGAACACCAGCAAGAACGTAGTGGACAGGATTGCGGCTGTTGCACACGCGATTCGGGCCAGGCGCCGCGGAAAAAAGGATGCAACGAATTCTTTCATGCCTTGGTTGCCGGGGCAGGCCGGCGCTTGCCTGCCGGGCTGCGTTTCTATTTCAAGTAGGCCTTTTCGATTTTCGCGGCCACATCCTTGTAACGGATATCCACGGAATAGATTTCCTTGAAATGCTGCGCCGCCTTCTGCGGGTTCCCCATGAGCTCGTAGAGTGTCCCCATTTCGTAGTAAATGTCTTTTTTCGTGTCGTCCATGATATGCAGCTCGGATGCCGCCTTTTCAAGTTGCTCAAGAGCAATGTCATATTGTTGCTTTTGCTTGAAGCAAAGCGACAGGAAATAAAGTGCACGAATACGGCGTTGGGGATTGCGCTGGGCGAGCTGGAATTCCTCGATCGCCTCGTTTAATCGGCCCCGCTCGTAAAGCAGCATTCCATATTCGTAACGGAATTGGAGGTCGTTGGGATACCGCTTCACCTGTTCCGCGGCGTTCGACACCATGAATTCGTCTTTCGCCTGGCGCCTTGCCTCGGCACCCGCTGCATCGCCCGCTGCTTCCATTTCCGCGATTTCGTGGTCAAACTTGCGTACATGGATTGCGCTGATGGATCGTTCGATCTGGGGATCGCCGCGCGCCATGGATTCCTTCGCCTGCGTGAGCAGCTCCAGCGCCTCGTCGAACCGCATCGCGCGAGTCAGCAGGTCCGCCAATGCGCGAATGTAATTTATGTTGTCCGGCTCGCGCTCAAGCTTGGCGCGCGTCTCGATGATCAGCGCGTCCATGTCCTTTTCACTCTTCACGGCTTTTGACTGCTGTTCAAGGAGCGTGGCTTCCTTGGTATCTTTCATCACGTCACGGTAGGATGACGCTTCGCTCCAGCCGCCTTTCTGCATCGTATCCAGCGCGGCCGCATCTTTCAGGGACTTGATGGCCTTCGGATCAGTGGGGCGAAGTCGGGACACCTCTTCAAAACAGAGGCGCGCATCGTGCATGCGATTGACGAGTTGGTATAGGCGTCCAAGTTCGTTCAGAAGCTTGACGTCATTGGGGTAGTGATCTTTTGCGATCTCCATCGTCTGGATGGCGACCTCGGGCATTTCGGCGGCCTCGGCTGCCTTCGAGAGGAGATTGATGAAGTTCATGTTCAGCGGGTCCGATCGCAGCAGCTTCTCCGCCATCTTCAGGGCCTGCAACGGCTTCTTGCTCGCCTGTGCCGTGGCCATGCTCAATGTCAACGCCCCGGTGATGCTGGATATCATGTGAGAGACGGACCCTCCGCCTTTCTCCTTGAACTTCTTTACAGCGGCAGCACGAAGAAATTTCCGCGCCTGGAGAAGACGGGGTTCGATTTCAAGCGCCGCCATGAACATGTCCATGGCATAATCGGTGTTGCCACGCTCAAACGCGGCGAAACCCTTGTCGAACAACTCGCGCGCTTTGCGTGGGGCTGCTTCCAGTGAGACTTCCGCCATGATTCCTGCTCCCTCTTGCAATGCTGCAATGCAATAAGAATTGGCAACCAGAGTACACGCAGTGAGCGGAAAGGGTCAAGAATTCTTGGGGTTCCAATACACAGCGGGAGCGTTTCAGCGATGTGTTTTACGGGGGTGATGAACACGTGTCCGGGCAAGCCGGGCGAGCACTGCCGGTAGCGCCATGCATTATAAAGCCCATCTGTTGAGCAGCTGCGTGTCGGGCATCTCTTCCACGATCGCGCCGGCTTGCGTGTGAGTGGGGTGGGTGATAATCTGGATCAATCAAACGAGGGACGCGCATGAAGACGATACTTGCAGGCGTGGATTTTTCCGATGTTACGGATGCGGTGTTGGGGATGGTTTCGGATTTGGCCCGCGCGACGGGGGCGCGGGTATACCTGCTGCATGTTGCGGCGCCTGATCCTGATTTTGTTGGCTACGAGGTGGGACCCCAGACGGTTCGGGACAGCCGGGCGAAGGAGGTGCGCGGGGAGCATCAGCAACTCGAACGCATGAAAAAGCGGCTGTGCGAAAGCGGAGTTTCTGCGGAATCGCTGCTTTTACAGGGGCCGGCGGTAGAAAAAATGCTCCAGGAAGCCGACCGGGTGGGGGCGGACGTATTGGTAATAGGTTCTCACGGACATGGGGCGATTCGGCGGTTGTTGGTGGGGAGCGTTGCCGAGGGGGTTTTGCACAGGACCTCGCGGCCGGTCCTTATCGTGCCGGCGGCCCCTAAAAAATAAAAAAAAC
>Ga0334890_1002468_pt1 | contig 21288 bp, 16 predicted proteins | sample GraSluR1_MG_3_FD_207220 | JGI IMG/M metagenome (GOLD analysis project Ga0334890, IMG submission 207220) | Sludge microbial communities from methane-producing bioreactor in Wageningen University, Netherlands - Granular Sludge_31_08-R1 | ecosystem: Engineered > Bioreactor > Anaerobic >... | reverse complement strand
AATTAGCCCCACCCCTAAATCCCCTCCCCACGTAGTGGAGAGGGGACTTACTGGCGGCCTGACTCCCCCCTCTCCACCACGTGGAGAGGGGGCCGGGGGGTGAGGCTAGACGTGAGACGTTCGCCTGGTTTCACGTTCGCCCAATGCCTGTCCGCCCCGGAAGTCCGTGCATGGCGAGGGCCAGAGGTGAGGTTTTCAGCGCCGCCCGGCAGATGGCGAGTCTGCCCCCTCACCGTTCGTGCGCCGAATCCACATGGCGAGCAGCGTCAGGTTGCGAATCTCGCCAGCCAACTCGCGCATCATGGCCAGGCTCACCTGGGGCTTGGCATACGACAGGGCCACGAAGTCGGTGCGCGCCAGCGAGTAGACCGTCACCGCCTCCAGGCAGCTCACGCGGGTGGAGTCGGGCGTGCCATCTACCACACCCAGCTTGCCGAAGACATCGCCGCGCACATAGGCGCTCAGGATCGTCTCAACACCGTCATCGTCAATGGCCGTCCATAGCAGGCTGCCGGAGGCGACGATGTACAGCTTATCGTTCGGCACGTCCGGCTCAATAATCACCTCGCCTGTCTTGAACGTGTGCTGGTTGAGCAGCAGCGCGACATCTTCTAGCTCGCTGTCCTGCAAGTCATAGAACAGCGGGTTCAGGTGCAGCAGGGCTTTGCGGGCGTCCACCTCGTCGCGCGGGATACGCGCCCGCTGCTCGTCCAGGTGCAGGATCAGGGCCAGCATCGGCGTGTCGGTCTGCTGGCGGGTGTTGATGCGTGCCCACAGACGGCTTTCTTCGCTGGGCAGCACAGTGCGCAACCAGATCAATGTGTACAGGCCCATCGAACTGCGCAGGGCGGCCAACTGCTGCTCGGTGCGCGCGATTTCACCGGCGAGATAGCTGGACATGTCCGGGCGCTGGTTGACGGCGGCGCTGCGCAGCAGCATCCCCCGCCGCGCCTGGAGCACCACGTACTGCCGAATCTGGTCGGCCCGCTCGCGGTCAATCGTGCCCCGGTAGCGGGTGAGAATCTGGGCGATCTGCTGCGGGTTGGCGGTCGCCACCACCTCGCCCGCGCTGGCTACCTCGGCCAGTTCTGCCAGCAGCGAGCGCCGTTCCAGGGCGAGCGAACGCTGGATCAGCAGCACGATCACGCCAGTGCCCGATAGCCCGATGACCAGGGCTGCCACCAACGCCGGCAGGCCCTCCATGTTCAGCACCAGTTTGTTGAAGATGGCGTGCAGGAGTATGGCCACGGTCACGCTCACCCCCACGCGCAAGAGCCGGGCGCGCCGCGTCAGAAACAGGCTGCTGCCAGCGGCAGTGCCAACCAACCCGGTCGTGTAGGCGTGCATCAGGCTGACCGACAGCACGCGGCTCAGCGCAATGGGCAGGGCGCGGTCGGGGTTGCTGACCACATAATCGAGGTTCTCGGCCATGCCAAAGCCGGTGCCGATGGCGAAGCCGTAGGCGGTGCCGTCCACCGTGTAGGCCAGCGCCAGACGCGAGGCCAGCAGGACGATGAGCAGCGCCTTGAGCAGTTCTTCCACCACTGGCGCGCTGAGCGTGGCGACCTGCTCGAAGTTGAGCACGTTCCAGGCCAGCAGCCGGTCGTGTAGGACGCTGGCGACCAGGAACACGGCCACGCCCCAGGCCATCGCCAGGGCCATCATGCGCAGGCGGCTCTGGGCGTAAACCTCCAGCATCCAGATGCCGAGCATGAAGGCCAGCGGGATGAGGATCGAGATGGCGATGCTGAGGATCATGGGACGCTGCCGGGCCGCCTGACTGTGGGAATCATAGGGATGCTGCGTCCTGCTGGGGGGTGCGCTCAAGCACCTGCGGGCGAAACGCGACCCGCACGCGCGCGGCTTCGGCGTCGTCCATCGCCGCGCTGATGACCGCCAGGGCCGCCCGAATCTCGGCGGCTTTGGCCTCGCCGAGACGGTATTCGAGATAATCGCTGAAATCGCCCCCGTTGAAGGCACCGGCCAGCGCGTCAGCGGCGCGTTTCATGGCGCGCGGGCGCACAAAGCGTCCCTGCCGGACGAACGGGCGCACGGGCAGCCGGGCATTGTGGTGCAGCGGGCTGAACAGATTCGGCTTGGCGACCAGTTCGGCCAGCGCGTCGAGCGAGATGTCGGCAGGCAGCGTCAACGAGTTCGGGCGGAACAGCAGCTCACCGCGAAACCCCAGCCGGGCCTGCCGGTCGTAGTGCGCCTGAGTCGCGGGCGGCAGCATGGTGTAAATGCACTGCATCAGGCTCACGGATGCTACTTCCAGGTCTGCCTGGCGCTGCTGGCGGTCGCGGGAAACGGGGACGGGCGGCAACGGCGGGCCGATGGTTACCGTGACGCGCGGGAAGCGCAGCAGGAACATGCGCCGCCAGACCTGGTAGGTGCCGCCGAAGGCCATCGGCACGATGCGCGCGCCTGCTGCCTGTGACAGGTACGCCGCGCCCGGCTTGACATGATCAATCGGCTTTTCCCAGGTGCCGCCCTCCGGGAAGATGCCCAGCCGCCCGCCGCGCTGCAGGTGAGCCAGCATTTGTCTGAGTCCTTCGCGGTCCACCGCGCCGCGCTTCATCAGAATCAGCCCGGCATGGCCCACTACCCAGTTGGCCGGCCACAGCAGGGGGAAATCGCCTGGCCCCACGAAAACCGTGTCGCGCGGGAGCAGCACAAAGAGCAGCAGCGCGTCAAAGGTCGAGGCGTGGTTGGCGGCGTAAATCACCGGACCGGGCATGTCCAGGTGCTCGCGCCCGGTGATAGTCGGGCGCGCCAGCAACCGGAGCAGCAGCCAGCCAGCAGCGCGCAGCACCCGGCGGAGGGTGCGAGTACGTCGGTCGAGCATGGGTCTCCCTTGCGGTGTTAATGACCGGTCTAAGTCTAGCGTTACCTCAGATGGGCAGCAAGAATACTCGCCATGCCCCGTGAAAAACCTGGGGAAAGCCGCACAAGCCGCCCGCCAGGAGCACATTTCAGAGGCCGTTTGAGAGGTATCTTTACCCCCATCCCCGGCCCTTCCCCCGCAAGCGAGGGAAGGGAGAAAGGACTGCTCTTGAAGTCCCTCCCCGCCTGCGGGGAGGGATTTAGGGTGGGGTTGCAGACCTTTTCAAACGGTCTCTCAGTTTTGGGATAGAGCGTCACCGCAGAGGCGCAGAGCGCGCGGAGAAAAGCAGGAAATCATCATGGGCTTTCTCTGTGTCCTCTGCCCCTCTGCGGTTTAGGAATCCTGCCCCCAACGTGAAATGCACTTTCCTGCCAGGGGTCCACGAACAACCTGTTGCTAAGGGAAGTTCAGGAACGCTCACTGAACGCCTCCCCCCTCAGTCCCCCCTCCAGCCGAGCTAGAGGGGGGATGATCTGGCAGGCGGTTCTCCCCTTCCCCTGGCTTTGCTGGGGGAAGGGGCCGGGGGATAGGGGCATTCTGACGATTGCCCAACAACTTGTTCGTGGACCCTCCTGCCAGGCAACACGGGCGGACTTGGACGCTTCGCGTTACAATCGGGCGCGCATCATGGCCAACCATCGTGGTAGGGGCAAGGAGGTAAGGCGCGTGCAGGACGATATTCGTACCACGCAGGAGATCTTCGGGGACCTGTTCGGCGGGCTGGCCAGCCTGGGCGCACGCGGCGTGGACGGGTTCGTGATCGCCAAGGCGCTCGCCCGGCTGCTCATCCAGCAGGGCATCATCCAGAAAGAGACGTTCATCGCCACCATGCGCGAAGTGGCCCACGAGGAGCTAGAGGAGTCGGAGGAGATCACGAACTTCCTCAGCGAAACCTTCGCCGAGATTCTCGACCAGCTCGCGGTGCGGGCTGAGAAGACGAGAAGCCAGCAGCGCACCGACCAGTAGGCGAGATGATCGCGTAGGGGTGTATGCGATACGCTCCAGACTTCCGAAGTTTCCGAAACTTTGGAAGCCTCCTTCGGCGGAACGCCCCTCGGCCTCCTCGCTGGCTCTGCTGGGGTTCGGGGGCGGACAGGCATTGAGCGAACGTGAAACCAGGCGAACGTCTCACGTCTAGCCTCACCCCCCGACCCCCTCTCCACCATGTGGAGAGGGGGAGTCAGGCTGCCAGGAAGTCCCCTCTCCACAACGTGGGGAGAGGATTTAGGGGTGGGGCTAATACCACCCACCACTTTACTTTGCCCATCTCAACGATTCTCACCCGCCTGTCCGCCCCGGAACTCTGCCGGGGAGGGGGACTTAGGGGGAGAGGCGTTCCGGTAAGGGCCAGCCGGCCCGGCTATCCGTTCGCTACTGTATCTCCTCCAGGCTGATGACGATCCGGCTGGAACGCAGCGGCGTGTACGCGGCGCGACCAGGGACCGCCTCAACCGCACAGACAGCCGCGAACGCGCCCAGCGACGAGCACTTCTCGTCACTGTCGGAAGCTCCAAACCCGCGCAGGTAGAACACATCCCCTTCGACTTCAAAAGCGCGCCCCGGCAGCCCGCCGAACCCTCCCACCGTCGAGGTTGTTCCAGCGGGCGGGGGCGGCGTGCCAGGGGTCAGCGTCAGCGAGTAGGGGCCGGTGGTCGTCCCTTCGTCTATGCCGCTGCGCGTGGCGATGATGAGGAATGAGCCGCTCTCCGGCAGGCGAATCGAAATCTGGGCGTCCAGGCCGCCGGCGCTGTCGTCATCTTCGGCGATAACCTCGTCGCTGGGATCAAGGATGCCCAGGTACGAGTCCAGGCCGCCGGTGCCGGTCATGGTGACGGTGATCTGCTCGCCGGCGGTGCCGATGTACTCGTAGATGTGGAAATAGGTGTCGGCGGTGATCGTGCCCGTCATCGTGGCCCCGGCCTCAATCATGCCCATATAAGCCATGCCCGGCGGAAGCTGCTCGGTCGTCTGCTCCTGCACGCCAATGGTTTCGTCGGGGATGCCTGCGATGAGCACGTAGTCACCGCTGCTGGTGCCAAGCTCCAGCCCGGCGCGGGTGGCCAGGATGAGATAGGTGCCCGTCTGCGCGATGGTCAGGCGCAGGTAGGCATCGAACATGCCACCGTCCACCTGCGGGCCACTGTCGTCGTCCTCCGCCAGGACATCACCATCTTCGGTGCCGAAGCCCAGATAGGGGTCGAGCGCACTCCCTTCGGTGGCGAACATGGCCACGACCAGTTCAGTGCCAGCCTGTAGTTCCAGTTCGTAAAGGTGGGCATAGGCGCTGTCGCTCAGGGTGCCCACGACCGGCTCGGCCAGTACCAGGGCGCCCATGTAGAACACGCCAGGGCTGATCTCCTGGGGGCCGGTGGTGGTGGACACGTTGACCGGGCCGCTGCTGCCAGCCAGCGACAGCGTATACATGCCCGTCGAGGTCCCGGTGTCGAGGTCGTAGCGGGTGGCGACAATGAGGTACTCGCCCGTCTCCGGCAGCGTCACATTCAGGTAGGCGTTGGAATTGCCCCCGCTGTCGTCGTCCTCCGCGATGACCTCTTCCGTGGGAGTGTAAATCAAACCCAGATAGGGATCGAGTGCGCCGTCGCCCTCCATCAGAATCTGGACACGATCACCCCTTGTCCCCGTGAATGTCCACAGCTCGAAATAGGCCTTGCTGGTGATAACACCGGATACGACCTCCCCATAGACGATGGCACCCCCCGCTGCGGCGACGTGTGGCAGTGCGGGCACGGCCAGCGTAACTACGATGGCGATCACCAGCCAACGGACGAAACGTTGTGCCAACATGATTGTTCTCCTCCCAAGCAGTATCTCTCGCGGAGTGGCCACCCGTCGGGTGGCATCGGCAAGCACTCGTATTTCTCATTATGGGACATATAACAGTGCCAGGCAATACACGGGCAGTAAATATCCCATAAAGAGTCGTTGCAACCCGCGTCCGGCGTATCTCAGGTCGGGAGCAAAAGAGCACCGCAGAGGCGCAGAGGGCGCAGAGAAGAGCGGATGGGGAGATCAGAGGCCGTTTGAAAAGGCTTGCAACCCCACCCTAAATCTCTCCCCGCAGGCGGGGAGAGACTTCAAGAGCAGTTCTTTCTCCCTTCCCTCGCCCGCGGGGGAAGGGCCGGGGATGGGGGTAGAGATACCTCTCAGACGGCCTCTCATGTTCTCCGTGTCCTCTGCGTCTCGGCGGTCCAGGCATTTCGCTCCCATTGTGAGATGCCCCCCGCGTCCGGGCCACTTTCGCATTGGCGCGTGATGACTACAATTAACGGTAACGCAAGAGGGTGAGGGAACGGCTATGCGTCGCGCGGAGATCACAGAGCGGCTGCAACAGGCGATTGCGCTGGCCCAGGCCGGCCAGCATTCAGAAGCGCGTCGCCTGCTCGAAGAAGTGGTCGCGGCAGACCCCCGGCAGGCGCTCGCCTGGATGTGGCTGGCGACTGTCGCCCGCGACCGGGACGAGCGCGTACGCTGTCTGACGCGCGTCCTGGCGCTGGAACCGGACAACCGTGCGGCGCAGGACGCTTACCAGCAACTCACCGGCCAGCCCTACGTGCCGCCGCGCCCGCTGCACGCGCGCACCGGTTGGCGTCGCGCCCTGTTCGGCGACGCCCCGCTGGGGCTGGGCAGCTATCTGGTTCTTCTGCTGGCCGGTGCGGTTGCGGTCGTGGTGATTGCGGTAGCGGCAAGCTCGCGTGATGACGCGGCCCAGCCCGACATCCCCCCCACGCCGCGCTTTGCCCTGCCTTCGGCTACCGCTGCCCCGCGCCTGTCGCCGACGCCCAGCGACACACCCTGGCCCACGCGCACGCCCGGCCCGTCGCCTACCTTGCTCTGGGACGCGCCGCCGCCCACCTGGACGCCGGTGCCGACGGATACGCCCGCGCCCAGCCGGACGCCCGTGCCTACGGCGACGAGCACCCCAACGGCGAGCCAGACCCCGACGCCCGTGCCGCCCACCGCCACCTTTACGCCGCTCCCGCCGACCAGCACGCGCACGCTCAGCCCCACCGACGAGCCCGCGACGGCGACCCCTGCGGCGACTCGCACGGCGACACGGACGGCGACTCCCATGCCTGGCGGGGCGGCTTCGGCCCCTGCGCTGCCGGGGTGAGGGTATGGCTCTGGCGCGGGCGCGCCTTGATGCTACAATTCGATCAGGCGGGACGCGCGTCGCTCCGCCCAGACCGAAGAAATCGCCGGTGAAGGGTGCGCCAGACGACGCCCGTAGACAAGCAAGGAGGTCTTTAGCGAACTTGAGGGAAGAAGTGTGCACTTTCTCGCGTATCGTGGTACAATAGGCAAGCGTAAGGTGCAAAGCAGACTTACGCAGGTGCTAGATAGAAACCATAAGAAGGAGAGATGACCATGGCGATTGAATTCTATGATGTGAAGATTCGTCAGAAGGTGAAGGTTGACGAGAAGGGTGTCAAGCGCGTGACCTTCAAGACGAAGGGTGGGCAGGTCCGCTATGGACTGCAAGCGAAGACATCCGATGGCCGCAACCTCACCAAGTTCGTGTCCAAGGCTGACTGGGACAAGATGACGTACCTGCCGATTGCCAAGTAAATCGGCAATCGTTTTGTCATAGCAGCCTCACGACAAGGGGAAGCCCGCACGGATACCGTGCGGGCTTGCCTTTGCAGCATGTCCTGGCGGTGACTTCTGACGCCTGCTTGTTTCTTGCCCTCACCATCACTGGTGGTCTGGCGCGACCTCTTGCCTTGATGAACAGGTCGCACGAAGCCCCGTTCGTCCGAACCGGCTCGCGATCTGGCAAAGGAGAACCGTTCGCCAACTCCCAGACCGCTGAGGAACGATTCCTGGCAACGACTCGCGGCCTGCCAGCGTAGAGTCTGTTGAAGTTGTGAATCGCGCAGAGTGACTCGATGCGGCGTCTGTCTCCTGGTATGACCCTCCTGCTGCTGGCTCCCATCTTTGGGGAACTGGTATCCGGCCATCAGACTCTGCTTCAGTTCCTCAACCCCCTGAGTTTCATTCTGTCCGCGCTGCCTTACGGCTTTGGCGCGATCATCTGCCGCGAGCTGGTTGTGCGCTGGGGTAAGGGCTGGGTAAGTCTCGTGCTGCTCGGCATCGCCTATGGCATCTACGAGGAATTCATTGTCGCGCGCTCGGTATGGGATCCCGATTGGGCGGAACTCGGTGCCTTGCGCGACTACTCCTACTGGGGCGGCATCACCTGGACCTACGCTGCGGTTCTCCTGCACTTCCACCTGACCGTCAGTATCATCGCCAGCGTGGTCGTCGCCGAACTCCTCTATCCTGAGCAGCGCCAGGTATCCTGGGTTACGAACCGGCAGCTAATGGGCTGTTTCATCGGGCTGGGTCTGTGGCTGCCCGTGTTGTGGCTCATCAACCCATTCGTGCCGTCCCCCGGCGCGCTGGCGTTTTCCTGGCTGGCTATTGCTGGACTGGCTCTCCTGGCCTGGCGGCTCCCGGCACAACCGCTTGCGGCGCGATCCGGCACGGCGGCGCGCCCCGTGCGCTATGGCGTGCTCGCGGGGGTGAACACGACGGCGGTGTTTGTCACCGTCTTTATCCTGCCGGAGGTCGCCGTTTCCCGGCTGCCGCCCTGGCCGGTCAGCTTCGCGTTCGTCATTGCGCTAGATCTGCTCGCGCTTGGCTGGGCGCTGCGCTGGTCTGGCAATGGCTTCGCCTGGGATGACCGGCATAAGCTGGCGCTCGTGGCTGGCATCCTGTCGTTCTACATAGGCTGTGACGTGCTGCAAGACCTGGAGGAGTTCGGGGGGCTGGTCTTCGTCGCGGCAGGGACCGTGTGGGGACTGCGCGCACTGTGGAGGCGCACGCAGTCCCGTTACCAGGCGGGCGGTCTCAGGCCGCCGGACCGCATACTCATTTCCTGAGGCTCGATCGCCCCCGCCTATCAGGGTGTGGGGGCGGTCACCGTGACCGGTGCGAAGGCGGGCTGGCCCGCATAGGCCAGCAGCACGGCACTCGGCGCGCCCTCTGCCAGCCAGTACAGCGCCGGTTGCGGGTGGGCGGCGCGCAGGGCCAGCGCATCGCCCCTGGCGCGGAATGCCTCGACCAGGGCCAGTCCGCTTGGCACCACACTGAACAGCACACCGCTGCCGTCCGGCGCGGGAGCAATACGCCCCACGGCGCGCCCCTGCCCGCGCCAGATCACCGTCTGAGCCTCGCTCGCCACATCCACACGGACGAGCGCTAGGTCATAGACGCCTGCTTCTACCGGCCAGCGCCCCAACACCGTCTCCGCGCGCGCCTGGTCTGCCGGGTCGTCGAGGATGGCGCTGTCGGCGAGCGTCTCAGTCGCGTAGAGGAGCGCTGCCCCGTCCGCTGTCCAGGCCAGCGCGCGGACGACGCCGTCAGCCGGCAGGTCGCTCCGTTCGCCGCTGGCTAAATCGAGCACGGTGATGCCGTCCCCGCTCCGGGCGGCCAGGCGCGTCCCGTCCGGCGCGACCGCCGCGCCGAGCAGATCCGCATCGAGCGGCAGCGCCTCACCGGTTACCGGAGCGAGCAGGGTCAGGCCGCCCGCGCAGCGCGTCGAGACCACGAAACGCCCGTCCGGCAGCCAGATCAGCACGGCCACGCCGTCACCCGGCCCGGCTTCGGCGGCAGCAACATCGTCGGCGGGATCGGCGCTGGAAGCCGCGCAGTCATCGCTGAAGGCAAAGGTCGCCAGGCGCTCGGCGTCTCCACCCAGGGCGGGAACCGCGTCAATAGCCAGCAGCGCGTCGCCCGCCCCTTCTTCTGTGCCGCTGGTGCTCACGTAGGCGATGCGCGCGCTGTCCGCGCTCCAGGCGGGCGGGAAGCGCGCGTCCACCTTCTGCGCGACGCGGCGCGGCGACAGCCCGGCAGCGGTGTCCATCGTGCGTAGCTCGTTGTTGCTGGCGTCCACGTAGGACAGCAGCAACCCGTTCGGCGCAAAACTGACGTAGCGCCGGTCGAAGGTGGGCACGGTGGTCAGGCCCCGGCCCGGCACGTCGTTAAGCGCGCCGAGGAACACGTCACCGGCGAAGCGTAGGGCCAGCGGCAAGGCAGGGCGCTCGGCAACAGTCTCGGCGTCCGCGCTGCTCTCCACCGGCGCAGTGGCCCCCGCCGGGCTGAACTGGCTGAGCATGTTCTCGAAGCGAATGTCCCACTGGTCGAATTCCGCGCCGGGCGCCCACTGCAACACGCGATAGGCGCTGCCAAGCTGCACGAAGGCCGACACGCGCCAGCCGCGCGTCCCGCCGTCGCAGGGGGTTTCGTAGCGCGTCGAGCGGCCCGCCGTGCTGACCGGCTGGCGGCCCGTCGGGGTGTCGGTGCGGCCCGTGCCGGCCAGGTACTCGTCGAGAAGCTGATCGGGCGTCACCCCGGCGGCGACTCGCCCCAGCGCCGTGACGGTCATGCCGGGCAGCGCGCAGTCAGTGCTTGGCCCCGGCGCAAAGAGCGTCTCAGAGTCGCTGCCGGTGGCGAAGACCAGCCAGGAGTCCGGCACCAGGATCGAGAAGTCGCGCCCGGCGTAGGTGCTCATGCGGATGTCCGGGGCGATGTTCACCGATCCGCACAGCACGGCGGGGACGCCGTTCAGGCCGCTGTGCACTTCGTAGCGCACCATGTTGTCGAAGGTGAAGGTCCAGCGGTAGCCGTTCACCAGGCCGGGCGTGATCGCCTGGCCCAGCGTCGGGCAACCCAGGCTGGAATCTGGCCAGCTTGTGCTGGAAAATGTGTATTCGACCAGGATCAGGCCGGGCTTGCCCAGCGTTTGCAGCAGCCATTGCTGCACGACCGCCCGCACTGTCTCCGCATCGGTCTGCGCGCGGGCGGCGGGCACCGGCGCGATTCCCACAAGCAGCGCGGCCAGCCCAATGATCAGCGCCAGCCGCGCCGCGTTCCATCTATGACTCGCCATACATGCTCCTGAATAACCCTGAGTCTCACCCCCGCCCGGCGCTGACGCGCCTCGCCGCCCCTTCTCCGCGTGTGGAGAAGGGGCAGCCGACCGTAGAGGGGTGGGGGTGAGGCTCTCTTTGCTACCCTACCGCTTGGGCGCGTTCTCGATCAGCAGAAAGGCCGGGCGCAGCGGGTCCTCGCCGCCGCGCAGCAGGGCGTAGGCTGCGCGCGGGTCGCGGGCGTCAATCAACTCCTGGTTGGAGTAGTTCAGATTCCACAGGATCATCGGCCCCATGTAGGGCTTGCTCTGAGCGATCTCGAAGGCGCGGATAATATAGTGGGCCTGCGTCTGCTGGTCAAGCCACTGCAAGTACGGCGGGTCGGCGGGCGGCGGGGCGGGGTCGCCCTCAAGGGTGGTGAAGCCCTCATACGTGCCCCAGCCGAACTCGGTTGCCCACAACTGGCGGCCCGCGTCGCCGTTCTGCTCCATGATCGCCCGGTAGTTCTCGATCGTGTCCAGGAAGAACCACGACGGGTGATTGTTGTAGCCGGGTGCGCCGCAGTCATCCTGGCCGCACCAGCGGGCGTCGGGCGGGTTGGCCGCGCCGTAAGGGTGGACGCCGATGGCGATGTTCTGGTAGGCGGGGTTGTTCAGGCCCGCCGCGTACATCTGGCGCAGGAACTCGCGGTCGTCAATGGCCGAGACGCCATCGTTGATGCCGGTTGGGGCCAGGCCCGCCGTCACCACAGTGACGCTGTGCCCGCCCTCGCCGGCGCGGATGCCGTTGTAGGCCGCGTCGAAGAGACGCATGTACTCGGCCCCGCTCAGCGGCGCGCCGTTCCACTCGCGGCGCAGGTTTGGCTCATTCCACACTTCGATGGCGGAGAAGTACGAGTTGCCGTAAAGGTCTACACGCACCTCGCCCATCATGCGCGTGAGGAAGCTGCCCAGGTCTGCCGGGTTGCGCGGCGGGCCGTCTTCGTCCAGGGTGGCGCGCGCCCAGTCCGGCGCTTTGGCGATGCTGACCATCACCTTGAAGCCCTCCTGGTTGGCGCGCTGGACGAAGACACGGTAGCTGTAGAACGTCTGGCTGAACGTGCCCTGCTGCGGCTCCAGGATGTCCCAGGCGAATTGCAGCTTGACCCACTCCACGCCCAGGCGCTTGGCCAGCCAGAGCATGGTCTCAAAGCCGTCAACGGACATATTCGGGTTGATCTGGATGCCCATCAGATCAGCGGTGAGGGTGGGCAGCGGCGTGGGGCTGATCGTCGGCGTCAGCGAGCCAGTTGGTGTGGCGGTTGGAGTCGCGGACGGGCGCGGCGTGGCGGCGGGCGTCCGGGTGAGGGCCGCGCCGGGCGTCGGCGTGGGCTGCGGCGGCGCGGTGATGATCGGCCCGAAGCCGGGCGTCGGGCTGGGCGCGGCCTGGGCGACGCCTTCAGGGGCGCTTGCTGCGCCCGGCGAGTCCGCGCCCGACCAGGCGGCGAGTACCTGCGAGCCGATGACCAGGCTGGCAGCCAGCACGACGACAAGCCACAGCGCATGGGAGCGTTGGATTCGGAGGCGCATACAGGTTTATCCTCTGGCTCGAATGGACAGAAAGGGATGCGCAGTGCTGCGCACAGCCCGCCCCCCACGCAGATTGATCTGGCGCCGCCACTGCAAGCAGACAGAACTATAAAGGAAGTAGCCCTGTTCGGCAAGGTTGCGCCGGGCAAGCGCAGTGCAATCGCCCCTGAAGAGCGGTCGGCCCAGGGCGCAGCAGAGCAGCGCCCCTACGGGCAACTTCGCGCCCTGGCAACAAAAGACTTCCGAAGTCTCGCAGACTTCGGAAGTCTGTTACGCGGATAGTCTGGGCGGCGCTCGCCCTCAGCGCCAGCGGGCTACGCCGTGCGCACCTCGATGCGCTTGGGCTGGGCTTCGGGGCGCATGGGCACGGCCAGGGTCAGCACGCCGTTCTCGAACGTGGCCTCAATGCGCTCCACGTCCACCATCTCGCCGAGGCGCAGGCTGCGCTTGAAGGCGCCAGCGCAACGCTCGCGGACGTGGTACTGCTCGCCCTCGCGCTCCTCGGCGGCTCTGATCTCGCCGCTGATGGTCAGCAGGTCGCCATGTACCTCTACGGTCACGTCCTCGGCGGTCAGGCCGGGCAGGTCCACGCGGATGATCACGCCCGTCTTATCCTGGGTCACGTCCATCGCCGGGCGCAGCACGGGGCGCGCTGTGTCGGTGTTGTAGCGGGCCGGGTTCAACCACCCCGCACGCCACAGATCATCAACCACCTGGTCGAGCGTGCGATAGCCGCGCGGGGCAGGGGGCATCCAGCGGATAAGTTTCACCATGGTGTTTTCCTCCTGGTTATACCTGGATAGTCAGCCGCAACTCGGTCTGTTGCACCAGTACATGTCACCTGGAGACCATGATGCCACGCCCGCGTAAGAACAGTCTTGGCGCGGCGTTAGAAGCGTCTATATTATAATAAGAAGAGAATTGGACGCGGCAGCAACGCTTGCGTCCAGGACCGCCGCAGATGCTTCGCGGAGCCAAGAATCTCGCCCCCACACCGCCACGCGCCCTGTCGCGCTGGGCGTATCTCGTTTCTGGGGCAAAAGATCACCGCTGGGGCGCAGAGAGCGCAAAGAGAAGATAGGTTGGAGAGGGTGTTAGCTCTTCTCCGCGTCCTCTGTGTCTCTGCGGTTCAGGCATTTCGTCCCCATCGTGAGATGCACCCTTTTCGCGGGCGGTGTTTTGGCCGGGCGTCATGTTATGCCATAATCAAACGGGGCGGAGCGCACCATACCGCCCGCCTATGCGTGAGCCGCTGAGGACGCCATCATGACTCTTGTGCCCCTGCCCATGCACGACAGCGCCGACGACGAGGCGCTGCGCAGCGCCTTTCGCAGCGCCGGGCTGCGCATCACCTCGCAGCGCCTGGCTTTGCTGCGCGTCATGCGCGACCAGGGCGGCTTCCTGGACGCTGAGACCTGGCACCGGTTGGCCGGGCTGCGCGCCGCCGACCTCAGCCTGGCGACGGTCTACCGCACGCTGGCCCTGTTCAAAGAGTTGGGGCTGGTCGAGGGGCGGCTGGTGGACACCGACCAGGCGCGCGAAGAATACCGGTTCCGCGCCCAGCGCGAAAGCTATACGCTGACCTGCAAACGCTGCGGGGCCATCGTGCCCGTCGAGCCGGACATTGTGGACGCCTTCCGCGAGGAAGTTGCCGCCCGGCTGGGCGTGACCGTCGTCACCGCGCATTCCTGCTTCATCGGCTATTGCGCCGAGTGCACCGCTGCCCTTGCCGCCGAGGACAGGGCGTAAGCTGACCCGCTCAGCCGCCGAAGGTCAGCGTTGGCAGGCCCAGCGCGTGGTACAGCCGCAGGAAGTGTGTCGCCCCCTGCGCCACTGACTCACGCAGCCCTTCGTCGCCGTGCGCCCCGGCGATGGCCCGCGCCGCGAAGTAGCCCACGAGGTCGCCCCAGGGTTGATCCGGCTCCGGCACGTCCAGAGTCTGGGCGAGCGCGTCGTCGCCGCGTTTCTTCTCCACGCTGGCCAGATGTGCGTTGTACCGCGTCACGTAGCCGGGCAGTTTGGCGGAGTCCAGCCCCAGCGTCTGATCGTAGAAGGCGAAGTCGTGGCGGTAGCTCAGGTACCAGGCAATGCCGCGCCGCATCAGCCGGTCTTTGGCGCGCTCGGCGGGGCGCTCTGGCGCGCGCCCGATGGCGTCGCAGTAGGCGCTGTAGGTCAGCAGAAACCCCTCGTGATTAAAGAAGCCGTGCCGGATCAGGTTGACCAGCCGCTCCAGCGAGAAGTGCCCCAACAGCCCCTCGACATGCGGACGGGCCTGGGCCAGGTTGACGACCAGCCCGTGATACTCCTCCCCTTCGGAGTCCTTGTAGGTGCGCACGTAGCCGAAGGCGGGGTAGCCGATGACGGTGAGGGCCAGCATGAATTGCAGGTCGTGGGTGAAGTCGAGCGGGAAAAGCTCGGCGACCTCGTGCAGCGCCACCAGGCCGGGCTGCGCCTCGCGCACGTCGCGCAGCAGGTCTTCGAGCATGGCGCGCTGCTCGAAGCACGGCCCCAGGCCGTAGGGGTCGCTGTCGCTGGGCGCGCCTGCCTCGAAATAGTCCGCCAGCTCGTCAACCAGCGTCAGGCCGGTGGGCAGCAGGTGCTGCGTTGTCAGCTCGACAAGCTGCACGCCTGGCGACGAGCGCAGGTCGGCGGCGCGATCCCAGACGGCTTCGCTGCTGCGAATGGAGAGTGGCAGCCGGGCGGCGCTGTCATCCAACGTGTAATGAATGTTCATCGAACGATCCGATCCTTGTGGGTGGGCCAGCCTGTCAGCCAATCATCTGACGCCAGCGAGAAGCCTCACCCCCGCCTGGCGCTGGCACGGCGAGGCTGGGGGTGAGGCTAACCTCGTCACGCCGGCACGGCCTGCTGACTCCTGCACCGCCCAGGCTGGCTGGTGCAGGTGTGTGCAAAGGTTGTCAGTGACTCGCTTGACACCCAGCGAGGTGAGGTCCCGTAGGGGCGTATTGCAATACGCCCCTACACGGAGGCGCAGCAAAGCAGCACCCTACCTGACAGGTTTTACACGCACCCGCTGGTGCAGGACACGATTGTATAGAGTCACGGTATACTTGACCAGCCCCACTTGTGCATCTTGTGTCGCTGGCGTATCCTTGAGCCTCATGAATATTAGCTAGAATAAGACTATGCTGCCCGCATGACGGCAGCATTTCGGTCTTGTGCAAGACTCATGATGGAGCCGTGGCTATGAGCGCAACTTTGTTTAAGAAAGTGGACTACTCTCTCTCAAAGCTCATTCAAGACATTGAGTTTGGCGACATCGGATTGCCAGACATACAACGTCCATTTGTGTGGACGCCCGCCAAAGTTCGCGATCTCTTTGACTCGATGTACAAGGGCTTTCCTGTTGGATACCTGCTGTTTTGGGCCAACGATCATTTCAGTGGCACTCGGCAAATCGGCACCCTGGGAAGACAAAAGAAGGTCCCGCGACTGTTGATTGTAGATGGACAGCAGAGGCTGACTTCCTTATACGCGGTCCTGCGTGGTTTGCCTGTCTTGACCAAAGACTATCGAGAGTCCCAAATACGGATCGCATTCCGCCCGCGCGACGCCGTGTTCGAGGTCAGTGATGCTGCCATTCAACGAGATCCGGAGTTCATTTACGATATTTCCACCTTGTGGACGGAAGGCGCATCATCATACAAACTCGTCAAGGACTTCTTGTCGAAACTGCGTCGCTCCAAAGAGGTAGCAGCAGACGAAGAGGAACTAATCAGCGAAGCCATTGATCGCCTGTTTGATTTGCAGAACTACCCGTTTACCGCACTGGAAATTGCCTCTACTGTTGATGAGGAGCAGGTAGCCGACATTTTTGTGCGCATCAACAGCAAAGGCGTTCAACTCCGCCAGGCAGACTTTATCCTCACCTTGCTATCAGTGTTTTGGGATGAAGGGCGTGCCGATCTGGAGCGTTTCTCCCGTGAGTCCCGACACCCTGCTCTCAGTGGCGAGCCATCCCCGCACAATCACTTTGTGAATCCTGAGCCAGATCAATTGCTGCGAACAGCGGTGGCGTTCGGTTTCAAGCGTGCACGTCTGCAACATGTGTACTCAATCTTGCGTGGGAAAGACCTTGAGACCGGGCTGTTCTCTGACGAACGCCGAGACCAACAATTCCAGGTACTCAAGGAAGCGCAAGATCGAGTTCTTCACCTACAAAACTGGCATGATTACCTAAAAGTGCTTATTCGTGCCGGTTTCCGAAGTAATGCCATGATCACCTCAGAGATTTCTCTCTTCTACGCTTATGCCTTCTATCTTATTGGCAGGTACGAGTATCACGTTGAACCTTTCACACTGCGGAATGTGATGGCCCGCTGGTTCTTCATGACCACGTTGACTCGGCGCTATACTGGGTCGCCAGAGAGCATGATGGATCAGGACTTGGCTCGCCTGCGCGGTATAAACAGCGCCAGTGAGTTTGAACTGACTCTTGAGCGCATCATTGACAGTGTGCTCACGAATGATTTCTGGCAAATCACTCTGCCCGCCGAGCTAGAGACATCCGCTGCCAGAAGCCCCGGTCTGTCTGCCTATTATGCGGCTCTAAATCTTTTGGATGCTCGCGTCCTATTCTCGCATCTCAAGGTGTCTGAGTTACTCGATCCTACTTTGAAGGGCTATCGTAGCTCGGTTGAAAGACATCATCTTTTCCCCAGAGGTTATCTCAAGAAGTTGGGCTACGATGCCGTGCGTGACACTAATCAGATTGCCAACTATGCCCTCGTGGAATGGGGAGACAACGCTGGTATTGCTGATGCTGCACCTTCAGAATACTATCCTGAGTATGCGTCTCGGTTCTCGTGGTACGAGTTGAGCCAAATGATGAAATGGCACGCATTACCTGAAAACTGGCACACAATGGACTACGAGACATTCTTGGCGCGGCGTCGTATGCTTATGGCGCGCGTCATTCGGGAGGGATTTGAAACTATCCCTTGTTCAAGCTATCAGGCAGACGCAGCTAGCGATCAATGACATCAGCAACTGCCCCCACCCCCCAGGCTGACTACTCGCGCAAATGGTGGGTGCTGCTCAGCATTGCCATGGGCATCTTCCTCTCGACTATTGACGGCAGCATCGTCAATGTGGCCCTGCCCACGCTCGAAGAGAAGCTGAACACCCGCTTCGCCACCGTGCAGTGGGTCGTCGTCGCCTACCTGCTGGTCGTCACCTCGCTGATCCTGGGCGTCGCCCGCCTGGGCGACATGATCGGCAAGAAACGCATCTACCGGACAGGCATGGCCGTCTTCACCGCCGCTTCGCTGCTATGCGGGCTGGCCCCTTCGGTCGGCTTCCTGATCGCCTTCCGCGTGGTGCAGGGCGTTGGCGCGGTGATGATGCAGGCGCTGGGCATGGCCATCGTCACCGAGGCGTTCCCGCGCACGGAGCGCGGGCGCGCGCTGGGCATCATGGGCACGGTCGTCTCGCTGGGCATCAGCATCGGGCCGACGGTTGGCGGGTTGCTGATCGGCACGGTCGGTTGGCGGGCCATTTTCCTGGTCAATCTGCCGGTTGGGATCGCCGGGTTCGCCCTGGTGCAGCGTCACGTCCCCGACTGGCGACCGCCCGGCGGCCAGCGCTTCGACGCGCTGGGCGCTGTCCTGCTGCTGATCACGCTGCTGGCGCTGGCGCTCGGCCTGACCTTCGGCCCGGAGCGGGGCTGGAGCAGCCCAGCCATCATCGCGCTGCTGGTCGGCGCAGCGGTAGGATTCGCTGTGTTCCTGGCGGTTGAGAAGCGCCTGGCCCAGCCGATGGTAGACCTGCACCTGTTCCGCGACCCGCTGTTCAGCATCAGCCTGCTGACCGGCTTCCTGGTCTTCATTGTCATCGCCGGGATGTTCGTGCTGCCCTTCTACCTGGAACGGGTCAAGGGCTACGATCCGCGCCAGGTCGGGCTGTTTCTGACGGTCGTGCCGGTGGCGCTCGGCCTGACCGCACCCATCGCCGGATCGCTGTCTGACCGCTACGGCTCGCGCGGCATTTCGCTGGTGGGCCTGGTGATCGTCGCGGGCGCGTGCCTGGGCGTGGCCACACTGGAAGAAGACACCTCCACGACCAGCTACATCCTGCGGCTGCTGCCAGTCGGACTGGGCGCGGGCCTGTTCCAGTCGCCCAACAACAGCGCAATCATGGGCGCGGCCCCGCGCGAGCGGCTGGGGGTGGCTTCGGGACTCTTGTCGTTGTCGCGCACCTTCGGCCAGGTGACCGGCCTGCCGCTGATCGGGGCGGTCTTTGCCAGCCGCATCTACGCGGTGACGACCCTGGATCACGGCGTGGACGCCAGCGACGCGCCCGCCTGGGCCATCGTCGAGGGCGTGCAGGCGGCGTTCCTGGCCGGGGCAGCGTTGGTTGCGCTGGGGGTGGTGCTGGCCGCGCTCGCCTTCCGGCTCGACCGGCGGCGCAGGGTCGCCGCGCTGGACGCTGCCCACATGCCCGACCCGGCGAGCAGTTAGCTCCCTTAACTCCTGCCTTATTCGGGTGCGTGCAAGACCCGTCAGGCAGGGGCGCTGCTCTGCTGCACCCTCGTAGGGGCGTATTGCAATACGCCCCCTATGCGTCACCTTAAGCCTGGCTGTGCGAGCCTCACCCCCTCAATCCCCCTCTCCAGCAGAGCTAGAGAGGGGGACTTTGACCGCTGGTTGGGGCGTTTTCCCCCTCCCTGGCTTGGCCGGGGAGGGGGCCAGGGGGAGGGGCGTTTTGCCCATACCACGCACCCGGAAGCCTTAACTTGACGCGCATGGGGCGTATTGCCATACGCCCCTACAATCTTTGCACGCGCCCCTCTATTTCCCCTCGAAGCAGGATCGCTGGTAATATGATAGGATATGTCCAGGGATCGGCTTTCAGAAAGGAGCGTAATCATGAAAAGATCGCGTAGGAGGATAGCGGCGATCCTGGTTTTGGCCGCCGCGTTCGTTCTGGCTGTGCCGGGCGTACAGGCCGGCCTCTTCACCGGGACTCCCTCGCCTGAGTGCGACGGAGTCTATTTCTCGCCAGATTCCCTCTACACGGCTACCCGTGACAATACTGGCACGGGGAACGAGTACGTCTATCTGATTGCGCACGATGGGGCCGGCAGAGGGCTTCTCTTCATACCAGACACACGCCCGGTCGGTGACAATGCAGGCTTTTCGCCGGTCTATCCCTGGCACGCCATACCCGCTTACAATCCTTTGACAGTGAGCCTTATTAGCCCGGCGTATGGGGAGTTGCCGGAACAAATCCTCTTCACCGTGGTGGGTGAGTGTGAGGGCCTGCCCTGGTACGAAGAGCCAGCCGTGCCCGGCTGCGACGCCCTGCTGCCCATCCCGGAGACAGCGGTAGGCGGCACCTTCGTCGCTGATGCACCCGTCTACTGGGAGCCAGGCGAACTGACCAGCCCGCTGGTGACCATTCCCGCCGGCAACTCAGCGCGGGTGATTGGCCTGGATGAGTCCGGCGAGTACTATAAGATTATCTGGGCCTGCGACTTCGTATGGGTGCCCAAGGCGACGCTCGGTCCCAACTACGACGCCGTGTGGAGCGGCGCACCGCTGCCGACCGCCGTCGTCGAGTAGCGCCCGCCTTTCTTTCGGCAAGTTGCCGCCGCCTCGGTCGTGCGACCGGGGCGGCGTTTTCATAGGCAGAGTAGGCTATTGCGCCTCAACGCGATCCCCAAGCGTGCTGACCATGCGCAGCATCGCCTCCAGGCTGGCCGCGTCCGGCAGCGAGGGGATGGCCCCATAGCCGGTCGCCGTCAACGCGCCGGCGGCGCACGCCCGCTGCACGATGCCGCGCAGCGCCGCGTCGTCGAGCGTTTCAACGGCCAGGTCGTGGGCCAGCAAGCCGTCCAGCAGCGCGGCGATGAAGCCATCGCCCGCGCCGGTTGTCTCGACGACCTGCACGTGCGGCGACGGCACCGTACCCGTGCGCGCCCCGGCCTGGTACCACGAGCCATTGCGCCCCAGGGTCACCGTAGCCAGCCGCCCGGCAAACCCCAGGCTGGCCAGTGCCGCCGCGTAATCGTCCTCGTGCTCAGGGGCCAGGAAAGCCAGGTCGCCGCGACTGATCTTGAGCAGGTCGGCGTGGGCGATGGCTTCGCGCATGGCCGCCTGGCCCGCGTCGTGATCGCGCCACAGGTCGGGACGCCAGTTGGGGTCACACGAGGTGAGCACGCCCGCATCCCTGGCGATGCGAATCGCTTTGAGCGTCGCCTCGCGCGACTGAGGCGTGCGCAGGCTGATCGAGCCATAGTGCAGCACGCGCGCACCGCGCACGGCTTCCTCGGTCACCTGGTCGGGCAGCAGGTAATCGTGCGCGCCGGCGCAGAACTCGAAATCGCGCTGGCCAGCCTTGCCCTGGCGGACAAAAGCCAGCGTCGTGAAATGATCGGGGTCAGTGCGCAGGGTGCAGACGACGCCCAGCGCCTCCAGATCGTGCAGAATCTTGCGTCCAAAGGCGTCATCGCCGACGGTGGCGATGAGCTGCGCCTCCCGGCCCAGCTTGGCCAGCCCGGCGGCAACGTTGGCCGGCGCGCCGCCGGTTGCTGCCGTGTACTGGGTGGCTGTTTCCAGCGCCTCGCCGTGTTCGCGCGAGACAAAGTCAATTACCGCTTCCCCGATGCATAAGACATCCATAGTCGCGCTGTGCTCCTTGCCTGGGAAGAAAGAGAATCAGCCATAAGACCTGCTCATCGCCGGGTCTGTGTTCCGGCAGCCATACAAGTATACCCCGTCCGCGCAAAAACGCGCCCCGCAGTATAATGAGTTGGGTGTGGGCAAAGGTTGTCAGCGCCACGTGTGACGCTGGCACTAGTACATCAGGGCGGAAATAGGCGCGCGGTTTGGTCTGATTGACCCCTATCCCCCCGGCCCCCTTTCCCCGCCAGCGGAGAAAGGGGGAGCAGACTCAAGTCCCTCCCTGCTGGCGGGGAGGGATT
>Ga0334890_1002466_pt1 | contig 21308 bp, 20 predicted proteins | sample GraSluR1_MG_3_FD_207220 | JGI IMG/M metagenome (GOLD analysis project Ga0334890, IMG submission 207220) | Sludge microbial communities from methane-producing bioreactor in Wageningen University, Netherlands - Granular Sludge_31_08-R1 | ecosystem: Engineered > Bioreactor > Anaerobic >... | reverse complement strand
GCCGAACATGCTGCTAAACTTATTCACGGGAATCCCTCCATACAGGTATTATTTGATTCTTGGTCGAAACTAATTCTACCTGTTCAGGGGTTCCCCTTCAAAATTTATTTTGGACAGATGTGGGAATCTGGTCATTGATCATTATCCCCTTTACTCCCCCCTGTACTCGATCAACCCGTGTGTCAGCGCATAGTGGATAAGCCCCTGTGTCCCCTTGACGCCTATCTTGTCCATTATCCGGGCCCGGTACGTTCGTATGGAATTGATGCTCAGGTTAAGTTCGTCGGCGATGTCTTTTATGGTCTTCCCGCTGCCGAACATGCGCATCACCTGGAATTCACGGTTCGAGAGCCTCTCATGGGCCGGCTTCGCGGCATCGGATTCGAAATCCACAACCATCCGCACCGCAAATGCCGGGTTGACGTATCTCTTCCCCGACAGTATCTTCCGGACTGCTGTCACCAGCTCGTCCGGGGCGCTTTGCTTGGTGAGATATCCCTGGGCCCCTGTCCGTATGGCCCGCACCGCGTAAAGCTCCTCGGGATACATGCTGATGACAAGAACGGGCAGTTTGGGCCGCCTCTTCCTCAGGTCGCCGAGAACATCGAGGCCGTTCGCGTCGGGAAGACAGATATCGAGGAGGACGAGGTCGTAATCTTTCCTCTTGATCTTGTCGATCAACTCCCGGCCCGAGACGGCCCCATCCACCGTGATCCCGCCGAAGTTCTCCCGCAGGATCTCCTTCAAACCCCTGAAAACGACAGGGTGGTCGTCCGCGATGATAACGCTATGCATCATCCCTCCTCTGGTGTCAATGCACTGCGCGTGACGCGCGATGCGTGCCGATCTGCAGCGGATGGCGTCGGAATAAGGGGCGAGACCCCTGTTCGGTAATGATTGGACGGAAGGCTATGGAGATGCAAGGTTCCTCGACCGGCCTGTCAGGGCCTGGAACCGGTTTTCAATTGTACGCTATTCCCCTCGAGTGATGTGTCCTCTTCACTTCCGGGAATTGGATGGAGAAGCCCCTTCGGCGGCAGGCAGCGGCCTGATGGTCTCGCCGACGGGCAGAGGCGGGACCTTTGCCCCGCCGGGGGGTTGCGGTGCCGTCTGGAAGGGCCTCGCCGGGGCCTGGGGGGTCGTCTGAGGCGGTTTCGCCTGTGCGGGCTGCTGCGGCTGCGCCGCAGGGGGTGCATCGGCGGCCTTTCGTTTATCGGGAGGGGAGAGCCTGACGGTCATCCTGTCGTCACCCCTGACAAGCACCATACTGTCGGTTTCGATCCCGGCGACAGTATACCCGCCTACCTCCTCCCCCATCTTTACGACCCGCTGGCGCTTGCCCCTGCCGGGAGTCGTCACGGGATTCTTCCTGTCCTCTATGAAGGCAAGACGGGTCGTGTCGATCATCGTGCCGTAGAGCACGATCTCCGGCCTCGGGACCTCCGCTTTCCTGTCAACGGGGATGATCCGGTCCGGGTGGAAGAGGTTCGCCTCTCCTATGACGGCATAGTCCGAAGGCAGCTTCGGCTGCAGGTCCGCCCGCTGTGCCTCCTCACCGGGTGGTCTTGCCTTGACCCCGGGCAGCGGGTAGGCATGGCGCATCCTGACGACAGAGATGGCTGTGACTGCGACAAAAACGATAACGACCGTGAGGAGAACCATGTTCATCACGGTGGCGTTGCGGATGAGATATCTGAGGGCTTTCATCTTATTTACCGCTCGCGAGGGCCGAAACCCGGATCTTGACCATCAGGTCCCTGGGGTCTCTGAAGTTCCTGACACGGGTGTCCACTTCATTGATCACAAGGTACGGCACGTTGGTCTCCAGCGTGTACAGAACGTCGCTGAGCGCCCTGGTGTCCGGCAGTACCGCATCGACGCTCACACTCACAACCTTGAACCTTCCCTGGTCCTCCGGTCTTTCAACGCGTTCACTCGCAATGGACCCTCCCCTTCCCGTTATGGACCCCTTCACGATGTCCTGAAGCGCCGCGGCGGCGATACTCAAGGTCTCAGCCGGAATCACCCTGGCGGCTTCGGCATTCCTCCTTTCCTTCAGGGCCTCCAGGCTCTTTTCGAGTAAGGGTCTCTCGGCGATAAGATTCACGTATCGCTCCAGGGTCGCCCATCGAACCACCTGTCTCTCGCTGAGCAAGACTCTTTCGTTCTTCACCGCCAGGTAACCGTACTGGTACGCCACAAGGCCGGCCAGCACCGCAATGATCGGCACGGCAAAGGAGACGAGCCTGCTACTTCCTTTCATCTTTCGACCCTCCCGCCTTCTTCCCCTCGAAACCTTCCATCTGCATCTTGATCACAAAGCGGTCGGCGTTCAGCCGCGTGTCCCGTATCGTGGGAGAAGAGAACTCAACCTTCTTGAAGAGGCTCGATTGCTCAAGTTTGGGGAGTATTTCTGTCGCCGAGCCGGCATATCCTTCGGTCTCCACCGTCTCGCCCGTTATCCTGAGGCGAGTGAGCCAGACGCTTTTCGGCAGGACGGTGGTGAGTTCCTTCATGACGTCGAGCGCCATGGGGACGGATTCCTTGAATTCCCTGATCCTGTTCATGTCCGTCTCAATGGACGCTATCTCCTGCCTCAATGCCTCGATCGCCCGCATCTCGCCCGCGCGTATCTTCAGCTGGTATTCGATGCGGTCGAGCCGTGCCTTCTCCATCTGAAGGGGGAGGACGAGGTAGATGACCGCGGCGATGGCAATGAGCGCGAAGAGTGCCCAGGTGACGGGCGTTATGAGGCCCCCACCCGATGTCTCACGACCCTTGCTGGCGAGGTTGAAACCCTTCGCCCCGGGCCAGATCGTCTCCACGAGGCCCCCGAGAGGACCCGGGAGACCGTTCTCGATGTCCGTCTTGAAGACCCTCTTCACGTCCTCACCGCCCATGACCTTCACAGGGACGCCCAGGTCATCCTCGAGAAAGGCATACCTGCCGGAGGCGTTGAGAAAGACGTTGGGCGGTACACCCTCGGTATCGAATCCGGCAATAAGGCGGGAGAACCCCGCCCTGATCTCCGCGAGGTCTTTGTCCCTGTCCGTGCCCGCAAGCCTCCCTGATGAACCGGCAATGAAGGCCCTGTCCTTCATCAGGCATCCGTCGAACCCTTCTTCATCAACGTTAAGGCACAGCACCATACCCCTCGCGTCCCCCAGGATGGCGCAGAGTGAGCCGAAGGCTGTCATGTCCGTCGTTATCCTCCCCGGGCTCACACCATGTGCCGCCAGGGCGTCGAGATAGGGCCTCGCCGTCCCGGACCTCATGGCAACGATGGCGACTTTGAGCTTCTGAGCATCCTCCGAGATGACCGCGAAATCATACATCGCCTCGGCGGGGCCGAAGGGGGTGAACCTGTCCAATTCGTAGGCAACGACCGATGTCAGGTTCTCCTTCACCACCGAGGGAAGCTCGGCAACTCTTGTCAGGACCCAGGGCCGCGGGACAGAGAGGACGACCGCCGCGTCACGCGCCCGGAATGCGTCGCGGGCGGAAAGGACCGCCGATACCAGTTCGTCCGGGCGGGGATACCTCCCTTCCTCGAAGTGGAAGCGCCTCAACCCGACAATCCTCGGCCGCGTTAGAAACTGTGTTCCGCATGCCACCGAGACATGGCCCTTCCCGATGGCGGCACAGAGACATTTCTTCGGGATAAGAACGCCCTCGAGGACGTTGAAATCGAGGACCTTCCCAAGGCCTGCGAGAGAAGCCCTGGCCCGCCCTGCGAAGGCGTCGGTCTGCAGCCTTATTCGTGCGAGCACCCCGTCAAAGGTCATCGGCGCATCTCCGAAGGGGTCTTGTAGTACAGGAACCGGGGTACCGTGCCCGGTACCGACACGATCGCACGGATCCCGTACCCCTCTTTCGAATCTCCCTGGAAACCCACGGATTCTATCGTGTAGACGTCTGTCTCGCTCATGTCTATGTACTGCGCAAGAATGGGAAAATTGAGCCCCGTTATGGCCTGGATCTCCTGAACGGACGTGAACTCGGCCGCCTCCCGCTGACTGAGGACCCTTTTGACGGTGTCCTCGTCAAGGCCCGGCAGGGCCATGAGAATCTCTTTCGGGGCCGCGTTGATGTTGACCTTGGAAGAAGTCCCGTATATTGTCAGGTAATGGATCAGCCCTTTGCGGTCCCCGGTCCCGAAGAGGATGTCAGCGGACACGCCCCTCACCAGAAGAAGCTCCTCGATGGCGTCGAAAGGCCTGTTCTTCGCCCTGTAGGGGACAGGAAGGGAAAGGTAGTACTCGTCTTCCGCGCCGTTCAAGCGACGGAGGTTGTCCTTGTCCGTCCAATCGAGAATGGAGTCGACGATGACTGCGGCGTCTTCGTCAGTCACTCCCGTGTTGATGAGGAGGGTCTTCAATACAATGCCGGTAAGGTCCGTCATCTTGTTGATGTCGATCTTGCCCGATTCGGAAAGGAGCCTGAAATCGTAACGGCCCTGCCCGATCCGGCCGCTTACCTGCCTGCCGTCGATCCTCACCACCTCGTTCCCTTCGACAACCACCGCCTGGTTCCGGAAGGTCTGCCTGTGGTAGATCTCCATGACCGCCCTTTCCACTCCGGCCTCGGCAAAGAACTTCTTCTGCGTCCCCTCCTTGAAGAATATCGTCGACATGGCCTCCGTTCTCGTCAGGAAGGAGAATGAGATCACGAGTGCCATGAGCATGGTGATCACCCACAGGACCATGAGAAGGGCTATGCCTTGCCGGGAGCGGATCATGAGGCCGCCTTCCTGGCCCTCACCGGCACGGTCAGCTGGACTTTCTGGCCTCCCCGGGAGAGATGTATCCGGATCCTTAAGGGGAAGAGCATCTCGTCGGTCCATGTTTCGACCCATTCCCCCGCTGTGTCGTCGGCGTCGTTCTCTTTGCGGAAATACTCGAAGCGTATCTCGTCCATCCCGTCCAGAAGCCTCATCTCCCTGGCATTCGCCACTCCTATGGTGTTTTCCTCGATGTAAAGCGCGCTTTTGCCTTCCCCGTTCGGCTTAACCCTGTATGCCACCATGACATATCCCCTGTATCCTCCTGTCAGCGAGTAGTTCGACGCGAATTTCACGGAATCCCCCGACCCTTCGAAGAGAAGGCGGCCCGCCTCGTCATCCGCCCTGGCAAGGAGCATTGCCGACTGTATCTGGGCGTCCACGACAAGGAAGGAGATCCTGGACCGCTCAAGGTACTCCGACTTGCGCTCGCCCCTTTCGATGGAGCGGTGCGCGAGGCGCATGGCCCCGGCCATGATGGCCACAAGCAGACTGATAAGGGTAATGGAGATCATCACCTCGAGGAGCGTAAAGCCCCGCCCTCGCCCCTTGTCTTTCGGGTCATGCCCTGACCGCACATCGGTCATATCCTGCCCACCCTTTGTTTCTTCACGGTCTTCATTGTCCTCAAGGTCATGGACCTCTCCGCCAGAAGGCTTCTCCATGTGAGCCTTACGCCTACCTCCAGAACCTCGAAGGGCAACTCCCGCGTCCTTTGCTCGTAGACCTTCGTCACCGTGGTTTCCACGAGGTATCCCTCCGGGGTCGTTTCACTCGATGTGCCCTCCGCGACATCCTTATCGTCGAGGACATTCCTCATCTTCGCCTCCGCCCGCAAGACCGCCGCGGCGTAATCCTCCGATGTCGCGAGGACCCTCAGGTTGGAAGAGAAAAGCTGCAGTATCACCGTCACCGTTACCGCCAGAAGGGAAAAGGCGACAACGACCTCGAGGAGTGTAAAACCCTCTTCCTTTACCGGCAGTCTTCCCATTGTCTCTTCCTGCCCCGCACCTGAACTCACTGTTTCAGGACCACCGCTCCCACAACGGGGTCGAGCTCGATATGGAGGACCCTCTTGCCCCCGGACAGGGTTATGCGTCTGAACGGCACCCCGCCGGACCCGCTAAAGAGGATCGAATACTGTCCGCGCGTTATCTCGCCCTCCAGGACATCAGTGATCTTCACTGTGATGCCCTGTGGGATGCGCCTTGTCTGCACCCCCTGAATGCCGTAACGACCGGTTTCGAGATCGACGAAGACCGTTCGGGGCTCGCCGGTATTCGTCGCCAGCAGCTTCGCGAACCGCAGCATGGCCGACATTTCTCTCCCTGCCGCATTCAGGTTCTGAGATGGAAGCATGCCGGAGAAGAACACCGTCGAGATCCCGAGGACGATGAGTACGAGGACCATGACCATAATGATCTCGAGGAGCGTGAACCCGCCGCAGCATGGAAGCCCTCCTCTTGTTCTTCTTTGTGCCGTCATTCTCAAAAGGGCAGCTCCAGGATGCTGAACACGGCCATCAGCATCGATACGACGATAAACGCGATGACAATCCCCATGCTGAGGATTATGGCCGGCTCGAGAAAGCTCATGAACCTCTTCACGGCGTCCTTGAGCGCCTTTTCATAGGCAGCGGCCACCTTGAGCAGCATGGAATCGAGTTGCCCTGTCTCCTCCCCGACCTTTATCATGGAAAGCGCGAGTTGCGGAAAAACCCCGGCCTCCATAAGCGGGCCGGCTATGCCTCTGCCCTCCCTCACGTTCTTCATGATGGATTCGACTGACCCCGCTATGACCCTGTTGCCTATGACGTCCTTCGCGTTGCCGAGGGCCTTGAGGAGGGGCACACCGCTCTTGAGGAGCGTCCCCAGGGTTCTGCAGAAACGCGCCGTCTCCAGCTTTCTCACAACATCACCGAGGAGTCTCAGTTTCGCTTCGTCCCATCTCAGGGCCCCTTTTTCCGTGCCTGCGTAAAACTTCAGTGCCGCCAGGACCACGGCGACAACAGGGAAGAGTATCCACCACCAGGACCGCAGGGCCTGGCTTAAGGTCAGGATGATCTGTGTCGACAGAGGAAGGCTGCCTCCTATCTCCTTGAATATGGACGAGAACCTGGGAATGACAAAGGTGAGGAGGATGACTATGGATATCCCGCCCGTTACCGTCAGGATGAGCGGGTATATCATCGCGGACACGACGCTGTCTTTCAGTTCCTTTGCCGACTCGAGGAACTCATTGAGCTTGTCGAGAACAATATCGAGAACCCCTCCGGTCTCCCCTGCCCGTATCATGCTGACGTAGAGCCTGGGGAAGACCGCGGGGTGTCTATTAAGGGCCTCCGAAAAAGAGCTTCCCTCCCGGATGCCCTTGAGCACGGAATTGATGACATCCTTCATCTGTTTCCCTTCCGATATCTCCGAGAGTATGTTGAGGCTTCTGTCGATGGGAAGGCCGGCACCGAGAAGCGCCGACAGCTCCGTGGTGAATGTGAGGAGATCACCCCTTGAGGACCTCATGGAGAGGGTCTTCGTGAGACCCTCCCTGGGCAGGGATACCTTGAACGGTATGACCCCGGTGCTCCTTATCTTCTCTACCGCGGCCCTTTCGTCCGATGCCTCGACGACGCCTTCGACGATGGCGCCCTCGAGGGTCGCGGCGGTATAAGAATACATGGCCACCTAATCCTCCTGAGTGACCCTGAAAACCTCGCCCAGAGTCGTGCTGCCCATCTCGATCTTTCGCATCCCGTCTTCGAGGAGGGTCTTCATTCCCCCTTGCCGGGCCGCACCCCTGATCTCCCCTTCGTCGGCGTTCTTGAGGATAAGCCGGCGCATGACCTCATCCACGATAAGCAGTTCAAAGATCCCCATCCTTCCGCGGAAGCCGGTGTACGTGCAGGCCTCACAGCCCCTGCCCCGGAAGAGACGGACGTCGTCGCGAACACCGAGGGCCTTGAGCTCCTCGGCCTGATCCTTTGACGTATCCTCGGCCTTGCACTCGAGGCATATGATCCTGACAAGCCTTTGAGCGAGGATGCCCCGCACCGTTGACGACAGCAGAAAGCTCTCCACACCCATGTCAAGAAGCCTGGTGATGGCGCTGGGGGCATCGTTGGTGTGGAGCGTCGAGAACACCAGGTGGCCCGTGAGAGCCGCCTGTATGGCGATCTCGGCCGTTTCGAGGTCCCGTATCTCGCCGATCATGACCACGTCCGGGTCCTGCCGCACGATGTGTCTCAATGTGTTGGTAAAGCTGAGCCCGATGGCCGGTCTCACCTGTATCTGGTTCACCCCTTTCAGCTGGTACTCGATGGGGTCTTCGACGGTAATGATCTTCTTGTCAGGCACGTTTATCTTGTCAAGGGCTCCGTACAGCGTCGTCGTCTTCCCGCTTCCCGTCGGTCCCGTAACGAGGATGATGCCGTTGGGCTTCGTTATGAGACGGTTGAAATCACGAAGCGTGTCGGGCATGAAGCCCAGGGCGTCGAGATCTATGACGATGCTCTCCTTGTCGAGGATTCTCATGACGATGCTCTCCCCGTGAAGAATGGGTATCGTGGAGACCCTCAGGTCGATCTCGCGGTCTCCCACGAGAAGCCTTATGCGGCCGTCCTGGGGCAGCCTGCGCTCGGCTATGTTCAGTTTGGCCATGATCTTGATGCGCGACACCATGGCCGCCTGGAGCCTTTTCGGGGCCGATTCCACGTCGCTTAGAACCCCGTCGATACGGTAGCGCACCTTCACCTCGTCGCTGAAAGGCTCGATGTGGATGTCGCTCGCCCTGCTCTCCACCGCTCTCGTGATGAGGAGGTTGACGAGTTTGATGATGGGCGCCTCGGATGCCAGGTCCTTGAGATGCCCGATGTCCTCTTCCTCCGCCTCGCTGAAGAACTCCCGGCCCTCTTCATCGATGCCCTCCATGATCCGGTCAATGCTCTGCTCCTCCTGGCCGTAGAACTTCGACAGGTGCTCGTCGATGACTTCCCCGGCGGCGGTGTAGACGGCCACCTCCCCGGCGGCGGCGACGCGCAGGGCCTCGATGACCTCACGGTCCTCAGGATCCGCCATGATCACCTTCAGGACGTCGTTCTTGAACTCGAAGGGGATTATCCTGTTCTCGCGTATGAAACGTGTCGATATCCCCTCAATTACGAGGGGCACCTTGGGGAGATCTTCGGCATTCAGAAAGATCACATTGCCTCTTGACACTGGTATTCCTCATGGTCGGTTCTTTATTCCGCCCTCTCCGGTGGGGCCGGGAAACCGTTCCGGCCCGCGCCGCTCTTCTGCTCCTCGCTGTCCTTCCGTTCCGCCTCTTCCCGGGGGAAGCCGGCTTGAGGACCGGCCGGAGGCGGGGGTTCCGGTTTCACCTTGATGAGCTCTTCCCTTTTCACCTTTCCCTTTCCCGTCCTGGTGACGCTGTCAACGTAATCGGAGGTGACCGCATTGGCGTCGGCATGGGTGCGTATCACGCGGGGTGTGAGCAGAATAATGAGCTCCGTCCTCTGTTCGCTGTCCGTGGTCTGGCCGAAGAGGTATCCAAGAACGGGGATCTTGCTCAGGAAAGGAATGCCTGACCGGGACTTCGTGATGTCATCCCGTATCAGTCCTCCGATGATGATCGTGTTGCCGTCCTGGACGACGAGGTTTGTCGTCGTCTCCGTCTTCTTGAGGATAATATAGTCCTCGTTATCAAAGAGCTTGATCGTCTCGTAGGATGAAACCTCCTGGGTAATGTCGAGGGTCACGAGACCGCCCTCGTTGATGCGGGGCTTCACCTTGAGGATAATACCGATGTCCTTGTACTGGATCGTCCGCTGGGGCGCCACCGTTCCCGAACCGAACGTCTCCGAGGAGACAACGGGCACCTGCTGACCCACCTGGATACGGGCCTCCTTGTTGTCCGACACCAGGACATGGGGGACGGCAAGTAGTTTCGCCCGCGAATCCGTGGCAAGCATGTCGATGACGGTCTTGAAATCTCCCCCCACGGTACCGGCGAATGTGAACGTGCCCGTGCCGGTAGTGCTTGTCGGTGTCGCTCCGGGTACGTTGAACCCCACCGTGCCCTCCACCCCGCCCAGGACGCCTCTCATTCCGCCGGGATTGAACTGCAGCGCCCAGGATATGCCCAGCTTCAGTTCATCCTTCAGACTCACCTCCGCCACAACACCCTCGAGGAGCACCTGCCGCGGTATCACATCGATCTTCTCGATGGCAGCCCTGATGAACTCGTAGTCTTCCTGCGTGGACAGAATGATAAGCGCGTTGAGACCCTCGTCGGCGATGATCTTCGTGATCGGCGATACGAGCATGTCGCCTCCCTGCTGACCGGCGGCAGACTGCACCGAAGGGTGTCCCGCCTGCGGCTGGGACGGCGGCCCTCCGGGGGTGGCGGAACCCGTCGCCTGGGCCTGGGTGACCGTCGCGGCGGGGGTCTGGGGAGGTTTCGCGGACAGCAGGACCTGCTGCAGGATGGCCGCCACATCCTTTGCCTTGCCGTTCTGGATATTGTAAACGGAAACCCGGGGTTTCTTTCTCCTCGTCTGCTCGCCGTCGAAGAAGTTGATGAGGGTAAGAAGGCGTTTCACGTTCGAATCGGTATCCACCAGTATAACGTAGTTGATGTTGGGAAGGTCGATCACCACGGCTGTCGTTGTAAGAAAGGGCGTGATGAGCTTGATGGTCTCCGACGAGTGGACGTGGACGAGCGGCACCACCTGGATGATGGACTTCCCCTGGATAAGGACCTTCTCCGGCTCCCTCCCGAACTTCACCTGGGCCGGTTCCTTCGCGACATCACTGATGGGCACCACCCGGTACAGACCGCTTTCTTCAACGATGCCGACGCCGTTGAGGCGCAGGATGGTTTCCATGACGGGAAGGACCTGTTCCAGGCTGACGGGTGCCACGGACCTGAATGTCACCCGCCCCTTCACTCTCTGGTCGACGACATAGTTAACCTTGAGTATCTCGCCAAAAACGGTCTGTATCACCGAGAAAACATCGGCGTCATCAAAGTTCAGGCTGATGCGCCCCGCTGCGGGACGCCCGGGCTGAGTCCGTGGGGACAGAACCCTCTGCTGCTCCCGGCTCTCCGGGCGGACCGGCGCGAAGGCAGGAGACTGCTGCGGCCGGGGCGGCTCTGCTGCGGGTGGAGCGACCTGTTGTGTCACAGGCGCAGCCGCGTTCGGTGGGGTTGCCTTCGGCGCCCCGGGCGCCGTGGGTGGAGACGGAACCCGGGGGTTCGAAGGCGAAACCGGCGCCGGGGCAACCCGGGGCGCCGATGGGGTGGTCTCCTGCGTTGTGGGGACAGCCTGTGCCGCTGTCGGGATGGTTCTTTGTGCTGAAGACCCGGCCTCCCGCGCTGCAGGTACCTCTGACGGGACCGATCGTACCGCCTGCGGGGATGTCTCAAGCTGGATCGCGCGTGTGACCGGAGGAGGGTCCTCGGTCAGGGGGCGCGTCGTGATGGTATCCTCGGAGGCATACACCACGGGTCCGAAGAACCCCAGAAGGGAAAGAACGACCGCTATCGCCGGGTATCTCATTGTCCGGGCCTTATCCCCGTTTTCGTCTCACGGTTATTGCCAGCTCGTCACGTCCGCGTCTTCGCCTTCTCCGCCTGGCGATGCATCTCTCCCGTAGGAGAAGAGATCGTATTCCCCGTGACTTCCCGGGGACTGGTAGATGTATGGCTTGCCCCAGGGGTCGCTGGGCAGCGTCTTCTTCAGGTACGGCCCGTCCCAGCCCTCCACTCCCGGATTCGCAGCAAGCATTCCGAGACCCTCCTGCGTGGTGGGATACCGTCCGATATCGAGCCTCATCTGGTCCAGAGCCTGTCCGAGAAGCTCTATCTGGGCCTTCGCCGCGGCCTGCTTCCCCTTGCCCAGCCTGGGAAAGAGCCTCGGTGCCACCAGGGCGGCCAGAAGACCCACAATGACCATGACGACAAGGAGCTCGATGAGCGTAAATCCCTTTCTGTTCCGCCTGCTAAGCAGTCTTCTCATTCAGGACCCCCGGTATAACTCCCCGGAGGACAACGGGTCTGCCCCGGGGACTGCTTCCCGACATACCGCTTGCGAGAAAAGCCTGTATTTGCAGGATACAAAAAAGCCGCCACCCTGTATGTCATAGAAGCAACAATTATTTTGTAGTGTATCCAGTATGGGCGGTGTCATCGTTTTTGATTACAGACCGCCTTCTTTCTACGCCGACTCCCTCTTCTTGAAGTCTTCCGGTCTCAGGTTGTGCTTTCTGAGGAGGTCGTAGAGGTCGGCCCTGTACTTGCCTGCGTACTTTGCCACCTCGGTGATGTTGCCCTTGCATATCTCGAGAAGGTGGATGAGATAGCTCTTCTCGAAGGCCTCCTTGGCCTCCCTGAGAGGCCTCAGGGGTTCCTGGGATACAACGCCTTTGGTCTGGAAGACAAGGTCTTCCGTGATATACTCCCTGTCGGTCATTGCGGCCGCGTACTCGATGACGTTCTCCAGTTCCCTGATGTTGCCCGGCCAGTCGTAGAGCATCAGCTTCTGCATGGCCTCGGGGGTCACACCCTTGATATCCTTCTTCATGAGCGTGCCGGCCTTCCGGAAAAAGAAGTCGACGAGAGGCGGAATGTCCTCCTTCCTCTCCCGCAAGGGGGGCAGTTGGATGGGGATCACGTGGATCCTGTAGTAGAGGTCCTCCCGGAAGAGATCGAGCCGTACCTGCTCCTCGAGGTTCTTGTTCGTTGCCGTCACTATCCTGACATCAACATCGATGACCTTTTCACTACCCACGGGACGGATCTTCCTCTCCTGGATGACGCGCAGTATCTTCGCCTGTATGGAGAGTGGCATATCGCCGATCTCGTCGAGGAAAATGGTCCCACCTTGAGCCTGCAGGAAAAGCCCTTTCGTTTCGCGGATGGCCCCGCTGAAGGCCCCTTTTTCGTGTCCGAAAAGGTTGCTCTCCAGAAGAGGTTCGGGCAGGGCGGCGCAGTTGATCGCCACAAAAGACTTTTCCTTCCTGTCGCTGGCAAGATGGATCGCCTTGGCGATGAGATCCTTGCCGGTGCCGCTCTCCCCGAGGAGCAGGACGGTGGAGTCCGTCTTGGCGATGCGCGATATCGTCTCGAGCACGCCCTGCATCTTCTTGCTGTTGGCCACGATGTTGGAGAAACTGTACTTGGATTCAAGAAGACCCTTAAGCCTTTCGATCTCCGAGGACATCCGCCGGTTCTCCATCATCTTCCCTATCTCGAAAAGAAGGACCTGGGAATCGAAGGGCTTGGTCAGGTATCCGTAAGCCCCCCGCTTCATCGCCTCCACGGCACTCTCGATGCTTCCATAACCAGTGAGGATGATGACGGGCATTTGAGGGCTTATCAGATGGAGTTGCTCCATCAGCGTTATGCCATCGGTGCGCACGAGCTGAAGGTCGACGACGGCAAGGTCGATCATCTGCTCCCTCGCCTGTATCAGCGCCTCCACCTCGTCCGTTGCCGTCACCACGTCATAGCCCGCCTGTTCGAGACCCATCTGGATAAGCTCCAGAAGATTCCTCTCGTCATCGACTACCAGTATCTTACCCGTGGACATAGATCTCTCCTATCTCTTCTCTTCTCTCTTCTTCTCTTCGATCTCGATATCCACCTTCTTCGACTGCTCTATGATCTGTTTCAGCCGGATGTTCTCCTCCCGGGCCTCCGCGGAAGCCCGCTTGAGCCTGATGTTCTCCTCGAGCACCTCCGTCAACGTCCTGGCCTGTTCCTTCAGGGAACTGGAAGGATACTCCCTGACCAGCCGCTTGAAGAAGGCGACAGACCTTTGATAGTCCCTGCTCTGGTTCCCCGGGTGGGCAAAGATGAGGCCCATGGTGAAGAGTGCCTCGTCTCCGAGGAGCGGTCCGGCCGGCCCTGCCAGCACGCCCTCCGACATCCTCAGGGACAACTCGTAGTCACCCCGTGCGAGAAGCGCCCGAGCCCCATCGATCTCCCGGCGCGCCTCGGAGGCCGCGCCGGCGGTCCCGGCAGGTCTCTCGACCGCCGTTTCCGATCCCGCGCAACCGAAAACCGCGAGATACATCACAAGGGCAACACAAAGAGAAACGTGGTTCCCTGTCCCGGTTCGCTTTCCGCCCACACCTTACCTCCATGCGCCATAATGATATGCTTCACGAAAGCCAGGCCCAATCCCGTACCCTTCATAGATCCGGGGGCCTGGCCAGGGGACTGGTGAAACTTCTCGAAAACTGTTTCAAGGTTCTCCCTTGGTATCCCCGGGCCCGTGTCCCGTATGGAGAACCGCACGGTGCGGTCCCTGCGGCCCGCCTTTATCGTTATGTTTCCGTTCTCAGGGGTGAATTTGACCGCGTTCCCGAGCAGGTTCCGCAAGGCCTGAAGGATCCTCTCCCTGTCCAGTTGCAGGGGGGGGATCTCGTCCTCACCACCCGTATCCACCTCGATGGTGATCTTCTTCGCCTCCACGAGGGGAGTCATCTCCATAACCACGCGATGGATCAGGGACTGAATGTTCTCCCTGGCGAAGGCGAAGGGCATCATCCCCGCCTCCATCTTTGAAAGCTCCAGGAGCGAGTTCACGAGGTCGATGAGCCTGTTCGTCTCTTCGGAGAGTATGGCGAACAACCTTTTCTGTTTGTCCGGCATCGGCCCCGCCGCGCCGTCTCGAAGCAGGCTGATACCCTGTTTTATGGATGCAAGAGGGGTACGCAGTTCATGGGACATGGTTGCAAAGAAGCCGGACTTCATCGTATCGACCTTCTTGAGCTTCTCGCACATTATATTGACGGCGCCGGCCAGCTCCGCAACCTCGCGGGGAGAACTGATGTCGAGGTTCCCCTCGAAGACGCCCCGGGAGATCTCCCTCGTCTTCGCCATCAGGACCTTCAACGGCTTCGTGATACTCCTTGTGCTGACAAGAGAACCCACGATGACGATCAATACAGCGGCGGCAAACATCAGGATCGACAGGCGCTGTGCCGAGCCCGTTGTCTCCTGTATCCTGTTCATCCGTTCGTGAATATCCTGGAGGTAGGAGCCCTCCAGGGCCTTCAGAGCCTCCAACACCCGGCCCACGGCCTCTTCCTTCCGCTGCCCGTATTCGCTCCTGCTGTACGATGCGCTGGTCTTGGATCCTTCTATCTCCTCGTTCACCAGTGACAGGTATCGCGCCCAGTCCGATTCCACCCGTGCAAGAATGTCCCCATTCGAAGAGACACCGACGATGCGGGATACTTCGGAAAGATACCCTTCGAAGACCCTCTGCCCCGAGACCATCTGCGTGAGAAAGATCGGGTCCCCCGTTATGACATGCTTCTTCTCCGACCCCACGTGGGAAAGAAGGGAATCGACAAGCTTCTGCTTGAGATCCACGACACGCTGGTCCACGTTGAAGATGACACTTACCTCGACGTTCACCTGGCGGAGCCTCGAGACCGTGTACGCACTTATGGCACCCAGGATCAGGATGATCGTGACATACCCGAGAAACAACCTGGAAAATATGCTCACTCGCATGGAACAATCATTCCAGCCGGACCCTTGCCAGGCTTGGAACCTGGTCGGGCGGCCAATTCAGATCATGTACCTGGTGACCCGCCGGGGCAACGTGTAACCTGACCGGGAAAAGGGATGTGAAGGGGATATCCTTCAGTCAAAAATCTGACATGAAGGGAAAACCCTGCATTTGAAGCCCTGCAGACAAACTGCGGAAACATCTCATTACCTTTAACTTCAACAGTATAGCACATTTCTCCACTCCGAGGCACGGCTTTTGCTCTTCTCGGGGCAGCGATCGAAACTTGGCCAGTCGATTCGGCACGCATTAAATCATCAGGAGGTTTCAATGTATCACCAGGGCAACGGGAGTAGAGGCAAATTGTTTTCTCTCTTTATCATTCTGGCCGTGTGCTGTCTTTTTCTGGGAGCGTCCGCCCTCCATCCTTCGGCAAGGGCCGGGGCTGCCAGTTTAACACTCGGCTGGGACGCGGCAACCGGCGTGTCGGGGTATAAGATACACAGGGGGACGGCCAGCGGCAGCTACACAACAAGCGTCAACGTCGGAAACCAGACCAGCTACACCGTTTCCGACCTCACGAGCGGAACCACGTATTACTTCGCAGTGACCGCCTATGACTCCTCGCAGGAGGAAAGCGGCTACTCCAATGAGGTGAACTACGGCAGCGGAAGCTCATGCACTTATTCCATTTCACCGTCCAGCGCCTCCTTCACCAGCAGCGGCGGTACGGGGACCATCACGGTAACGGCAGCGAGCGGCTGCACCTGGAGCGCGTCGACGGGAGTATCCTGGACCACCATTTCATCGGGTGCGAGCGGGACAGGCAGCGGCACGGTGGACTATTCGGTGGCGGCCAACACAGGATCAGCGAGGACCTCGGCCTTCACGGTGGCGGGACAGACATTCTCCGTCTCCCAGTCAGCGCCGACATCCACCACCACCTACGCGCTCACGCTGACAACGGCGGGCACAGGTTCGGGGACGATCACATCGAACCCGTCGGGAACGACCTTCGCGTCCGGCACCGCCGTGACCCTCACGGCCGCGCCTGCCTCGGGCTCCACCTTTACCGGATGGGGCGGCGACTGCGCCTTCGCGGGAACGTCAACGACCTGCAGCGGCAAGATGACGAGGAACATAAGCGTCACGGCCAACTTCACGAAGAATGCGACCTCATCCTACACCATCAGCGCCTCGGCGGGAACGGGGGGTTCAATATCGCCGTCGGGCAGCGTGAGCGTCACCTCGGGATCGACGAGGACCTTCACGATAACACCCGCCTCGGGCTACACGATCAGCAACGTAGCCGTCAACGGTCAGTCGGTGGGCGCCGTAAGCTCCTACACCTTCTCCAACGTTACGGCCAACCACACCATCGCCGCGACATTTGCGCAATCCGGCACCGGCACCACAACGTACACCCTGACAACCGCCACGGCGGGCACAGGTTCGGGGACGATCACATCGAACCCGTCGGGAACGACCTTCGCGTCCGGCACCGCCGTGACCCTCACGGCCGCGCCTGCCTCGGGCTCCACCTTTACCGGATGGGGCGGCGACTGCGCCTTCGCGGGAACGTCAACGACCTGCAGCGGCAAGATGACGAGGAACATAAGCGTCACGGCCAACTTCACGAAGAATGCGACCTCATCCTACACCATCAGGGCCTCGGCGGGAACGGGGGGTTCGATATCGCCGTCGGGCAGCGTGAGCGTCACCTCGGGATCGACGAGGACCTTCGCCATAGCGCCGAAGACGGGTTTCTCCATATGGTACGTCCTCGTCGACGGAGTGAATGTGGGCGCCGTGAGTTCCTACACCTTCTCCAACGTGACGGCCGGCCACACCATACAGGCGTACTTCAAGTACGGTTACAGGTGAGGCGGGTCTCGTGAAATACCACGCAGGGATGTCGACCACCATGAACTATAATAGAAGTATGGTCAACGCCAAGAGAAAGCAAGGAGGCAAACAAGTGAAAAGGATCATATCAGGAATGGCGGTATTGTTACTCATCGCTATATGTCATACAGGTCACGCAACGGTCATCTGGCAGGAAAGCTTCGACAACTTCACGAAGGATTACAACTGCAGCCTGTCGGACTGCTCCGTCAACCCGGGCCTGCCGACGGGATACAGGAGCTTCGGCTCCAACACCCTCGGCAAGAACTACGGCAACCCCAACACCCAGATCATCGGAGGCGCTGAGAGGTCGAACCCCGGGGCGACGAACAAGAGAGGTTTCCGCATCAACCTGGAAGAGCAGAGCTGGCCCACGGGGGAGAACATCCTCGTAAAGGACCTGGGCAAGAATTACACCCTTATCTACCTGCGCTGGTACCAGAGAGACTCCACGAAGTCCTTCAGCAATTTTCAGAAGCTCTTCCGGCTGAAACAGTCGAACGGGCAGATCCTCATTCCCGAATTTCAGGTCAACGGCAGCAATGTACAGATGAACCTGTGGGACGCCCAGAGCTCCAGCAACCATTTCTTCACCGGGTACAGCCTGAACAGCCACTACACGGTCAACACGTGGGTCTGCTACGAGATCAAGATCGACCTCGTCAACAAGAAGGCCGAGTTCTGGGTCAACGGCGTCTCCAAGGGTACGCTGAACGCCACCTGGTGGCCCGACGGCTGGTATATACGATACGTCGAGATCGGCGGCAACCAGTACGGCCATTCGTGGACGGCACCCACGGAGCACACGCGCGACTATGACGACATCGTCGTCGCCGATTCATACATCGGCCCGGCGGGAGCACCCGTGGCTGAGGTCCCCGCACCGAAGAACCTCAGGATACTGAGCCAGTAACAAGGCTTTTCCACCCCGAAAGGGATCGGGGCCGCACCATTCCTGCCTTTCCTCCGACCCGGTGCGGCCCCGGCCTTTTCCATCCTTTCCGTTCCCCCGTACCCTGTTCCTATCCAACCCGATCCTCCCCGAACACTCCGCCGTGTTCAAGGGAGCCCTCATTTTCTGACCTTGATCAGAAGACCATGAGAAAAGCACCTGTACAACCGTCTGTGCCGTCCCCTGAACATGAACTTTCCCATCCTGACGGACAACCGCGGCAGGAGGATATCCACGAAGGGGACCCGAAAGTCGTAGTATTCGATATCGAGGACCTGGAACCCGCTTTCCGCAAGGTCATCGAGGAACTGTTTCCGGGAAGAGAAGTTGAACTCGAAATTGAGCCCGTCGTATCTCTTCGCGCCTGTCAAGGTCTTCAGCCGGCGGTAGAGGGGAACGAAGGCGCGGTACAATAACGGCCACCGTATATTGTTGACCTGGATGACGGCAACACCGCCGGGTTTGAGGACCCTGCGTATCTCCGACAGGACGTCCCGGTGGTCCTTAACGTAGCACATAAGGCCGATGGACAGTACCATGTCCATGCGGCCCCCGGAGATGCAGATCTTCGAGGCATCGCTCACCACGAAGTGAGGCGGTGCGGCGCATACTGCAGCCGATGCGGCACGTGTCGCCTCGCGTATCATCTCTATCGACAGGTCGGCGCTCAAGACCTCGTGCCCTTTCTGCAGCAGGTCCCGGGTAAGGATACCCGGTCCGCACCCGACATCGAGAACACGTCCCGGCGCCACATCGGCCATCGCGAGAACAATCTGTCTGCGTGTGATATAGGCCAGCCCTTCACAGGTCTCCCGGTGATACCGGTCGGCCCGGTATCGTGGGGCATCGGCATCGTGAAACTCCTTCACCCGGTTGAGGTGGTCGAGGTCGGCAGCCACCCTGTTTTCCGCTATCATGCTCGTCTCCTCCTTCAAGCCCGTCCGTTTCACATCCTGCCCGACCTTCCCCACTGTCCCGTCTTCCTTCCCGATATTCCCAGGAGATCGATGCAGCCCTTCCACACGAGGAACAGGGGTGCGAAGCCAATGGCATGGAGGAACCTCGAGACGGGCATTCCCGTGAGGTAGACCCCGCTTGCGAAATAAGCCACCTCCATCGCCATGAGAAGGACGAGCCAGAGCACCAGGAAGGGCACGGGGACAAATGAGTGCGTCACGAGGCCCGCGACAAGCGCGGCGGCCGTCATGTTCACCATGAGCGACAGGTTCGGCAGGATAAGGGGGAAAGAGGCGTCGACGATCCTGTAGCTTCGCTCCTTTAAACCTCTTATGAAGAGCTTGAACCCGTATCGCCTCGCCACCTCGAAGCGTCCCGCCGACCAGCGGAGCCGCTGTCCCGAGGCGTGCCTCAACCCCCTCGATTCCTGGTGATAGAGCCGGGAATTTGCCGCAAAACCCACGATCTCGCCGCTCGCCACAAGCTTCGAGTAGTATTCGTAATCCTCGGCCATCGTCCCCGTCACCCAGGGATGCTCCGCGAGGAGCCGCGTCGTGAAACACATACCGTTCCCCATGAGATACGACGACAGGCCGATCCTGTGCTTGACATGATGATAGAGCTCGTTGTTGATCGTCCTCGACAGGTGAATGATCCCCGTGAAGGCCGTGTCGCGGGAATTGGCAAGACAGTTGTTGCACTGGATGGCCCTCTTCCCCCCGTCAAGGACCTCGTCAAGGCCGCGAAAAAACCCGGGGTCAATGAGGTTGTCCGCGTCGGCTATGACAACGGCATCGAAGGCATCGAGGTCGACCTGCGCCAGGGCCCATTGTATGGCAAAACCCTTGCCCTTCCTTGACGCGTCCTTCCTCTCGAGGACCCTGGCGTGGTGCTGCCCGGCGATCGCCGCTGTCCTGTCGGTGCAGTTGTCCGCCACGACACAGGCCTCAAAGCAGTCCCTGTCATAATCCACCCGGCTGAGGCTCGCGAGTACCCTTCCTATCACGGCCTCCTCGTTGTGGGCCGGTATAAGGACAAGATACCGCCGCGCCCCCTTCCCGGCGGCCCTCTTCCTGTCCCTCGTCACGAAGTACGCGACGGCAAGGAAAGCGTAGTAGAAGACGCTGAAGCTAAGATAAAGAAGAGGGGGAATCCACAATAGCAGGATAATCGACTTCACTCGGCCAACCTCCCGGGGATCGCCCTATGCTCTGCGGTTCCCATAACCCATAACCCATGATCCACGATCCATTGCCCCTATCCTCCATTTTCTCTGAACCACTCGAAAGTCCGGGTCAATCCCTCTTCAAGCGATACTCTCGGCTGCCACCCGATGCGCTCCTTGATCTTCGCGTTGCTGAAGACCGCGTCAGAGGAGGCGGAATCAAGCCGATACCGTGTAAGTACAGGGTCCCTGCGCATCATCCTGAAGAGCGCCTCCTGGAAACGGACGGCGGAATGCACGAACCAGTAGGGAAGGGACACCGAGCGGGACCGGGGGAACACCCCTGTCGTAAGCTTCCTCACGTAGTCCTCCTTTGTTGTCCCGTCGTCGTCTATGACGTTGAACGTCTGCCCCGCCGCCCTGTCGTCCTTAATGCACAGGATGATGGCATCCACAAGGTTGTCGATGTAGACGAGGGGCAGTCTCATCTTCTTCTTTCCCAGTATCATGAACACTTTGTCGAAGAGCGAGACGCCGATGAGGGGCGTGAAGACGGGGCCCCTTGGCCCGTATATGGTGGCGGGCCTCAGTATGACCCCCGGGACTTTGCCGTTGCCGTTGCCGTTTGCCGCCATCAACCCCTTCGCCACCCTCTCCGCCTCCAGCTTCGAGAATGTGTAATATCCCCGCGCCCCGGGGTTCTCCTCAAGCCGACCCTCCTCTGTTATCACCGACTTTTTCCCCAGACCGTTCATGTGGTAGACACTCATGGAGCTGATATATATGACTCGCCTGACCTTGAGCTGGCGCGCAAGCCTCATGACCCTTTCCGTCCCGCGGACCGTCGTATCGTCAAAGGTCTCCCAATCGCCTTCCTGGGCAGCGGCGGCATGGACCACATAATCCATCCCGTCGATGGCCTCAGCCAGGGCAAGTTCATCGCGGACATCGCCGTAATGGACGTCGACACCAAGGGCCCTGAAGGGCTCCACATCAGTGAGCCTCCGGACGAGAACGCGAACGAAGTATC
>Ga0334890_1002455_pt1 | contig 21368 bp, 13 predicted proteins | sample GraSluR1_MG_3_FD_207220 | JGI IMG/M metagenome (GOLD analysis project Ga0334890, IMG submission 207220) | Sludge microbial communities from methane-producing bioreactor in Wageningen University, Netherlands - Granular Sludge_31_08-R1 | ecosystem: Engineered > Bioreactor > Anaerobic >... | reverse complement strand
ATCGCCGGCGTCGGCGGCATTGTCGATGAGAACGGGCAGAGCCAGATCGGCACGGACGCCGCGGCTGTCTTGGCAGCCATCGAAAACTTCTGGCGTCCCGCGGGAGTGCTGATCCTGGTCGATCTAGGCAGCGCCATTCTCAGCGCCGAGACCGCGCTCGACCTGCTGCCCGACGAACAACGCGAACGCTGCCTGATCAGCAACGCGCCTCTTGTCGAGGGCGCGATCGTCGCCGCCCTGGAAGCTAGCCTGGGCCACAGCCTCGAAGAAGTCAACCGCGCCGCCGAAGCGGTGCGAAACCTGGACAAGGTATTGCGCTAGTGGATGATGCCAACCCTGCGACTATCACCGTCACGATCGCCAACCCCAACGGGCTTCACCTGCGCGTGGGTAAAGAGATGGTGTACATAGCCAACCGCTTCCAAGCCCGGATCACGGCCGAAAACTTGACGCGCCCTTCGCCGGTCGTGGATGTCAAGAGCATCCTCCAGATCATGCAGTTGCAAGCCCGCACCGGTCATACAATTCGCATTTCCGCCGATGGCCCCGACGCTCACGCCGCGCTCAACGCCCTGCGCGAGCTGCTCGCGCCGGCAGGATCGCCGGCCTAAACGCCTATGCAGACCTTTTCCGGCCTCATTGCAGCCCCTGGCATCGGCATCGGCGTCATCGCGGTCTACCGCCCCGCTCAAGCCATCCCGCCGCACCCCGCTGCGGCCGGCAGCGTTGATCCGGATGCGGAATGGCGCCGCTTTCTCGCCGCCCAAGCCGAGGTCGACGCCGAACTGGAGCAGCTCTGCGCCAACCCCAACTCCCTTGTCGCAGAGATCTTCGCAGCCCATCGCGTCATGCTCCACGACAAGACGCTGCTCGACGCCGTCCGCGCCAACATCAACGAACACGGCGAGAACGCAGTCGCAGCGACTTTCGACGCCATCGCCGACCTCAGCAAGCTTTTTACGTCGTTCGACGACGAATACTTCGCCGGCCGCGCTTCGGATATCCTCGACCTGGGCCGCCGCCTGCTGGCGCGCCTAGGCGCGCAGGTTAACCGGTTCGAGCTGGCGAACCTGCCTGAAGGAACGATCCTCGTCGCCGAGGACCTAAACCCCAGCGAACTAACCCGGCTATCCCCCGACCGCGTCGCCGGCATCGCCTTGGCCAAGAGCACGCCCACCGCCCACTCGGCCATTCTCGCCCGCAGCCTCGGCATCCCCTTGGCCTGCGCGCTAGGTCACGAAATCCTCTACCTCCTGCCCGGCGGCACAGCCGTACTCGACGGCTTCCGCGGCCAGTTGCATGCCGGCGTAGATGCCGCCGAATTACGGATCTTCCAACGCCGTCGCGAGCAGTTCCTGGCTTCGCAAGCGACGGCGATCGATCATGCCCGCGCCCCCGCAGTAACACGTGACGGCGTCGCCGTACCCGTCCGCGCCAACGCCAACAGCCCCAAAGAGGTGGCCCAAAGCATCGCGGTCGGCGCGGACGGCGTAGGTCTCTTGCGCACCGAGTACCTGTTCCGCTCGCGCGCCGCGCCGCCCCCCTTCGAGGAACAAGTGCAGACCTATGCCGGCTTCTTGGCGCAGGTCTCCGCCCAACTGACAGTGCGCGCCCTGGACGCCGGCGGCGACAAGCCGGTCCATTACCTGACGCATCAAGCCGAAGACAATCCTTTTCTGGGGTTGCGCGGCATCCGTCTGCTCATCGAAGAACCGGAAATTCTGCTGACGCAATACCGTGCTCTGCAAGTCGCTGCCGCCGGCGGCTCTAGCAATGTCGAAGCGCGCTTCATGCTGCCTATGGTCAGCACCGCCGAAGAGATCGCCACGGTACAGCGTCTCCTCTCCGAGTTGCCGTCCGACTTGCCCCCGCTCCGGCTCGGCGCTATGATCGAAGTGCCGTCCGCCGCGCTGATCGCACAGACGATTGCGCCCCTGGTCGACTTTTTCAGCATCGGCACCAACGACCTGTCCCAGTACGCATTGGCAAGCGACCGCACCAACAGCACCGTAGCGCGTATGGCCGACCCGCTGCATCCCGCAGTTCTGCGCCTCATCCAAATGACCTGCGACGCCGGGCGCGCCGGCAACAAGCCCGTCTCCCTCTGCGGCGAAATCTCCGGCGATCCGATTGCCGTACCGCTGCTGCTTGGCCTCGGAGTCACCGAATTGAGCGCACCGCTCCCCGCGGTGCCGCTCATCAAAGAAACCATCCGCACCCTCGACCTGGACGACTGCCGGCGTCTGGCGCGCCAAGCCCTTGCCTGCCCTTCCGGCGAGCGTGTGCGCGACCTGCTGGCGCAGCCCTAGCCGGCGTGAGCCGCCCGCCCAATCCGTCAAAACCGCACAGGACATGGTACAATCTTGCCTATGAAACGCCCTACGAAACGCATCGACGCCGAGATTCTGGTCATTGGCGGCGGTTCTACGGGAACCGGCGTAGCCTGGGATGCCGCACTGCGCGGCTTCAAAGTCGTCTTGGTCGAAAAACGCGACCTCACCCACGGCACCACAGGCCGCTATCATGGCCTGCTGCACAGCGGCGGTCGCTACGTCGTCAAGGACCCGCAAAGCGCTGCCGAGTGCATCCACGAAAACCGCATCCTGCGCCGCACCCACGCCCATTGCATCGAGGAAACCGGCGGATTCTTCGTCGTGACCCCAGAAGACGAGGGCGACTACCCGGATCGCTTCAAAGCCGCCTGCGTCGAACTGGGCCTGCCTTGCAGCGAGATCTCGCCCGCCACGGCGCTGCGCCGCGAACCGCTCCTCAACCCGCGCATCAGCCGCGTCTTCGAGGTGAACGACGGTGCAGCCGACAGTTTCCTCGCTACGCACGTCACGGCCCAGGCCGCCCAGTTGGCAGGCGCGCAGATCCTAACTTATCACGAGGTCGTCGACCTTCTCACCGACAGCGTAGACGGTGAACGCCGCGTGACCGGGGCTATACTCCGCCATATGACGGCGGGGGATGATATAGCCGTCTACGCCGACCTGGTTATCAACGCCGCTGGCGCCTGGGCCGGTCACATCGCCCGCATGGCCGGCATTGATGTACGCGTGATCCCCGGCAAAGGGACCATGATCGCCATGAACCACCGCCTGGTCAACACCGTAGTCAACCGTTGCAAGATGCCCTCAGATGGCGATATCATCGTCCCTGCTCATACTGTGGCCGTCATCGGCACCACCGACGAGAAGGTCACAGACCCGGAACACCTGCGCATCGAGCCGTGGGAAGTGCAGTTAATGCTGCAAGAAGGGGAGAAGATGGTTCCGGGCATCAACCGGGCGCGGGTTCTACGCGCCTGGGCGGGCGTCCGGCCCCTCTACCAGGAGGGCTTCAGCGGCGACACCCGCAACGCCACTCGCGCCCTGGCCCTGCTCGACCATCAGAGCCGCGACGGCGTAACGGGCCTCCTCACCATCACCGGCGGGAAGTGGACCACCTTCCGCCTCATGGCGGAACAGACCGTGGACGCCGCCTGCCGCCAGCTTGGCGTCCAACGCCCCTGCACCACGTCGCAAACTGAGGTCCCCGGCGTCGAACAAGGCCATTACTGGCTGGGACACCGCCTGCATGAGGTCGAGGAACACCGCCTACAGGGTGACCTGATCTGCGAATGCGAGTTGGTTACCCGCGCCATGCTGGAACACGCCGCCGCACACAACCCGACGGTGACGCTGGACGACCTGCGCCGCGATGTACGCCTGGGCATGGGCCCATGCCAGGGCGGCTTCTGCACCTATCGCGCCGTCGGCATCCTCCACGAAAACGCCGCAGCCCAGGAACAGAATCCCCGGCAGGACGACCACAGACTGTGGAACATCGCCGCTATGCAGTCGCCCGCCCACCCCATGACTGCAAACCGCAAGACCGCTGCGCAGACGCCTGCATTCGAGCCAAACCTGCTCCTGCGCGATTTCTTGCAAGAACGCTGGAAAGGCGTCACCCCCATCCTGTGGGGATCACAGCTCAAACAAGAGCGGCTGGATCAGTTGATCTACCTGAGCCTAATGAACGCCAACCACCTGCCCGACAACGATCTGAGCAGCCCGCTCACCGAGTTCTACCGCTTCACCTCGGTGCAGGACGGCGAAGATCCGGACGCGGCATAGACTGCGCCATGACGGCTCATTCAACGATGACCACAATCGCCTGCAAAGGAACTGAATCTGATGCTTGACCTGCTGGTGATCGGCGCCGGTCTGGCCGGTCTTAGCGCCGCGCTGACCGCTGCGGAAGCGGGGCTGAACGTGCGCGTCATTGCCAAAGGCCTGGGCGCCCTGCATTGGTCCGCCGGGACCATCGACGTGCTGGGATACCTGCCGCCGTCCGACGCGCCCGCGGAACAGCCCCTTGAGCAGATTACCGAACTCGGCCAGGCGCACCCCTACGCCCTCTGCGGCGCAGAGAACGTGCGCGCCGCCCTGGCTTGGTTCCAGTCTCTCATCGCCGAAGAAGGCCTCTCCTATATCGCCGCTGCGGGCGAAGCCAACGCCTGGTTGCCGTCGCCCGCCGGCGCCAGGCGACCCGCCTACCTCGTCCCCGCCGCCCAGTTCGCCGGCGCACTAGATCGTCCGGACCCGATGTTGATTGTCGGGCTGCTAGGCATGCGCGACTTCTACCCGGCGCTGATCGCCGAAAACCTGGGTAAGCAGGGCGTTTCCGCCAGGGCGCAGTTCATCTCCGTCAGCGAGATCACCGACCGCCGCGATGCCAACACCATTCACCTCGCCCAAGCGTTCGAGCAGCCGCATCGTCGCCGCCGTTTTGCCGAAGCGCTGGCCCGCCTCGTTCGCCCCGGCGAGCGTATCGGCCTGCCCGCCATCCTCGGCCTGGACGACCATGCCGCTGTTCTGTCCGAGCTGCAATCCGTCGCCGGCGCGCCCGTCTTCGAGATACCGACCTTGCCGCCCAGCGTGCCTGGTGCGCGCCTCTATCGGGCGTTGCGCAGCCGCTTGCGCCGGTACGGCGTCCGCATCGAGGCGGGCATGGAGGCTATCAACTTCGCCGCCGGCGGACGTCTCATCCGCTGGGTAGAGACTGAAACCAGCGCCCGCCCTCTGCGCCACCACGCCGCCGCCTACCTGCTGGCGACAGGCGGCATCCTCGGCGGCGGCTTCTCCAGCGATGCCGCAGGCCGTTTGTGGGAGGTCGTGTTCGACCTGCCGCTCAGCGCGCCGCCGGATCGCAATCAGTGGTTCCGCAGCGAATTTCTCGACCCGCGCGGCCAGCCCATCTTCCAAGCGGGCGTCGAAGTCGACTCCGGCTACCGGCCTGTCGACGCAACCGGGCAGCCCGTCTATGACAATCTGTGGGCAGCCGGCGGCCTGCTTGCTCACGCCGACCCCCTGCGCGAACGCAGCTTGGAAGGATTGTCTATTGCCGCCGGTCGCGGCGCGGCTCTCGCCTTGACCCGCAGCGCCGCACGCCAGCCGGCTCACACCTAGGCGCATCCGCACGCCGCCGATGGAGCATCATGCACGGAATCTCTTGGCAATCAGTCGATCACACGCTCGACGCCTGCATCAAATGTAATATCTGCACGACCTACTGCCCTGTGGCCGCGGTGACGGACCTCTTTCCAGGCCCTAAGTACGCCGGCCCTCAGGCGCAACGCTTCCGCGAAAACGGGCAGCCCATCTCGCCCGACCATGCCGTAGACTACTGCTCCGGCTGCCGCGTCTGCAACGAGGTCTGCCCCACCGGCGTGCGCATCGCCGAAATGAACGCCCGCGCCCGCGCCCAGATCGCCGCGACCGAAGGCATTCCCCTGCGCAACCGGCTGCTCGGCCGCAACGAGCTGCTTGGCATGGCCGGCAGCTTCGCCCCACGCCTTGCCAACTTCGGCCTGCACAACCCGGTGAGCCGTCTGCTGGCGGAAAAGGTCATGGGCATCGCCCGTGAAGCCCCCTTGCCCCGCTGGAGCGTCGACGGCACGTTCGGCGACTGGATGCGCTCTACGCGCCGCGCCCGCCTCAAATCGAATAAAAAGGTCGTCTATTATCACGGCTGCGCCACCATGTACTACGAACCGTTCGTCGGGCAGGCTGCCGTAGCCGTCCTTGAACACAACGGCTATGAGGTGATTGTCCCGCCGCAGAATTGCTGCGGTCTGCCTATGTTGAGCAACGGCGAATTTCCCGCGGCCGAAGCCTATCACCGGCGCAACACGGCCCGCCTCAGCAGCTACGCCCGCGCCGGCATCCCCATCGTCGGCACAAGCACAAGCTGCACGCTCACCCTCAAGGAAGAGGCGCCGGAACTGCTCGACCTGCATGACGACGCCGTCCATACATTGCGCATGGGCGTCTGGGACTTGTTCGAGTGGCTGCAAGAACAGCACGATCAGGGTGAATTGCGCACCGACTTCCGGCCCATCGAGTTGACCGTTCCCTACCATGCACCCTGCCAGCAGCGCGCCCACCGCGTGGGCAAGCCTGCACTTGCACTGCTCAACCTCATCCCCGGCATCGACGTGCGCGAGAGCCACGCGGCCTGCTGCGGCATCGCCGGCACCTATGGCTACAAGACGGAGAAATACCGCATCGCCATGGACGTCGGCGCAGAGTTGTTCGACTTCGTGCACGCCCAAGGCCCGCATATCGCTTTTTCCGCCTGCGATTCCGAGACATGCCGCTGGCAGATGGAGCACGGAACCGGCATCCCCAGCCGCCACCCCGTCGAGTTCCTCGCCGCGGCCTATGGCCTCTATGACCTGGAGCGGCGATCGCTCGTCTCGCCTCCCTAACCTAGCCATGCGGGCATTCGACAAGGAGCGCGTTTGAAAGCACTGATCATTGGCGCGGGCGCCATCGGCTGTTTGATCGGCGGTAAGCTGGCCCAGGCCGGGCACGAGGTCACGCTGGCTGCGCGCCCCGGCACGGCAGCAGTCATCCGCCAACAGGGAATTGAACTGCACGATAGCCGCGGCCTGCATCACATTCCCGCCGTCGCCGCTGGCTCTATCGCCGCCGCTCTGAACGCGGGAGCCTACGACTTGGCAGTGCTGACCGTCAAGAGTTATGACACTGCCGCGGCTCTCGACGAGTTCGTGCAAGCCGCGGGCAGCGCGCCGCCGCCGATGCTCAGCCTGCAGAATGGCGTGGGCAACGAAGAAACCCTCGCCACCGCTCTGGGAGACGCCAACGTGCTCGCCGGCGTGATCACGACGCCAGTCTCCGTCCTGGGGCCGGCGGCCATCCAGGTCGACAAAGCGGCTTATGCGCTTGGCCTCAGCCCGTGGCAAGCGGACGTCTCTGCGTCGCTGGTCGATACCGCGCAGACGGCGCTATCACAAGCCGGCTTCGCCGTAACGCGCTACGCCAACGCACAGAGCATGAAGTGGACAAAACTCCTCATGAACATGATGGGCAACGCGGTTTGCGCCATTCTAGACATGACGCCCGCCCAGGAATTGGCCGACAGCGTGCTCGTCGACCTGGAAATCGACGCCTGGCGCGAGGCGCTCGCCGTGATGCAAGCCGCGGGCATCCGTCCCGCCAACTTGGGCGGTTACCCCTTTCGCCTGCTGGCGCCGCTGATCAGATCGCTGCCCAAGCCGCTCCTGCGCAGCGCCCTCCGCGCCAAAGCCGGCGGCGCGCGCGGCGGCAAGATGCCGAGCCTGCATATCGATCTGCACAGCGGACGGAGAAAAAGCGAGGTCGCCTGGCTCAACGGAGCCATTGTGAGAAAAGGCGAAGAAGTGGGCGTGCGCACGCCGATCAACCGCATGTTGACAGACGTTCTGCTGCGCATGATCGACGACGGCGAACGCCGATCCCGTTGGCGGCATAATCACGCACGGATACTGCTCGCCGCCGAGGAATACCGCTCCCGCTCAGGAAACCGTTAAGGCGAAGCCTGGCCCTACCAGCGCAATCAAGACCAGCGCCACCACGGCAAAGACGGCGAACTCCAGCAGAACCCGGCGGGTGAGCCGGCCTTGCAAGCCATGTTGGGCAATGCCGACCAGCAAATAGAAGATCAACAGCAGCAACAGCCCGCCCGTCAACCCCGGCAGCACCCAGTAGTTGAGCGCCCAAGTCACCTCGCCCAAAGTCAAGCCGATGATACCGCCATAGGTTAGCGCGGTGCGCGCGCGCGGCGTCACGCTGCGCAGGATCTCTATCGCCAGCAACATCGCCGTCGCCGCTACCAACGAGCCGGAAAGGAGGCTGCGCGTGCGCGTCTGGTATACAAACAGAAAGAGCAACAGAGCACTGCCATAGGCGAGCGAATCCAAGAGCAGCCTCGCCCGCCGCGAACCGGGCTGGCCCGGCTCGACCGTCGTATAGAGGCCCGCATACGCCAATGCGACGAGCGTCCCGCTCAGAGCAATGGCGACCAGTTGAATCACCGGGGTGGGTGCAAGCGGCAATAGCAGCGCGGCGATGCTGGTCAGAGCCATCGGCAGCGCCCAATAAGGCCAGTTTTCCAGACCCAGCATGTTAATCCGTTGAGCGTTGGCCGGGTGCGCGGCCACTACACTCTGCGCGCCTGCCGCCGCCGCCATTGCCAGGAAGATGGCAAACCAGATCGCGCCCGTGAACGGCAACGTAATCGGAGAGCCGAACGCCCAAAAGCTCACTACCGCGGTCGGCAGATCGATCACCAAGCTCGCGCCGAGGCCCAGAACCACCAGCCATGTCGCCACGCTGATGCGGTCGCGGTAATCCGCCCCGGCGCCGGTCCGGTCGCGCAGCGCGTGCCCGAAGTGCACTGCTGCAGTTTGCGCCGCGCTGATGACCTCTCGTCCGAAGCGTCGCGCCCATGCGCCCGCGCGCCCCGCTGCCGCCCCAATTATGTCCGCTCGCATCTGCTTCGCCGTACCGCCTCCTTTACGCGCCAACTTCAACGCTCCATACCGCTTGCCCCCCCTACATCGTCATGATAAGGTAGGTAAAGTCATTCTAAGAGCCGGACAAAGGCCTGTCAACAATGACCCGTTGCAACTTTATCGACTTCGACATCATCCTGCGCGGGGCTGCCCCGCCCTATTCGGTCGCAGCCCGCTATCGCCGCCAGTCCGCGGAAGGCGCCTTCGCCTGCGACATCAACCAAGGCGACTGGCCTAGCCTAGCCGAGCGCATCGAGCGCACCATGTTTACGCCCGACGCCAGGTTGCTGGCAGATGCGGGCAGCCGGCTTTTCACCGCGCTCATCCACAACGACGTGCGCGACCTGTGGATCGCCGCCCGTTCGGACCTGGACCAGGAGCGAATCGACGGCCTGCGCATTCGCCTAGCCCTGCATCCGCCGGCGGTCGCCGCCCTCCCCTGGGAGACGCTCTATGACCCGCATCGCCGCCAGGCCATCGCCGCCAATGGGCGGACGCCGCTGGTGCGCGTGGAGGACTCTCAGCGTCTCGTGCAGCCTCCGCGCCCGCTGCGCATCGCCTGGCCGATCACCATCCTCCTCGCCGCGCCGGATGACGCTTCCGGCCAGATCAACGCCGCCGCCGAGATCCAGGCGGTCAAACGCCTGCTCGAAGGCTTCGGCCCCGACCGCATCCGCGTGACGACGCTGACGGGCCGCTTCTCCATCCTCGACCTGCGCGAGCAGTTGGACGCGCTCAAACCCGACATCCTGCACCTCATCACGCATGGCGGGCCGGAGGGATTGGAACTCTGGCAGCAAGGCCAGTCGGTCATGACGCCATCCGCCTCGTTGCAGACCGTGCTAGAGCACGCGTCCTCGGTCAAGCTGGCCTTTCTCAACGCCTGCCTGGCCGGCGCCAGTACCGGCAACTTACCGCTTCAAAGCGTGGCAGGCCGGTTGCTGCAAACCGGGCTGCCCGCGGTCATCGCCATGCAGACCGAAATCCGCGACGATGCCGCCATTCACTTCGCCAAATCGCTCTACGAGGAGTTAACAGCCGGCGCCTGCCCCGGCGCCATCGACGCCGCCGTCGCCCTCGCCCGCAGCAGCCTCTTTGCGCTCAACCCGGGCGACTTCAGCTATGCTACCCCCGTACTGTGGTTGAACGCCGCGGACGGGCTGATCTTCACGACCGCCGGCGACCCCGGCACGCCTGTTCGCGCCGATGAAAACGTGGCGATCAACGCCGAGCGGCGCTGGCTGGTGCAAATAGCGCAAGAGGTGGACCCTTCACGCCTCCCGCCCGATCAGCGCTTCGTGGCGCGTGACTGGAAGCGCATCCTAAGCGATCTGCATGGCCTGCTCGACCAACTGCGCTATGTCCAGCTGCACGGTTCCGCCGGCGCCTATCAAGACAAGGCGCGGCAGTACCAAGCTCGTAAAGCCGCCCTGCTGCGTCTGCAAAACTATATCGACGAATTGCCGAAATAAACCGAACGACCGTAACCGTCTACCCCGTCCACACATGGCGCAGCGTACTCGCCGCTCTGCGCAGCGTGTTGCTGCTTGTCGCGCTCTGCGTGTTCAGCCTTGCCGGGCTCCTGCAACTTCGCGCCGACGAGCAGGCCGGCGCCGGCCTGCCGCCTGCTGACGACGCTCCCCTTGCCGGATTGCCGTTCCTGGGCATCAACATTGCCCTCGAACAATCCGGTGAAGCCTCCCAAGCCCACACGCTCAAGGAACTCCAAGCCGCGGGCTTCGGCTGGGTCCGCCAGCGCTTTGACTGGGCCGATCTGGAACCGATGCCGGGCCGCTTCGACTGGACCTGGAGCGACGCCGCCCTGCGCGACATCCGCGCCGCCGGCCTTGTCCCCATCGTCGTGCTCGACGGCAGCCCGGCCTGGGCGCGTGCACCGCAGGATACAGGCCCCGGCGACAATTCCTTGGCGCCGCCCGTCCACAGCGCGGACTTCGCGCGCTTCGCCGCCGCCTTCGCCCAGCGCTATGCCGGTGACGTCCGCTATTACCAGATCTGGGACGAGCCGAACATCGCGCCGCACTGGGGCAATCGCTGGATAGACCCGGTACACTACGCCCAACTGCTCAAGACAGTGGCGCCGTCCATCCGCCAGGCCGACGCGGACGCGGTCATCCTCCTGGCGGCGCTCGCCCCGACCGCGGACCGCGGCCATCTGGCCGTAGACGAGGTTTACTTCTTGCAGCGCCTCTATGCAGCCGGCGCGCAGCCCTATTTCGACGCCGTTGCCCTCCAGCCCTTCGGCTTCGGCCATGCGCCGCACGATGCGCGCGGCCAGCGCGACATCCTCAACTTCCAGCGTGCGCGCTGGGTGCGCCAGGCTATGGTCGCAGCCGGCGACGTGCAGACGCCCATTCTAGCCGTGCGCTATGGCTGGAACCGGCAGCCGAACCCGACCTGGGGCGCGGTAAGCTCGCAAAACCAGGCCCGCTTCGCCCGCGAGGCGCTGGACATCGCCTATACCCGCTGGTCCTGGATGGGCGGCATGGGCTGGGCGGCCTACCGTCAAGACACGCCGGCATCCGACCCAAGCCGGGGCTTCAGCCTCAACGACGCGACCGCTCGCGCCCTATCCGAGTGGCAATATACGCAGCCGGACCGCGCCGCCGCGCTTGCCGTCCATCCCCCGCCACCACACGACTGGCCGCGTTGGCTGCTGCTCCTGGCGGCGACCGGCCTGGCAAGCTGGCGGCTCGTCGCCGCGGCGCGCCTGCTGCCCTGGCCGCGCTGGCAACACGCCTACCTGGACCTGTCGCCAACCTTACGCGCCGGCGTCTGGCTGGCTCTGGGCGTGACCTACTACTTAGCTGTCTGGCCGCCGCTTATCCTCCTACTTTGGCTCGCGGCGGCCCTGCTGATCTTGGCCGACCCGCACACGGGCATCCGGCTGGCTGCCGCGCTGCTGCCCTTCTACTTCCGGCACAAAGAGATCCACTGGGGTCTACTCCATCTAGCCGTGCCGCCTGCACACGCCGCAGCGCTCTGCCTCCTGCCGGCCCTGATGCTGCATATCCGCCGCGCCGCCCGCCCCCTAGACCGCTGGGATGCCTTGGCATTGGGCTGGCTGGCCGTATCGCTGATCAGCGCGGCCGCCGTATGGCATTGGGTCGCCTACGGTCGCGGCTTCGTAGACCTGGTTGCCGTCCCGCTCATCCTCTACTGGGCTGTGCGAACCTGGGCGCACACAGCAGAGCAACGGCGACGCATCCTGATGGCGCTGGTCGCCGGCGGCGTACTGGCCGGAGCGTGGGGGCTGATCGACTGGCTGGCCGGCGGAGGGGGCGAAGCGGACAGGATGCGCCGTTTGGCCGGCGTCGTCTACTCGCCCAACCACGCCGCGCTCTACATGGAGCGCACCCTGTTCGCCGCCCTGGGACTGGCGCTGTACTTGCGAGCGCGAAGGCGCTGGATTTGGGCGGGCGCAACCCTGATCAGCGGCATCGCCTTGCTGCTCACCGGCAGCCGCGGCGCTCTGCTGCTAGGACTGCCCGCGGGCCTGATCGTACTCGTCTCTTGCACGCGCGCGCAGCCAGCACGCAGCCTTGCCCTCCGCCCCGGGGCTCTCGTCCTGGGCATAGCCGCCACAGCGCTGGCAGCCCTGCTCGTCGCCGCCGGCCTCTCGTGGGAACGGCTCAGCAACAGCGCCACCCTCGTCGAACGTGCAGCCCTATGGCGGCAAAGCTGGCTGCTCTGGCTGGATTACTGGCTGACGGGCGTCGGGCCAGGCGGCTTCCTGTGGCGCTTCCCCGCCTACATCTCCGAAGGCGCGCCCCTCGACCCGAACCTGCAACACCCGCACAACGTCTGGCTGGAATTTGCCGCGACCGCGGGGCTGCCCGGCCTGATCTGGCTGGCCGCGGCGATTCTCCTCACCGTCGAAGGTGTCAGCCGGGCGCGACGCCTCGGTTGGCCGGCGCGCGGTTGGGCGGAAGCCGGCCTGCCGGCTGCGCTCGCAGCCGCGCTCGCCCATGCCCAAGCGGACGCCTTCGCCGCGCTCGCGGACCTCGCCGCCTGGAACTGGCTGGCCCTCGGCCTGCTCGCGGCGAGTCTGGCTCAGCGTCGCCCGCCCGAACCCCCGTCCGGACAAATATAAAGCCGCCCCGGAGGTCCGAGGCGGCTTTCGCTTCCCTGTCAACTGGCGAGGGACCTACTCCAGATTGAGCGTCACGTCGATCTGCGCCAGCGGGGCCAGCGGCAGAATCTGCTCGCGAATGAACTTCATCATCGTCGGGTCTTGCAGGATGGGGGAATCGCCCACGAACGGCAACGCCAGGTCCAGAGCAGTCGCCAGCGATTCGTCGTCGTAATCGATGCCCAGCGCCTTATCGCCGTCTAGCAGGATCTCGAGCTGGCTGTCGCCGCTCTTGACCTGAAGCTGCGACACGCCCTGCGCCTTCAGAACGCCCATCACCTCCGGCGGCAACGCCGGCAAGCCCACGCCCAGTTGCGCCAACGTATCGGCGGAAAGACCGCCGACCTGCGTAAAGCCCTGGTCGCCGTACGCGGCTTCCAGCTTGATGAACGGCACGGTCATGCCGCTAAGGTCCATCGGCTGGAAAGCCTCCGCAGGAGCGGCCTCGCCGCCGGCCTCAGGCAGTTGCAAATTGACATCGATGCCGAGATTGAGCACTGTCCCAACGACCGTATCCACCAGGTCGGGGCTAATGCCGGCAATCGGACCGACCAGCCCTGCCAGCGTCTCCATCGATTCCTCGTTCCAGGAGATGGCGGGCAACGCCCTCTCTCCGGCCATGATCGACAAGCCCTCAGGGTTGACCTGCACGCTCAGCGAATCGACATTGGCCGCGCCGAGTTTTTGCACCACATCCGCGGGCAATGCGACCCCTGCCGGCAACGGTACGCCGGCGACGCTCTCCACCGTCCCGTCGGCGCCGACAGCGACCGTAATTGCGCTCAGTTGCGTCTGCTCAACCGGCTCGCCTGTGAAGGAGATCGCCGCGCTGATATCCGCACCGGGCAGCAATGGCACGATCCGGTTCACCATATCCAGCATGGCCGGATCGGGGATAAAGGCCCCTAGTTGAGCCTGGAGGCGGCCCAAGGATGCGCTGTCATAGGCGATGCCAGGCAGCGCCCTGTCGTTCAGGAAGAGGTTGATGCCGTTGGGGTGTGTCGCAACCTTAACGGAATTGACGCCCAGCGAATTCAAGATTCCCAGCGTATTGGCATCCAACGCCGGCAAAACAGGCGCGCCGAGCATCTGCTCTAGCGTCGAAGCGGGGATGCCCTCGACGATAGCCTGCCCGTTTTCGTCAAACACTAGGCTGCCAATAGTGATCGGGCCGATGGTCGTCTCGGCGGCAGGGGTCCTTCTTACTGCGGTCTCGCCCTTCCACCGAGGGATATTCAATGTGGCTGTACCCGATGGCACGGGCAGATGCAGCGCTGCGCCCAGACCGATCTTGCGCGCCCACGGCAACAAATTGGCGATGAGATCCGCGTTGGGCACGCCCGGCATTGACCTGATAACCTGCTGCAAGGTCTCAGTCTTGGCCTGATCCCATTCTATGTACGGCATATCCTCGCCGTTGACATAGACATGGATGCCGTTATACCCGATCCGGGCTTCCAGCTTCTGGATGTTGGCTGCCTGCAATTGCTGGATGAGGGCCGGCTGCAACACCATGCCTATGTTGAAGCCGAAAACTTTCGCCGTGCCATCCGGCTGAACAGTCACCTTGACGGACGGCAGGTTGAACCACGTCGAACCGCTGGTTCCCCCGCCGCGACCAACCAACACCAGACTGACAATGAGTGCGACAACTAAGATTATGACAATCTTTGCCCTCGCCTGCATATCCAGTCTCCTTTACGTACGTGTGCGTTGACAGGTAAGTGGGATGATAAGTGATTGAAGAATAATCCCGGCAAGCTTAAAAAACTCGGAGAATTTAGCGCAATCATACACCAGTTTAGGTGAACACACAAGCGAAATCGCCGCCTATCCGCGCGCTGCGTTTGCGGGCTGTTCCTCCGGCGCGACCAGCGCATCCAGCGCCGCGATCATGGCCGCTTGGTCGCTCCACGGCTGCTCGACCGTGCCGAAGCACATCGACCGTTCATGGCCTTTGCCAAAGGCCGCCACCACGTCGCCGGGCCGCGCCAGACGCGCCGCCAAGCGGATGGCCTCGGCCCGATCCGGCTCGATGCGATAGTCGTCTGCGCCGGCGTGCTTGCGCACGCCCGCCTCGATCGCCCGGTTGATCTCGTCCAGGTCTTCAGTGCGCGGGTCCTCGGCCGTGATCACGGTGAAGTCGGCCAGCCGCCCGCTCACCTGTCCCATCAGATCGCGTTTAGCCCGGTCGCGCAGCCCTGCACAGCCGAAGACGGAAATCAGCCTGCCGGGCGTCCCGTCCGGGTTCGGCCGCGTCAGTGGGCGCAACGTCTCCAGCGCCCGCTCCAGGCTCACCGGCGAGTGCGCGAAGTCTACGACGGCCAAGAACGGCTGGCCGCGATCGATGCGCTCCATGCGACCGGTGACGCCGCGCATCTGCGCCACACCTCTGCGCACAACGTCCGGCTCAATCCCAAGTTGCAACGCAATACTCGCCGCGCACAGAATGTTGGCCACGTTGAAGGCGCCGATCAAGGCAGTCTCTACATCGAATTCTCCGCCGGGCCACAATAGGCGGAACACCGTGCATTGCGGCTCATAGACAATGTCCGAAGCAGTAACGTCCGCCTTCACCGGCGCCGGCCCGTAGGCGAGCATGTCCACGCCGCGGCCATGACGCGTCGTCTCTTCACACAGCGCCTCTTGCAGCGCACCGAAACTTCCCGCGTCATCGGCGTTGAGCACGGCCAGTTTGCGCACGCCCGGCTTCTGTGCAGACGTGAACAGGCTGCGAAACAACAGCGCTTTGGCCTGCACATAGGCCTCCCGGCTGCCGTGATAGTCCAGGTGCTCGTGGGTGATATTGGTCACCGCGGCGACATCGTAGTTCACCGCGGCCGTTCGCTTTTGCGCCAAGCCGTGGCTGGTGCTCTCAACGATGGCATACAGGCAGCCTGCGTCGCGCATCTGCGCCAGATAGCCTTGCACCTCCGGCGCATCCGGCGTCGTCACATGCAGACCCGTATCCTGCTCGGCTCCGGCGATGCGCGCCGCCACCGTCGTGATCACGCCCACGCGCCCATGCGGCGCGGAGGAAGAGCGAGTGGCCTCGGACAAGATCGACTCCAGCAGGGCGCACGTCGTGGTCTTGCCGTCCGTGCCGGTGATACCGATCACCGTCAGCGCGCGGCTGGGGAAGTCGTAGAGCGCCGCGCTCGCCTCTGCCAGCGCTGTCCGGGCGTCCGCCACGAGGACATAGGGAAAACCGGACGGCAGCGCGATGCCCTGGCCGGCCAGTTCGTCCCTTGTGGCGGACCCCACCGCGGCCACTGCGCCGGCATGGATGGCAGCCGGCAAATACGCATGCCCGTCATGGCGTTCTCCGCGGATCGCGACAAAGAGTGAACCATCGGCCACGCGGCGGCTATCCGCCGTCACGGAGCGAATCATTACGTCGCGCAGATCTTTGTCACCGCTTTGCACGCCGGATAGCGCAGCCACAACCTCTGCAAGCGTGATCATTTGGCAGTCCACATGACGGGAAAAGAGCGGCTATATGTCGCGCGGGCCGCGGATCACCGAGAGCCCTGCGGCAACCACCACGACAGCCAATAGAATGCTGGCGCCGACGAACACAGGGGGAAGCGTCGTCTGCACCAACTCTTCGACGTTGATCGGCGTGCGCGTCGGCGCAGGCGTGGGCGTCTCCGTCGGCGGCTCTGTGGCGACGGGCGACGGCGTATCGACAGGAATTGGCGTGTCTGTTGCCGGCGGCGGGGCCGTCGGCTCCCTCGGCGGCGCGGCTTCGGACGCCTGCGTGGCGGCGGGTGACGGCTGGACAGGCGTGGGCAGCACGACGGCGACCGCGTCCGGGGTTGCGGGTTCGGCATCCGCCGAACCGGTCGGGATGGCGAGAGGCATTGCCGTGCTGAGCGCTTCAGTGGCGGTGATGATCTCGGCCACAGGCAACTGCAACTCGATGCTGATCGGTTCCGTTTCGGTCACCGCTACCGAGGCGGCGGGCGTGTCCGTCACCGGCGGCGTATCCGTCGGCAGCGGGGTTTCGGTCGGCGTCGCCGTCGGGGTTGGCGTATCGGTGGGGAGCGGCGTATCGGTTGCTGTCGGCGTAGCGGTGGGCGTCGCCGTATCAGTCGGCGTCACCGTCGGCGTGGGCGTATCGGTGGGCAGGGGCGTCGGCGTAAAGGTCGGCGTCGCCGTAGCAAGCGCCGCCGCCCGATCCAGCGGCGGCATGTTCAGCGCCGAAAAGAAAGTCAGGCCTTCGTCGTCGCTGCGCAACACCCAGTCGTTTGCCGTGCCGGCATAGAGCGTGCGCGGCGCTTCCGGGATATTGGCGATCGCATAGGTGACGCCGCTATAGGGTGCACCGTTGACCAGCGGCTGCTGCCACTGGTTTTCCGCGCCGGTCCACAGCCCGGTCTCGGTCGCAGCCACGATGTTCCGCCCCGTATCGGCCAGGTCATAGATGATGGTCAGCGGGAAATTGGGCATGGCCGTGAAGGTTGCGCCGTCTTGGCTGCGGTAGAGCCCCTGACCCGTCCCCGCGTACAATCCGTCGGGCCGCGACATCAGGCTGAACACGATCAACGTGCTAGGCAGGCCGGGGACGAACTCCCAGGTAGAGCTTTCGGGCGTCATGCGATAAAGGCCGCCATGCGTGCCCGCATAGAGGACGCCGTCGTGCAGCACGACCTCGCGCACGCGGCGCGCCTCGCCCTGCAGGCCGCCGTCCAGCTTCTGCCAAATGTCGCCCGCATTGGGGCTGCGGAACACGCCGTCATAGCGCGTGGCCGCGAAAAACACGGTCACGCCGTCCTGCACGACCGAATACAACTCGCCGACGGCTGCATTTTCCGACAGAAGCGCCTTGAACCCCGGCAGTTCCTCCCACGTCTGGCCTGCGTCCCGGCTGCGATACATGTAGCCGAAGCCGCCGTCGCCTGCCAGGATCAAGTTCGGATTTTGCGGGTCCGCGGCTAACCCGGCCATGCTGATATTCGGCCGCATGCCCTCGTTGGCGCCTGTCCATCCTACCGCGCCGTTGGTCGAACGGTACAGGTTGACCGGATCGGGGGCGTTGAGCGTGCCGGCCAGCACCTGTTCGGGCTGCCCGGACAGCACGAGCACGCTGATCGCCACGTTGCGCGTGGGCACGGCGGTCTCCTGCGCCATGACCAACGCGGGCAGCAGCCATCCCGCCGCCAACACGCCGGCCAGCAGCGGCATCATATAGCGCTTAGCTTGAAACACACGCAGTAGTCGGCGCATCCGCCTACTCTGGATCATCCCTGTCTGCTCAGACCGCAGTGGCAGCCCTGAAGCTCAATATGCAGATTATGTGTAGATTATACGGTGCATGGGCGTGAACGTCGAATTATCTGGAGGGTTGCGTCTCGCAGTGACGTCGCGACAATCTGATAACTGTATAACAAACGCCAAGGGCGGACGCGAGTTCCCTCCCTTGGCGCGATCGCCGTCTTCGGTTGGCAAGCCGTCCGGCAGTCTACAACATCAGGGCCAGCAGCTGTCGCGATGCCGAGTTGGCCCATTCAAGCAGTCTCGGCGGGTACAAGCCAATCCAGATCGTCGCCGCCACGCAAAAAAGTACGACGCTCTGGATGGCGACGGGCGCGGCAATCGGGCGCGGCGCCGCCTCTCCATCCGGAGTGAAGAACATCGTGCGCACCACGTTCAAATAGTAATAGGCGGCGATCGCTGCGTTCACCAGACCTACGCCGGCCAACCAGAAATACTGGTGCTGCACCGCAGCCCCGAAGACATAGAATTTGCCCACAAAGCCGCCGGTGAGCGGTATACCCGCCAGGCTGAGCAGGAAGATGAACATCGCCCAAGCCATGCCCGGCGCGCGCTGCACCAGGTTGCTATAGGCGTCCAACTCTGTGCTGCCTGTGGTATCCTCCACGGCCAGCACCACCAGAAACGCGCCGATGTTGGTGAACAAATAGGCGAATAAATAGAGCAGCAGCCCGTTCAGTCCGTTCATGCCCAAGATGGTGAGGTCAGCCTGCTGGCTGGACACCACCGCAGTCAGGCCCATCAGGATGTAGCCCGCCTGGGCGACCGAGCTATAGGCCAACAGACGCTTGACGCTGGTCTGGCGCAGGGCGATGACATTGCCCACAGTCATCGTCAGCACGCTCAGACCGGCGAGGATCGGCGCCCACTCGACGCGGTACGCGCCCAGCGCCACCACAAAAACGCGCGCCATCACGGCGAAGCCTACCGCCTTCGACGCCGTGGACAGATAGGCCGTAATGGGGGTCGGCGCGCCGTCATACACGTCCGGCGCCCACTGGTAGAACGGCGCCAGGCTCGCTTTGAAGCCTAGCCCGACCAGCGTCAGCAGCGTCGCCGCAGGGATGACCGCAGCCATCTCCGCGTTCGCCGCCAGCGCCTGGGCGATCTCGCCCAGGTCCAGCGAGCCGGTCGCGCCATAGAGCAAGCTCATGCCGTACAGCATCAGCGCCGCCGCCACCGAACCATACAGGAAGTACTTAAGACCCGCTTCCGCGCTGCGCTTGTTGGTGCGCAAGAAGCCCGCCAAGATGTAACTCGTAATCGACAAGAACTCTATCGAGAGATAGAGCAGCAGCAGGTTGGTGGCGCTGACCGCAAAGCTCATCGCCGCCGTCACCAGGAGGAAGAGCGCCCAGAACTCGCCGCGGCCGGTTGCGTGCCGGTTCATGTAGCTGCCGCCGCCGATAGCGACCAGGATCATGCCGGTGTAGATGACCAGCTTGAGGAAGGTGGCAAACGGGTCAATCACCGTCGTGCTCAACACGACATATGGTTCCATGCCGAGTTGTAAGAGTATGCCAGTCAGCCCTACGAGCAGGAACAGGACCGTGACCGCAAGATAGCCGCGCCCGGAGTCCTGCCGATCCGCCTGGGCAATGTCCAGAAGCAAGATCAGAAGACCGCCGGTCACCAAGATGAGTTCCGGCAGAATACCGCCAAGTGAGCCGAAGCTGATGTCGCCCAAAAGTAGCCCCCTCGCTTACATGATATTCTGAATGAACTCGATCAGGCGTTGCGCCGATCCGTTGAAATAGTTCAGGATCACGGTCGGATAGATGCCGATGATGAACATGCCCGCAATCAGCGGCCACAACGTCACCTTCTCGAAGCCGACCATATCGGTCGGGCCGTCGGCGTCCTGCCCGTCTACCGTTGTCCAGTGCGACACCTTGCCCGGCTCATACTGGCCCAGGAATACGTTCTGGATGATGCGCCACAGGATATAGACGGCCGTCATGACGATGCCGATGGTGCCAAACGCCGCCCACAAGGGGACCAGTGCAAACGCCCCGCGGAAGGTGAAAAACTCGGCCCAGAAGCCGGCCAGCCCCGGCAACCCCAAGCTGGCGAAGGCGGCCACCATCATCATGCCGTAGAAGTAGGGCGTCACCGTCGCCAAGCCGCCGAACTGCGACAACTCACGCGTGTGCGCCCGTTCGTAGATCACGCCGACCAAGAGGAACAACGCGCCCGTGATGATGCCGTGGTTGAACATCTGCAGCGCCGCCCCATTTAATGCCATGGCCGCGCTGTCGTTGACCGCTTCGAGCGTGACGCCGAAGACGTCGGCCGCGCGCTGCGCCGCGTCCGTCGTCAACACCGACGCGGCCGCGCCGATGCCCAACATCACATAGCCCATGTGGCTTACCGAGCTATACGCGATCAGCCGCTTGAGGTCGGTCTGCGCCACGCAAACGAACGCGCCGTAGACGATGGCGATTGCGCCTAGCGCCACCAGCCACATGCTCCAATACTGGCTTGCCGCCGGATAGGTGGGCAGAACAATGCGCAGGAAGCCATACGCGCCGAGCTTGAGCAACACGCCCGCCAGGATCACGCTGCCGGCCGTCGGCGCCTCGGTGTGGGCGTCGGGCAGCCAGGTGTGGAACGGGAAGCTCGGCACCTTGAAGGCGAAGCCGAGGAAGAAGCCCCAAAAGGCCAGGCTCGACAACAACAGCCCGCGATCTGCCGGCAGGTCTCGGAAAGGTTGCGCTGCAGCCGCGCCCACGATGTCAAACGTGCCCGTGGCAAAGTAGGTCAACAGGATCGCCAACAACATCGCCACCGATCCGACCAGCGTATAAATGAAGAACTTGATCGAGGCGTAATTGCGGTTCTTGCCGCCCCATATGCCGATCAGCAAGTACATCGGCACCAGGCTGATTTCCCAGAATACGTAGAACAGCACGTAGTCCAGCGCCACAAACACGCCGATCATGCTCAGTTCCAACAAGTGGAACATGGCGAAGTACTCTTTGACGCGCGTGTTGATGACGCCTGCGCTATAATAGATGCTCAGCGTGGACAACAGGGTCGTCAAAAAGACCAACGGCAAACTCAGGCCGTCGACGCCCAAATGGAAACTGGCGTTCAGCG
>Ga0334890_1002452_pt1 | contig 21374 bp, 21 predicted proteins | sample GraSluR1_MG_3_FD_207220 | JGI IMG/M metagenome (GOLD analysis project Ga0334890, IMG submission 207220) | Sludge microbial communities from methane-producing bioreactor in Wageningen University, Netherlands - Granular Sludge_31_08-R1 | ecosystem: Engineered > Bioreactor > Anaerobic >... | reverse complement strand
TCTTCATCTTTCTTTCTACCTCCTTATAAAACTTACAATTTCATTAAACTTTGCCTACACCTTTGAAACCTACTAAATGATCAACAAATATAAGAAAATTCTTCACCTCCCTTTACCGATTTAAAAAATATTTTTCTAACTATTATTTTATGTATCCACTTTGCTTCCTGTCAAGGTAATATTAAATTTTTAACCAGAGAGGATTTATTTTTTGAAAAAATAATTTTTAGATGAGCTTTTTTGTGGTCGACCCCATGCTTCGCTGTAGTTCCAGATGAAGACGTAAAGATCAGAGAGGTGAGGGGCGAGGGAGGAGCATATCGTGCGACGTGAGAATCTCCTCCTTCAGCTCCGTCATTGCGAGGGCGAGGGAGGAGCATATCGTGCGACGTGAGAATCTCCTCCTTCAGCTCCGTCATTGCGAGGAGCCCAACCGTTCTTTGGTTGGACGACGTGGCAATCTAATTTAGTAATCTTTTTAAAAAATTAAAAATAAGATCCTCACGGCTTCGAAAGGCGAAGACTCAGATTGACGGCTGTGGGGTTAGTTAGAGATCTTCACATCCTCACCAAGCAAGGGTTCAAGATGACGACATTTTTTACTTTTTACAATATTATTGGACAGAATAATACTTCACATTTTTGTGTTTATAATTTTTAGTAATTCTTTAAAAAACATCTCATATCATAAATTAATGGAGATGAGTTAGCTATGGATCATGAGCATCACCATCCTTCTTCAATAGAATCGTCAAATAATAATAAATTAAGCCAATCATCCCCTTCTCATCACACTGGTCATAATCAGCATATTGGTCATAATGTGGAAATGTTCCGGAACAAATTTTGGGTATGTCTAATCATTTCCATACCGGTGCTTCTTTGGGATCCAATGATTCAGCAATGGTTTAAATATCAGTTACCTAGCTTCCCTGGTTCCAATTTCATCCCTGCAGTTTTTGGAACTATCGTTTTCATTTATGGTGGATGGATTTTCCTACAGGGAGCCTATCAAGAGCTTGTTCATAAAACTCCGGGTATGATGACCCTTATCTCGCTGGCAATTAATGTCGCGTTTTTTTACAGCATAGCAGTGATGTTGGGATTGAAAGGCCATACTCTCTGGTGGGAATTGGCAACACTGATCTCAATCATGCTCCTCGGGCATTGGATTGAGATGAGGTCAATATCTCAAGCTCAGGGAGCACTCCAGGAATTAGCCAAGCTATTACCGGATACAGCAATCCTTCTCACTGATGATGAATCGACCCAAGAGGTACTAGTTGAGCAATTGCAAGAAGGAGACTTAATTTTAATCCGCCCTGGAGCGAGCATTCCCGCCGACGGAATGGTGCAAAGTGGCAAGAGTTCGGTCAACGAGGCCATGATTACCGGCGAATCGAAACCGGTCGAAAAAAAGCAAGGCGAGAGGGTCCTCGCTGGTACGGTAAACGGTGAAGGTTCTCTCCGGGTGAAGATTGCCGGAATTGGTGACAAAACAGCCCTCGCCGGAATTATGCGGCTAGTTGAACAGGCGCAATCTTCACGTTCCCGCGCTCAGGCATTAGCTGATCGAGCGGCTTTCTATCTTACCTTGGTGGCTATTGGTTCAGGTTTGATCACCTTAATCGGCTGGCTATTATCTGGATCCACTCTTGATTTCGCTATAACTCGCGTGGTAACTGTATTGGTTATTGCTTGTCCCCACGCCTTGGGATTAGCTATCCCGTTGGTTATCGCTATTTCCACAACTCTGGGAGCTCGTAATGGCCTGTTGATCCGGGATCGCCGAGGATTAGAAGAAGCAAGAAATCTTGATGTTGTAGTATTCGACAAAACCGGTACTTTAACCATGGGTGAACATCGGGTAATTCAAACCGTGACCGATAAAAGTATAGACAACGAAGAAGCTCTGCGCCTAGCGGCAGCGGTCGAGAGAGATTCCGAACATCCCATAGCCAGAGCTCTTCAAAAAAGTGCCGAAGCAGTTGGAATTGAAATACCACCTTCCCAAAACTTCCGAGCCATCCCAGGACAGGGGGTACAAGCTCAAGTAGAAGGTCGTGAATTCCAGGTTGGAGGACCGTCTCTTTTAAAGAGTGAAAAATTTCCTATTCCCGAAGAATTCAATGATGCAGCTCATCGTTTCGGTGAATCTGGTCAAGCGGCAATTTACTTGGTCGAAGGTGAAAAAGTTCTTGCGGTATTTGCCATAGCCGATGCTATTCGTCCCGAATCGTACGAGGCTATTCGAAATCTACACCAATTGGGTATTCAATCAGCGATGCTGACCGGAGATTCCGAGGCGGTTGCCGAAACCGTGGCCAAGGAATTAGATATTAACTTAGTTTTTGCCCAAGTCCTCCCTGAAGACAAAGCCAAGAAAATCCAAGACTTGCAAAAACAAGGTAAACGAGTTGCCATGGTAGGCGACGGAGTAAACGATGCTCCTGCTCTGGCTATAGCTGATGTCAGTATTGCTATCGGTGCTGGAACTGACGTCGCTGTCGAAGCCGGTGATGTAGTGCTGGTCCGTTCTGATCCACGTGATATTCCCCGAATTATAAAACTTAGTAAAGCGACCTACCAGAAGATGATTCAAAATCTCTGGTGGGCAGCCGGTTATAATATTATCGCCCTCCCTCTTGCAGCAGGAGCCTTAGCCTGGGCAGGCATTATCCTGGCTCCAGCGGTTGGTGCAGTCCTTATGTCATCGAGTACGGTCATTGTTTCTATTAACGCCCAACTTTTACGACGCGTTCAGCTTTAATATATTTACCCTCATTCATTCCACACAGAATCTAGAAAAAAGAATCTCGGTGTTTATCCATAATGGAATAATACCAATTGAATTTATGTTTTATATTATTAAAATATAATTACTAATGTTTAAATTCAGTCACGCACTAATGAGGAGAAATAATTCACGTTCGCAGTCCTCTCAGCAAAGGAACATTAAGCATAAAAGACTGAAAATCTGAAATATTAGGAAAAATTAAACTAAGTGGCTCTTTAATCATAATAATTAAAATTTATTTACATTGAAAAGAAAGAGGGTGAAAACAATGCGGAATTCAATTCTGTTGTTTTTACTCATATTTAGCTTTTTTGGGTTTATTCCTCAAGAAGTTTTTGCAAATGAGATTAGTAGTCCTGGCTGGGGCTGGTCGCACATGATGCCCTGGGGTTGGATGAATTGGGGGTGGGGTGGTATGATTGGAATAGGACTAATAGGTTTGATCGTGGTCCTAGCCCTTATTTATCTGGTATTTCAGAATACTCGTTTTTCGTCTGATTCTGGTCGGAGAACAAGTGATGATAGACCCTTGGAGATTCTTCAAAAACGCTATGCCAAGGGAGAATTGTCGCGTGATGAATACCAGAAGATGAAAGAGGACTTGAAAGAGTAAATAAAAACCTGACTCCTTACTGGGAGTCAGGTTTTTATTTACAAGATAAACTTTATTGTTTCTAGTCAAAACCAATTAGATTATAAGTTTGTCAGCTGCAAAGAATAATTTAATAGCTGAGTGCCAGACAATGATGATATTTTATTATTTTTTACGTGGTTGGTTTTTTTTATTGTTTTTTTTCATTATCCATTTTTGCTTTTTCCTCCAATTTTCATATTAAAATAAATACTGAAATACATTAATATGAAAATTTTTTTAATGAATATGCCCTATCTTTCTGGTAAAATTTACTTTAGCAATTAAACAATCACCAAAAAGAGAGAGGTGTCTTTTTGACTATCTTGAAAAACCTATCTATGGGCATGATAAATCAAACCCCTACAAAAGGTTTTCACCCTCATCCTGACCTTCTCCCATCAAGCGAGAAGAAACCCAAGAAGTCGCCCCTTCTGCCCCTCACCCCCTCGTCGTCTTTCGCCAATACTTCCCTTTCTTCCCCTATACCATAAACCAGCATCTGAGAAAAGGAATTTTCTATTGTTAAGCTATTGAGTTAAAATAATGAAAGGGAAGATCCCTAAACAAGAAAACAATTTTCAGTATAGTTTTTTTATGGTGTTTTTTCGATAAAGACAATTTTTCCATAGAGAATAATTAAGGCACTTTCGTACCACTGTTTACTATAGTCAATTTTGAAGAGTAAGGAGGAATCCAATGAGTAGAAGAAAAATTTTACTCACTGGTTTTTTGGTTGTGGCATCGGTAATTAATTTATTTATGATTCCTACAGGCTTTGCTCAACCAAAATTTACCTTAAATTCTGATATATACCTTGCTATTCCTCAATCACACTCGGTAAATATATCGATTGATCGTGGGCAGGATTCTACTTATTTCATTGATGATCCAATCATAATTCGCTATGGAGCAACAAAAACAGGTTATATTAATATTTTTGATTACACTCCCGGTGGAAGTGTTTTATTATTAGTGAGAAACCAGGAAATCATTTCTGGTTCAAATTTAATATTAAATAGCAAAGTAAAAGGGCCAACGGGTATTGATCGATTGATAATCCTTTTCACTCCAAAACCAGTTGGGGAAAATGAATTAAAAATATTCATCGAATCACCTCACCAGAGTAACCGGTATTTTCCGCTTTCAGCCGTAAACCGTATCCATTTCAAGGTTGCCGATCGGAATCCACGAGCTCCAAATATAACTCTTGAACCTTCTCAATTTATCATTGAGCCAGGTTCTTGTTATTCCATAACCGCCCAACTCAACTATCACAACGGCCAACCAGTTCAAAATAGTCCCGTAGATTGGTCAACCGACTATGGAACGTTGAATACCAAATCTAATCTAACAGATAATAACGGTAAAGCTACAGTCACTTACCAAGCTCCCGAATCAAACCAAATAAAAACCGCTGTCATAACTGCATTTTCACCTGGACATGCTGGAATACCCCCCATAAGTGTCAAAGCTGTGGTGAATATTGTATGTCGGACTCATTCAACTGAAATCATCGTTTGTCCTTCGAGTTTTTCAACTCAATCTGGTGATAAAATTCAATTTACCGCAACCTTACAAGACATCAGTGGTAATCCAATCTGTGACAGGACTCTTTATTGGTCCTCAAATGTCGGTGATTTGAACGAATCATCAGCAATAACCAATCTCTCTGGACAAGTTACGTTTTCTTTTCACACTCCTGAAGTTAATGAAGGAACTCCTGTTAATTTAACGGTAGAATTTCGGGGGGCAGAAGGCCTATGCCCATCAAAAATTACCCTTTTAGGAAATATAAAACCGGTTTCCTCAACCAATCCTTAAGCTTTTTTAACCAAAGAGAGATAAATATTAATGGTTGAACTGAAGAGATTGCCAGGTCGCTAAGTTCCTCGTCAAGACGGTTTTAGGTTCTTTCTCTGTTGACGGGAGAAGGTGAAAATAAGGGTGATTATATCTTCTCACCACTCGCTTCTCATTCTATTTTCGTGTTTGAATAACCAAATAAATTCTTAACCTACATTTTTTCCATTTCTTTTAGGCCTTATTCCTCATATATGATTTCAAAAAATAGTCTCTTAGGAACAAAAAATGGGAATTCTTTCCTATAGAAATATTATCTCATTTAGTTAATCTATATAATAAGGAGGGGGGAAGGGTAATGAAATTAGAAAATAAGGTTTTTAAAACTAAAGGGGAAGCCTTGTCAAATGCTATTGCAATGAATCTCATTGATTTTGAAGTGATTACAGATAGAGATAATACCGGGAAGATAGTTTATCGTATTGATCTTATTCAAAATGATTTCTCTATCAATAGCTATAACTTTGAATATTTATAAATCAATTTTCGTAATCAATTTAAGAGATTTTTCATCCTTCGGTAAACTCATTCAGTCCTTAAGAACTGAGTTTTGCTATCTCTTCAAATTATTAGCCAAACTGAGACTTAAGGCCAGCAAACTTACTTAAGGTTTCATTGCTGATAATAAGTCTGATATCTAAGAGTATTTTTCTTGAAATTACATTAAATAAATTTATCAAAAAGAGCTATTCTAACCAATATTTTTATCACTATTACTTTCTTATTCCTTATTTTCTTAATAAATTACCCCAATAATTTCCTAAAAGAAATTTATTTTGGGGCACCTCAAGGTATTTTTACCACAATTAAAACATCCATACCCTTTATCCTATTCTGATAATTCGACTGTGGCCATGATAAATCAAGCCCTACAAAGCATTTTCACCCTTATTTCAACCATCTTCCATTTTTCTTTTTTTTCTCACCATGTGGGAGAGGCGTAAGTGAGGGGGCAACAATTTTAATCTCATCTGATGCTACTTAGTAGTATGAGCTTCCATAATATAAATACATGAATGGTTGAAAGTAATCAAACAGAAAAATGAGAAAGAATGAATTCAACAATTCCCCTCCTTGGAGGGGTGCCGCTTTGCGGCGGGGAGGGTGCCTTTCGGTTTTTAATGTTTATTCTGAAAAAAGAGAAAGAAATATATATAAAAAGATGAGATCCTCACGGCTTCGAAAAGCGAAGCCTCAGGATGACGCCCCCCTCACCCACTAACTCCCCTCGGTTATTTTCACCCTCAGCTGGTACCGTTACACTGCATGAAGGACTATTCAATTAAAAAGTGAAAAATACTTAATAAAATCTCATAGTATTTTTTCTTTTGACGGGAGTAAAATAGGATGTAAGTATATTTAACAAAGGAGGGTGAAAAATTTGGGATCGATTTATAAACATTCCCGCTTGTTTGGATTCCTTTTGATTGCTTTTCTTTTCTTCAACTTCACCAATGAAGGGCTTGCTCAAAAACCAGCAAAAATTAGCCTTCCACCTTCAGGCTATTTATATCATGGTGTCTATCCCGGTCCTGAGGACTTAAGTGGAGAAGAAAGTCTTATTACACTGAAAAGTTTGAAGCTTTACGAAACAGCGGTGAGGAAAAAAGCGGCGTGGGTATACTTTTCTCACGAATGGTCTCAAGGCGAGGATTTCCCCATTGATACTATTACCTGGATTCAAAAACACGGATCGATTCCCTTTATACGACTCATGCTTCGTTATAAGCCTCAACAAAATATCAAGGAAAGAGTTTATACCCTTGATAAAATAATTCAAGGGAACTTTGATGAAACTCTGCGCGCTTGGGCTATTGCTGCACATAACTATCACAATCCTTTGATAGTCGAATACGGAACTGAAGTAAATGGTGAATGGTTCCCTTGGAATGCCAGATGGTATGGAAAAAGGAAGGGAACTGAGAAATTTAAGCAAGCTTATCGACATATTATCGACGTTATGAGAGATGAGAATGCCAACAATATAACCTGGGTTTTCCACGTCAACAACTTAGACTTGCCTGATGAGGAATGGAATCGTTTGGAAAAATATTACCCTGGTAATGATTATATTGATTGGATTGGTGTAAGTGTATATGGAGCTCAAACACCCCTGTCTGATGACTGGCCAATATTTCGAGAAGCATTGGACGCAGTCTATCCGCGATTGGTTGAACTTGCTCCAGATAAACCGATTGTAATTCTTGAATTTGCTATGACTTCTGGGCATCCCCATGGTAACCAAGCTCAATGGGCAAAAGATGCCTTGGAAAACCTTGGCCTGAATCGTTGGCCAGCAGTGATTGGTTTTTCCTGGTGGAATGAAGCCTGGGAAAATGATGATGACCCTAATCATAATACCAATATGCGAGTCCAAGAAAATGTTGAACTAAGCAAAATATTCCAAAAATATGTTGGTGAGAATGATCAGGTTTTAGATGAATTGATATTAGAACATCATTAAAAATTACTGTCCATCTCATTTTTTCAAAATATTTCTTTTTTTATGATTTTTAAATGAATAAAATTTGGAAATTCATTTGGGCTTCAAAGAGTGAAATAATCATCAGTTTTTAGTGTTTAACCTAATAAACCTAAAGTTAAGGAGTGATCGAAATGTTAAATAGAACAGCACAAGCAATCTGGGAAGGAAACCTTAAAAACGGGCATGGAACCATGGAATTCGGAGGAGGCGCTTTTAAAGGAAACTATTCTTTTACCTCTCGTTTTGAAAATGGCAAAGGTACCAATCCAGAAGAACTGATTGCAGCTGCCCATTCCGGATGTTTCGCCATGGCGTTATCCCATATGTTGTCTGAAGCCGGGTATACTCCTGAACGGGTTGCAGCTACAGCCAAAGTGAGCCTTGAAAAAGTTGATGATGGTTTCAAAATCACTGCCAGCCACCTCGATTGTATTGCCAAAATTCCAGGAATTAGCCAGGAGAAATTCATGGCTATTGCAGAGGAAGCTAAAAAGGGATGCCCTGTGAGTGTTTTACTCTCTAATATTCAAATCACTCTGGATGCTCGTCTCGAAAACTAATTATTAAATTATGATATAGGGAATATTGACCTCCTTACCTTCTCTCGTCAAGTAACAAGGAAGAAAAGAGGACAGGTTGCTCCTCGCAACCGGCTAGAGATTATAATTTCTAAAATAGCTTGGATTGTCTCTCTTGCTTGACAAGAGAAGGTAAGGATGAAGGTATAATAGATACTGGTTCCAGTTTTTTTAGTTCAAGGATTTTGAAGGGAGAATAATTTTTGCGAACCGGAGTAGCTAATTTACCACTCCACTCAGGGAAAGCACCAGCTTGGTTATTTCAACGCATGGTAAAGCTTTCACGGGAAATCATCACTCTGATGGTATATGAATTCGGAACTCGTGAAACCTTAAAAAAATTTTCCGATCCTTATTGGTTTCAAGCCCTCGGATGTGTATTGGGCTTCGACTGGCACAGTTCAGGAGTCACAACTACTGTTTGCGGAGCCGTGAAAGAGGGACTACGAGGACTCCAATCGGAACTCAAATTAGTAGTAGCCGGAGGGAAAGGGGCTGCCTCACGCTGCTGTCTGTGCTAACCACCGGGGAAATATTCTCTTGAATATGGTTGCTAGCGAAGCCGAGTCGAATCGTCATGCAGTTGCTCATCTTGCTAAGGAAAAACCGGAAAAGATTGAAGCTGAAGCAAAAAATATAGTTGAATGTAATTTGTCAAGTCGGCATCCAGTTACTCTTGGAGACCTTAATCCTCGTTACTTTCATAAAATTCTTCTTAAAACTTACGAACGCCAACCAAAAAACTTCCAAAGTTTATTGGAAATTGAAGGTGTTGGACCCAAAACTATTCGTGCTTTGGCGCTCATCGCCGAACTCCTCTATGGAGCTCCTATTAGTACCCGTGATCCAGCGCGTTATAGCTTTGCTCATGGAGGGAAAGATGGTTATCCTTATCCTGTCGATCGACCCAATTATGATCGTTCCATAGAAATAATGAAGCGAGCAGTTGAGCAATCTCGTTTGGGAAATCAAGAAATCACCAATGCCATCAAGCGTCTTCAGCGTTTTTATCAATTCTAAACAAATTAAGGTTCAATTTTCTTCACTCTCCTTTTTGGGACTTCTCGAAAATCATTTGGGTTTCAAAGCTTATCAAAACAATCTAAAAGTCCTATTAAAAACCTTCTCTTTACTCTATAAAATAGAGTAGATAATTATGCTGCATTTGTAGCACCAGATGACAATGAAAATATAAACTCAAAAACCAATCTCCCTCTTTAGCAAAGGGGGTTAGGGTGATTTGAATTTATTGATAACCAATCGAATTCCAAACCATCTCCCTTTATTTAAAGGGAGAGGAATAAAAAAGATTGAACTCATGATATTGCCACATTGTGGCTCCTCACAATGACGAATTTATGGTGCTTCTCTCTTGACAGAGAAGGCTAATACAAGGAAGTTTAAGCAATTTTCAGCACTCAACTCATTTAATTCTTTGAATCGAATCTTGCAATTACTCTGAAAAAAGCACCCAAACTTTTTTTCTGAGGTTATGTTCTAATGAAAAACAAGGGAATTTTAATTATTATCATGGCATTATCCCTCTTGACAACTCTATCCAGTTGTTCAGTCTACTATTTTGGATTTCCACCAAATACCGAAAATGTATCACCAGAAGTATTGGATTATGTCAAGGCACACTTTTACTATTGTGGTCAAATTACCCGATGGAATGATGGTTTCATTGATGTATACGATGAAACTAATTATAAAAGAATGCCGGAGATACTGAAGATTTGGAACGAAGCAATTGGAGGATCGACTATCTTTCAACTAAGCCAAAATCCCAATAGTCCCATCCATATATTTAATCAAAATGGAGTGTTTTATGAAAGCGAAGAAGTCTGTGCATTAACCATTGATCAAAATTGCATCAACGGATGGCATCGTGATACCATAGTTATCATCAATTCTAATCCAAATTTGTTCTATAATAAGTTTAACATTTACTTGCATGAATTCGGTCATGTAATTGGTTTTGATAATCACACCATTGGTGACGATGATATCATGGGATATACCGCTACAACCTGTGTAATTCCAGAAATAATGGTAGCGGCAGTAAGATACGTATATGGGGCAAAAACCGATTTTAGTATGGAATTCAAAACCGCTAATCATTCAAACTCAGAGGTTATGGCTGCCAGTGGAACACCATAAAATTTCATTCAACTATTTTAGTTAAAATAACAAAGTACCATTTTTAATAATTAAAAATGATTAGTTTAGAAAAATTAACAAATTTTAATTTATTCTTTTTTCCCTACAAACCATTCAGTCATTCTTTTAATCGCTCCTCGATTATCTGGTGGTTTACTCTCTTTAAGGGTTTTGGCGGTTAATTTTACAATTAAACTTTGGCAGTCTTTTAGTTCAGCTTCTAAAGCTGCAATGCGGTCCTTCATTTCCTGGTACATTTTATCTTCCTGCGGTTTCGATTTTACAACTTCAGGGGCTTCAACTTTCTTCTCACTTTTTCCCTTATCGGCTAAGTAATTTTTCACAGCCTCTTCAGAAATTCGATATACACCTTTTTCTTTTTCAGCAGACAGTCTCCCAATCTTGATTAAACGCCTCACTGTACCTTCGGATACACCAGCAGCTTGCGCGGCTTCGCGTATGGTATAACTTGCCATAGGATACTCACCCTCCTTTTTTTATAAAATAGCTTTCTTTAATTATTTAGTCAATAGGGTTACAAAACATATGTTTTCAGATAGTATTAAATTATTAAAAAGTTGAAGATTTACAAGAATCTTTAGACATTAAATAATATTACAGTTTATAGATTAGACTTTGTAGGGGTATTTTGTTAAAGTTAAATGACAAGCTTTATAAAGTTTAAAGTATTAATCAAGAATTCTACCTTATATTATATCTTTTTAAATGACTCATCAATTTGTATATGTAAATCATCGGAATAATTTAAAGATAAATAAATTAACTTAGGGTTATAACCCTATACTTTTTAAATAAAGGGGGATTTAATCATGAACAATTTAAAATTCTCGGCTCTTTTGATTTTACTAGTTATTTACCTTACCTTTTTTACCGGTTGTTGCCCAAATCAGCTCACACCACCCAATTCAGATGCTCAAGTTGATATTCGTGGAACTATTCTCAATATTAATCCTGCTCAAGTTAATTCTAATATTTTAGGTACTATATATGTTGAAGGACTTCTTTATGAAGATACTTTTTACGATAAAGCCTCGATAAAAATAACTTCTTCAACTCTCATATATCAAGTAGATAACCAACTTTCTTCTAATGATCAATTCGTTCAAATTCCATTTAGTGAGTTACAAACTGGGATGATGGTTGAAGTGACTTTTACTGGTCCCGTTTTAGAATCTTACCCAGTTCAAGCTACTGCAAAAAAAGTCTTGGTGCTGGATGCTTTTGCTCAGTAAATACTTTTAATTTTCAAAAATTTTGGATTTTGTTATTCCCCTTCATTCTTATTCAAAATCGAAAGACATTAAAAACTCAAGTTAAAAACTGAATATAATCTTCAAGAAAGAAATCACTGAACAAAATGATCATTTTTTCCATCCCCATTCATTTATTACTGATCTTGGTTGGTGTTTGGTAAAACATTCATTTTTATCTAACTTAAAAATTTCTTGCGGGCATGATAAATCAAGCCCCTACAAAAGATTTTTAAAAAATGCCGTTATCCTGAGCCTTCGCTTTTTGAAGCCGTGAGGAACTCATCCGACGCCACAGACGTCATCCTGAGCGGTGCTTTCCCGCGTGAGGATCTCATCTGGTAATTTTTTCTTTTATCCTTTAATTTTTATTCATTCACCCCTTCTCCCCCTCGGCCTTTATTGCGTCCGATCTTCATATAATGTAGCGCCCTGCCATGGCATGTCGAATCTTGGGTTTTGATCTTCACCTGTTGCCACCAAAGTGACATGAGTGTCTATCCTGAAAATACCGTATTTGGTAAAAAAGTGATCGTACTTTGAAGCCGCGAGGAACTCATCATTTATATTTTAATTTTGGAAAAGATTTATAAGGATGAGATTCTTACGTCGTCCGGTATAAGGTACCGGACTCCTCAGAATGACTGAATAGCTAAATGAGATTGCCACGTCACCCTACCAAAAAACGGTTGGACTCTTCGCAATGACGGATTTAGATAGGTTTTTTTATCCTCATCAGGTGCTTTAAAGAACATGAGGCTCTTATCTGTTTTAATAAAAAGTGAAATAATAATAGAGTGCAATATAAAATAAGGAGGATTTAAAATGAGAACAGCTCAAACTGAGAATTCATTAAAAATTATTACAAGTATTGCCTATCTACTCATGGTTGTTGTCAATGCTTTGGCCAATATTCTACCCATAAATGGAGTGAACACTGGTCAGGTATCCGATTCCTACCCAAATCTTTTTGCTCCGTCTGGTCTCACCTTTTCGATCTGGGGTTTGATTTACGTATTATTAGCAATATATACACTGTATCAAATTGGCTTATTTCAAGGTGATAAAAGGACCGTTAAATTTGAACTCCTATCTAAAATCAATATGTTATTCTCGATTTCTTCAATTGCCAATGTATTCTGGATTTTTTCCTGGCATTATTTTATGATTCCGTTTTCTATGCTCCTGATTGTGGTTATTCTTATTTGCCTTATCCGAATTAATCAGATGACCAGTCGAGAACAACTTACCTCGAAAGAAAAAATTTTTATCCGACTTCCTTTTAGCGTTTATTTTGGTTGGATTACCGTAGCAACTATTGCCAATGCAACAACTCTTTTTGTTCATTTCGGTTGGAAGGGATTTGGGGTATCAGAGCCGATCTGGGCAGTTCTAGTTCTAATTATCGGTATGCTGATTGGATCAGTTACTTTATTCAAGAATAGAGATATTGCCTACGGCCTGGTTTTGATATGGGCTTACTTGGGAATATACATTAAGCACTCATCGGCGAGCGGATTTTTTGGCCAATATCCGGCAGTTATGTACACCGTTATTGCCTGCATTGCAATTTTTTTTATAACAATGGTCTATAAGCAATTTTCTAAGAAGTTAATATAAAATATCGCTACTTCTAATAAAACGTTTATTTAGTTTCTTTTAAAAACAACCGTTGCAACTCACCAAATAATAATGCGTCACGAATTTCATCTTCAAGGGTATGTTCTTCAATACCCATTTTCCACCAATATCGTTGTTGTTCTTCTGAGAGGATATGCCCAGAACTTCCTAAGCGAGGATTGGACTGAAAATATTCATAGATTTGGAATAAATCAAAAGCAGCTAAAATCCTTTCTACCATTTCTTGCTTAGCTTGATTCGTCTCATCGATCACTCTTTTTAATCGTTGGTATTCTTGATCCAAATCTATTTCATAATCACCGAAAGCCGATTGAGCTTTTCGATGTGACTCATAATCAGACAACTTTCTTTGCTCTTCAATCTGATGAAGCTTTTGAAGTGAGTTATTGTGCATAACAAGAAGATTATAAAGCTTTTCCCCGATGACGTAACCCAATGCTTTATCAATTCCATAACGTCTTTCGATATTTCGAGCAGCTTCCACCCAGAGTTCTGGTTGATTTTCATAGGCAAAAATTGAATACACAATGACTCACCTACTCATCAATTAAAACATCATAAATATTTAACCTGATTAGAATGACTGAGTTCTTGATAAACCCAGCCCTCACAAAAGATTTTAAGAATGTCGGAAAGCCATTTTATTGCAACCGTTTTATGGCTCAACCTTGGTCAATCCGGGACTTTGAATTTGTTTCCTTTTCTTTATATAGTTAAAAGATAAAACCGCTAAGAAAAACATGATGATTGTAGAAACAAGGGGAAGGAAAAGACCCACATGCAAACCAGCATACTCAGAAGCTATACCCATACCAAGAGGCATGAGCATTCCACCAATTCCACCTGCGGCAGTTAGAACTCCCGAGATAGTCCCACTGTATTGAGGAAAGATAGAACCAGCTTGAGCCATAACTGTTGGATAAATCCCTGATAAAAAGAAACCCAATAATATAAAGAGTATTATAATTGGATTGATTGCCTGAATAGTATAGATGAGTAGAAAAAATACTGCAGAACCTAAGCTCAATAAAACCAAGGTTCGCGAATACCCTACTTTTTCCGATATTAAACCGGTTAAAAGCCTCCCTATCGTTAAGCCGATAAAAAACAAAGAAAGAGTAAATGATCCAATCGATTGAGATACGTTCCTAGTATTAATCAAGTAGGTAGGAAGCCAACCAGCAATTACTTGTTCGGCTCCCACATAGACAAAAAGAAGCAATATAAGTTGTATAATAATCCTGTTTTTCAACAGCATAGCAACATCTGATAATTTTATAGTTTCCTCATTATCCACCCTTGAGAGATGAATGGGGAATAACAGAAGGAAAAATAGAATCGGGAAGCAAGCAGTAAAGAGAAAAGCCAGTCTCCAATTCAATAAAGACGTAGAAGCAAAAGTAAAAATGAGCGGACCGCTCAATGCTCCAATTCCAAAGCACATATGGAGCAAACCTAAGCCAATTCCTTTTTGATCTCCTGATATATCGATAAACAAGCCATTTAACCCACCATCTAAGGCTCCCAATCCTGTTCCAATAAGAGCTACAGAAAAAAAGAGAATAATTTCATTTCTCCCCAAAATAAAAGCAATCAAACCCGAAGCCATCAAGGTTGCACCAATAAGCAGAAAGGGTTTCTTACCAAAGAAATCTGACGCGACTCCCGCCGATAAAACCGAAATAAAATAAAATACACCTTGTACAAAAAAAAGCACCCCTACTAGCGAGAAACCCATCCCAAATTCATTTATTAAACTAGGAATGGCTGGACCAATTATCGTATTAGCAAGGCCTAATGAGACAAATCCCAAATATCCAACAAAGTGGGTTTTGGTGAAGGTCATGATCTATTATTCCTGCTTTTAAAATTTTTTTAAAAAAAGAGTTTAGCAAATAAATAATTTAGAGCTCAAACGGTGGTTCATTTATAATCGAATTTATTATATCCATAATTTGATCCATTTTCTCCACATCACCACTGATATTTAACCAGATTGCTCCCTCGGCTCCACCAACTCCCCCACTGGCAACCAGATCACATTTTACTTCCGAAAGGAGCGATATTGCATCTATTTCAGTAAAAACTTCTCCTGGAATCGGTAAAATCCTTGGTCCAGACGATTCGGAAGCATTCATTCTAGTAACTATTTCATCAAGATTCCCAAAAATCCGTTTTTCTAAACCAACTGGAATTATCAAGCGTACCCGCTTACCTACAACAGCTTTTAAAGCTGTAATCACGGTTCCTCCTTCAGGGTGACCTATAAGAACTGCTGCTCGTTTTCCCAACACATCAAGAGCATTTGCTCCTTTTAAAATTACATCTCCATGCTTCAAGTCATCAATAACATCATAAATAGTTTTCCCTTTTAACCACTTACCTTGTGCAATAACCACATCTCCTGGAAATCCACTTTCATCCGGTCTCCTTCCTGTCTCTGACATCAATTGAGCCGGTGGAAGTACAATACCTCGATAGAAGCATTTTCGGTTAAAACCATTGGATTGCCCAATCAGTGCCAATATTTCCTCGGCAACATATCCATTGGTTGTCCCAGCCACAATCACAACTATTCCCGAGTTAAGCGTTGATTGCACATCAGGATGTGTAGCTATGGCTTTGGCTATCAATCTTTTCCCTGCCGCCGGTGTCAGAACAACCTGAGCCATTCTATTCTCTCCTTAGGTATATTTTATTTTATGACAATCCCTCAAACAGGTACTTAGCACTCCGATTTCAGTTCCTCGTTCATTATATCGTAATCTTTTTTTAATGCCAAAAACTTAAATTATGATATTACATCCTCTAAAAAAGGTATTGAAGATCCATTTAAATATTTCATTTTTATAAATAAACCGTAAACTTTCATAACACATTGTGACACCAGATGAGGATGTAAAAAAACTGAGGGTGAGAGGGGGAAAATGGGCGAGAGGGTGCGAAATTTTTAGGAATGTATTGTGCAACGTAGCAATCTCATCCACCCACTCTGTCATTCTAAGGTGTACAATTTTTTTTCCGGACATTATAAGAATTTCATTCATTCCAATTCTACAATCCTACAAATAATATAAAGATGACTCATCAGATTGCCACGACTTCAAATAATGAGGTCTTGCAATGACGGATTGGGTTGATAAGATCCTCACGGCTTCTGAATACGAAGCCTCAAGATGACGAATTAAAGGCACCCTCCCCGTCGCGAAAACGGCACACCTCCAAGGAGGGGAATTGTTGAATTGTTCCCCCATTGAGGGGGGATTCAAGGGGGGTGTGCCTTGCTTTTTTGATCATTCTTTTTTTCCCAATATTGATATTTTCAGGATAGACATTTATACCATCTTTGCGGTACCAAATGAGGATGAAAGTTTAGGATTCGACATGCTATGGCATGTCGCTACATTAATCGAGCGCAATAAATTGTCGCTCTTACATAAAAATATCCTTTGGTAGGGGCTTGATTTATCATGCCTGTGGGTTTCCAGGATAGGAACCAATAAGTTCAGTTTCGGCTAAAATATGATTTTTCATCCTTTGAAGTAATTTTTTCCTGGTCATCTTTTCATCTTTTTCTATGAGAATATCCAGGGCAAATAGTTTAAAAAGGTAACTATGTTTTCCAAAAGGAGGATTTGGTCCAGTATATCCAGGCTCCCTTTTCCAATTCCTCCCTTGGCATATCCCATCTGTTAAAAACGATTGGACAGGAATTCCTTCTGGAAGTTCGTTGTAGTTTGCTGGAATATTATAAATAATCCAATGTGTAATTAATTTTAATGGTGAGTTAAGATCTATACAAATTAAAGCAAAACTTTTGGTATTTTCTGGAGATCCTTTCCAAGTCAATGGAAGAGAAAGGCTTTTTCCTTTGACTGTATTAACAATTGGCATAGTCCCATGATTCTTAAAAGAACTGCTTTGCAATTGAAAAGGTGACATTTGGGTCATTTTATTATCTCTCCTTTCATTTTAACAATAGCAAAAGCGTATTCTCAAACCGTAGAAAAATTTCAGAACCAATATAAGCAACTTTTTAAATGAATAATTTTTTGTGTTTAAAAATGGCTATATAGAATATATTATTGGGCTTTTGCCAGAGCGTTTTCTATCGCCTTAAGGTAGGCTTTCGAAGTTAGAGTAGCACCGCTTATTGTGTCCACCTGTAGTGATTGCGCATTGATAATTCTTTTATAAAGTTCGTTATGTTGTGTATTCTCTTTACCTGGATCTGAAGATCCGATGAATTTAATGCTGGTCACCTTCCCTGAAGCGACTGTCACCTCAACTTTATTTGCCCTCCATTTGTACATTCCACCTTCATATTCTCCATTATAGGTTCCATCTTTCAGTTCACTAAAATCAATCAAATTGATTGGTAAATTTCTTGCTTCCTGATGTTCTTTCATTAATGATGACCATTTGGTTATTCCTATAATACCGACAATAGCAATTATTATTAAAACAATAATCCAACCCATTTTCCTTCCCTTCTTTCTTTTTGGTTTCATCTTACTTTTATTTTCCATACCAATTCTCTCTTTCAACATTTAATTAATTACCTTTGCAGTTGTAGAACTTTTTAAAACCTTGAAATATTTCTATTGATCAGAAAAAATTAAACCCTCCATAATAAATTTTGTTAGATATTCTAATACCTGAGGAAAATACTGAAGACCAATCTCCTCTTTGTGAGTATCAATATTGATTAAAGCAGTAAAAATTGCCATAATCATCTCAGCATCGATATCGTTTCTCATTTTTCTTTCATTTTGCCATTTTTTTACTATCTCTATAAAACTCCCATACAAAAAATCAACGCTATCAAGTCCTTTTTCTTCTCGAAAATTTCGCTCAATTTTATGGAAAACCTCTTTGTTATACCATTCCTTCAAAATAGGATTTGAGTTCATGCCTCGATAATTCAGCAACATCATTTCTTTCATCACAGTAATTGGGTCACCTTCTAAATGAACAGAATCCATGATGCTTTTTTTCAATTTTGTGTTTTCTTCCAAATAGATTTCGATAAACAGTTTATCTTTTGAAGGATAGTAGTTATAAAATGTACCAGTTGCCACACCTGCAATTTTGGTTATTTCAGCAACATTGGTATCTTTATATCCCTTATCACTGAAAAGTTTTTTTCCGCTTTCCTTAATACGTGCTTTAATATCAACCAAATGAATTACCTCCTTGGTATATATAGACAATACTTTACATATGTTTAAGCATCTTTTTTCCTAAAAAATCAAAAAAATACCCCATCATTTTTTTGATTAATCCTAACTTGGTTTCATAATAATAATCAGACTCAAACCAGCCTTGGTCTTTATAATAGTAATAATCAAAATAATGAACATCGGTGGTTTGAATGGCTGTTCGGGTCATTCTGAATAACATCAATCTGAAGAATGAAGGAAATGAAGGAGTTGACCGAATCAGTCTTTTGTAAAATCTCTCCGAAGATTTCTTGATCTCCTGTTGGAGTTTTTTCTCTCGAATTTCAGTCATGGGTTCTAATGTTCGTACGCAACAACCCTTTGTCACAGTAAATCCAAGATTTCCTCCCATACTTTCAAGATACTTACGAATATCATTTCCGCCAAACGTACCCTGAGTCACAACCGCCGTAAATGTTTTTCCAAAAAATTTCGGCCGGTGTAAAATATAAGCAAGTCTGTCCATTAGGTTTTTCATGCGTGCTGGAACCTGAAAAGCATAATTCGGTGTAGCAAAGATAACACCATCGGATAGTTCCAGTTTTTCAAGTAAAAGATCCCTGTCATCCTTAAGAGGACAAAATCCTTCTCCCTTATCAAAACATAACTTGCAGCCCTGACAGAACTCCAGGCGATAATCACTCAGGAAAACGTACTCAAAGTTGATATCACCATATTGCTTCAAATTTTTTTCATATTCCTGAACGGCCTGATAAGTCGCTTTCTTTCGCGCACTTCCGATAAAAGCAGTAACTTTTTTCATGGAAAGAATCACCTCGTAATAGATTAGATAATCTATAACAATATGAATGAATAATATTATATTCATTCATATTTTACACTGATTGAATTCCTTGTCAACTCATTTTGTATTTTTTTTGAAAAATATTTGGAAGTAGGTATTGATAAAATTAGAACGACTCTAGGTAAGCTGGAAAGATTAATGCTAATCAAAAAGATATATAGAATTTCACGTAATTTTTTAGTATTAAATAAAGAAGAAAATATATACTCAAGAAACAACCTTCCCCTTTAGAAAAGAGTGTTAGGAGGATTTGAATTTTTCCTGCTCCGTCATTGTGAGGAGCGTTCTATGCGACGTGGCAATCTCATTTAGAGAATTTTTAAATAATTAAAAGATGAGATCCTCACGGCTTCGAAACACGAAGCCTCAGGATGACGCCGGTGGCGTCAGATGAGATCCTCACGCGGGAAAACACCGCTTAGGAAGCCTGATTAAAGACATCCTCCCCGCTGTAAAACGACACCGTTCGAACAAGGAGGGGAATTGTTGAATTATTCCCCCATTGAGGGGGGATTCAGGGGGGTGTGCCTTGCTTTTTTGATCATTCTTTTTTTCCCAATATTGATATTTTCAGGATAAATTAACCGACCTCGTCCGGAATGCTTCTGGCCAGTCGATGTGCTGGACCTGGCTGAGAATTTGATCTTATTTATGGAATAAACAAAAAAACAAATTGAAGAAAAGAAGACTTGATTTTTCTACGAATAATAATTTGAAAAGAATTCTAAAGGCAAAAGAAGATTATCGTAATGGAAAAAGAAGAAGTATTAATTGATTTCAAAGTTAAATCCTAGTCAATAAGAATTCATTAAGTCTAGTTACACCAATTTTCCCTTATCTCATAAACCATTAATCGGAATTCTTTTTGTAATAAGCCCAAAATTCTCTTTCTTCTCTTTTCTTACGCAGTCTTATCCATGAGTTCATACCATTTTTTGAATCGCCAAAAGGACAACCAACATTTTTGTAATCAGTATAAAAAGCACTATCTGCATTCAACGTAACCGGTATAAATGCTTTATAGGAGTTTTCAAAAAAGTACTTAACTTCATTAAAAATCCTTTTAATTTTTTTGAGATATCCCATGTGATTCATAACTTCCCCCCACCCCTCATCTTTTAAATACTTTTTGATTTGTGACTTTATCTTAATAGAATAGGTTTATGATTTTCCATATCCCGTTTGATGAATCTTCACTCATTCTTTTATTAAATTATACACCTTCTAATTGATAGTTTTACTTTCTATCTCTGATACTTCTCAATCACTGGCCTAAAATTATCGTTCATATACCAGTTAAAACTATAAAAAATTTAAAATATAGGCTTCGGATATTTTTTATTTCTTAAAGTAAATGATAGAAAAATTCAAGGATCAAGACTTGACACTCTGGATTCTTCAAGTTAAAACTATTAATTTAATAAGGAGTACTGGAATTTTAATTTGCCAAATGCTGAGCATTTTAAATTGTCTTATACATTAAAAACTCAAGAATCAAGGCTTGGCCACAGATTTTTGTTTAATCCCTCGTTCTTTCTCCTTATCTATAATTCTTGCTCAAAGGTGAAGTAGAAGTTGTAAGAAATTTTCTCGAGACTTCATTGAAATGAGGTTTATTAGGAAAAAATTACTCTAAAAAATACATCTTCTTTTATTTAATTGAAGGCATGTTATGGAAAAGAACTATCCTCACAATTTATAAATTAACTCTGACAATTTTCAAAAAAAATAGATTATATCCTTTTACTCGACATGGAAACTTCAATGTCTTTAATAAAATCTTTTAATTTTTCCTTTTTATTCATATAAATACCTGCACATATAACATCAAAAATTGCTAACTGGGAAATTCTTGAAGCAAAACTCTCACTTGGTAAAGGAACTTTTCTGGTTGGGCTACAGAGACAGCAATCGGAAATTC